>Ga0114968_10002896_pt1 | contig 12982 bp, 10 predicted proteins | sample M_130807_EF_Meta_FD_87020 | JGI IMG/M metagenome (GOLD analysis project Ga0114968, IMG submission 87020) | Freshwater microbial communities from Lake Montjoie, Canada to study carbon cycling - M_130807_EF_MetaG | ecosystem: Environmental > Aquatic > Freshwater > Lake | place: Lake Montjoie... | reverse complement strand
CGAAGATCACCACACCGACAAAGCCGAGCAGCAAGCCAGCCGTTTCCGGACGGATGGCCTTCAAGCCACCTGCCATCACCGGGTCAGCTTTTTGTATTTGATGCGCTTGGGGATGGTGGAATCAATGCCCAGACGACGCTTCTTGTCTTCTTCATAGTCCTGGAAATTGCCTTCAAACCATTCCACATGGCTGTCGCCCTCGAAGGCCAGCATATGGGTGGCGATGCGGTCGAGGAAGAAGCGATCATGCGAGATGATCACGGCGCAACCGGCGAAATCTTCCAGTGCCTCTTCGAGTGCGCGCAAGGTTTCGACGTCGAGATCGTTGGTCGGTTCATCGAGCAGCAGCAGATTGGCACCCGATTTCAGCATTTTGGCCAGATGCACGCGGTTGCGTTCACCGCCCGACAGCGAGCCTACCTTTTTCTGCTGGTCGCCGCCCTTGAAGTTGAAGGTCGAGCAATAGCCGCGCGAATTGATTTCACGCTTGCCCAGATAGATCACTTCATTGCCGCCCGAAATTTCTTCCCAGACATTCTTGTTGGGGTCAAGCGAGTCGCGTGACTGGTCGACATAGCCGAGCTGCACCGATTCCCCGATCGAGATGGTGCCGCTGTCGGGTTTTTCCGAGCCGGTAATCATCTGGAACAGAGTGGTTTTACCCGCGCCGTTCGGCCCGATCACGCCGACAATGCCGCCCGGCGGCAGTTTGAAGGTCAGATTGTCGATCAGCAGCCGGTCGCCATAGCCTTTCGACAGGCCTTCGAAATCAATGACATTGTTGCCCAGCCGCTCGGCCACCGGAATGATGATCTGCGCGGTGGTCGGCCCCTTGTCGTTCTGCTTCTGCACCAGATCGTCATAGCGCTGGATACGCGCCTTCGACTTGGCCTGACGGGCTTTCGGGCTTTGCTGCATCCACTCCTGTTCGCGCTGCAAGGTGCGCTGATGGGCCTCGGATTCGCGGCCCTCCTGCACCAGACGCTTCTGCTTGGCGGCCAGCCATGTGGTGTAATTGCCCTCGTAAGGGATACCGCGGCCGCGGTCGAGTTCCAGAATCCAGCCCGTCACATTGTCGAGGAAGTAGCGGTCATGGGTCACGATCAAAATCGCACCGGGATAGGAGCGCAAATGGCCTTCCAGCCATGCCACGGTTTCGGCGTCCAGATGGTTGGTCGGCTCATCGAGCAGCAACAGATCGGGCTGCGACAGCAGCAACTGGCACAAAGCGATACGGCGTCGCTCGCCGCCCGACAGTTTCGACACATCGGCATCGTCGGGCGGGCAACGCAGCGAATCCATCGCCTGATCAACCTTGCTGTCGAGATCCCAAAGGCCCTTGGCCTCGATCTCGTCCTGCAAGCGGGTCATTTCATCGGCGGTTTCATCCGAATAATTCATCGCCAGATCGTTGTAACGGTCGAGCACGGCCTTTTGCGGGGCCACGCCGTCCATCACATTGTCACGCACCGAGCGGGTGGGATCGAGCTGCGGCTCCTGCGCCAGATAGCCGACCCGCGCCCCTTCGGCCACCCAGCCATCGCCGGTGAATTCTTTGTCGATCCCCGCCATGATTTTCAGCAGCGTCGATTTACCCGAACCGTTGACACCCAAAACGCCGATTTTGGCATCGGGATAGAAAGACAGATGGACATTGTCCAAAATCTTCTTGCCGCCGGTATAGGTCTTGGTCAGACCCTGCATATGATAGATGAACTGATGAGCGGCCATGATGGACCCTTATGAGCTTGAGACAACACGAGAGGGACAGCTTGCCCTGTTGCCCCGTGTCTATACTGTCCGCCTGTCTTGCGGCAAGTGTCTTGTATGAGTGCAGTCTTGTATGAGTGCAGTCTTGTATGGGTATTTTCTTGTAAGAGTGTCTTGTGCGGGCGTCATGCTCATTCGGCTCCCGAAGGCGGACTTGTCACGTGCGGGCGGCATTTTCGTTCTCAATCCCCTCACTGGCCCGTTGCACTCCTGCCAAAAATCGGATTAAGAATGATCTGTGCCGCGCTGCGCGCATCCAAACGAAATGTGGGCCTGTAGCTCAATGGTTAGAGCCGTCCGCTCATAACGGACTGGTTGCAGGTTCGAGTCCTGCCGGGCCCACCACATTTGTTCCTCATCCTGACAAGCTTATACTAAAGTGGTCGACCTTCAGGCCGCTTATCGCATGCCCTGTGCGGCCCGATCCGTTGACACAATGGCCTGATTGGTTTAGCTGATACCTCAAATATGATGATAGTTAATCGTTTATTTCATTGATATTATTGATTAACTTATCAGTTCTCAGGTGAATTTGATGCTTATCAGGATCGGAACCCGACGTAGTCCATTGGCTTTGGCACAGACCAATTACGTCATCCATTTGATCAAGCAAAAGTATCACGACGCAGAATTCTCCCTGCATTCAATTACCACTATTGCCGACAAGGACCGTGTATCCGAATTCCATCAATTCGGCATTGTCGGGGTGTTTTCTACCGAGCACGAGCAACAATTGACCTCGCACGAGGTCGATATTGTGGTGCATTCACTGAAAGATCTGCCGACCAATCTGGCCGAAGGGCTTGTTTTGGCCGCTGTGCCCGAGCGCAAGGATGCACGCGATATCCTGTGCGGCACCACTCTGGCCGATCTCAAACAGGGCGCGACCGTCGGCACCGGATCCCTGCGGCGCAAGGCGCAAATTCTCAGCCTGCGCCCCGATGTCAATGTGGTTCCCATTCGCGGCAATATCGGCCCGCGTCTGGCGCGCATTCAAGGCGAGGACGGACTTGATGCCGTGATCCTGGCTCATGCGGGCCTTCAACGGCTGAATATGGGTACCGACAAGGCCGAAGTCATGGCCCCCGAACTGTTTCCCTATGCGGTAGGCCAAGGCGCACTGGGTATTGAGGCGCGCGCCGATGATACCCATATTCTCGCCATGCTGAAGGACATCGAATGCCCGAAAGCGCGGGCCGAGGTCGATTGCGAGCGCGCCATGCTGCATGCGCTGGGTGCGGGCTGCAGCCTGCCGGTCGGCGTCAATGCGGAATGGAAAGACGGCAATCTGGTTTTGCACGGACAAGTGACGTCGCTGAATGGCGAGGAATGTGTTACAGCGGTTGAAACCGCCGCACCAACCGATGCCAGTGATCTGGGCATCCGCACCGCAGAGGTGATCCGCCAGCGCGGCGGGGTCAAAATCCTCGAGCACTCCTACAAGAGCTTCTGCGGCCACTATAAATTCATCAATTAAGCGCCGTTCAGGCTTAGCGGTTGGCGTCCAGCCCTTGCGCAAAATGCATCACGGCCATCGAGATCGCCTGTCTGGTAAAGGCCAGATCGTCTTCTGAATGGACCGACGAGACATACATCAGCCCGCGCGGCAGGGTATAAATGCCCTGTTGCAGCAATTTGGACGTCAGGCACAGGATCAGCGACCGGTCGATCTTGGGCAGATCGGCCATGCCGTCCATCTGCGTCACTCCGGCGAACAGTTGCACGCAGCCACCGACATTCTGGGCGAAGATCGGCGCGTCATGCGCTTTGGCCTCGGCATTGACATGGGCGGCAATCGCGCCGCCGATCCGGTCGAGACGCGGATAAAGCGTCGCCTGTTCGGCCTTCAAAGTCTCCAGACAGGCAATGCCCGCCCCCAGCGATACCGGATTGCCGTTGAACGTCCCGCGATGCAATAAGCGACCCGAGGCGATGACCTCCATCACCTCGCGCCGGCCCGACACGGCGCCGATCGGCAACCCTGCCCCCAACGCCTTGCCCAACACGCTGAGATCGGGCGTCACGCCATAGCGTTGCTGGGCACCGCCAAGCGCAAGCCGGAAACCGGTGATCACTTCATCAAATATCAGCACGATGCCCAATCGGCGTGTGATGTCGCGCAAGGCTTGCAAAAAGCCTTCGGGCGGGGCGAAACAACCGGCATTGATGGCCGCGGGTTCGACGATCACCGCCGCAAAGCTGCTGTCGAGCCGCTCTTCGAGCCCCTGCGTTCTGCCCCAATCGAACAGCTCTACGGAATGGGAAGCCTCGGGATCCTGGCCGATGGTCGCCGCCCCGTCATTGCCGATGCTGTTGGCAATGTGCAGATTGTCGAACCAGCCGTGATAATTGGCGCGGAATTTTGCGATCCGGTTGCGTCCGGTTGCAGCGCGTGCGACCCGCAAGCCCAGCTGGATCGCTTCAGACCCCGAACTGACAAAGGCACTTTGTGCGCCTGACGGCACCAGTTCGGCAATCAGATCGGCCAGACGGGCTTCGCCGCGATGGATCGAGGCCGTGCGCAGACCTTTGGCGAGTTCGTTTTGCACCGCCTCCAGCACCGGCTTGGGCGTGTGCCCCAACAGCAAAGGACCATAACCCAAACAGTAATCCAGAAAAGTGTTGCCATCGACATCGGCGATATGCACGCCCTCGGCACGGTCGATCACCACCGGAAACGGCAGTTGCGAGGCACGCGGGGTCGAGGATACGCCATAGGCAAGATGGTTGACCGCATGGGCACGGTAGCATTTGGACTTGGAAAACACATGCCGGTCATAGATTTCAAGCGGCTGCGATAATGGCTGTTTGAGGTCCACTGCACTGTCCTTATCAAGCCGGTTGGCGCTCACCAAGCCGCCTGGCCATTTGCAAGTCACCCGGCTCTTTTCAATCCATCCCACGGCAAGACAAATCAGTGACTTGCCTCGCAATAGACACTTGTTGTATCAAAGGTCTAATAATAATACAAATATGGAAATGAGATCTTTTTCCAAGATCGGTCAGGGGAGAAACCTAGAGGATCTTTCGGCACGCTTTCCGGTTCTTGTATATTGTGTCTATCCATGGCCAATCACTATGGCCAATGTCCCGGGGGATTGTTGCCAAGTGCGTTCCTCGGGTTGTTACAAGCATGCAAATGAATAGAACCTTGTTTATCGTCATGGATGAGGCTTGGCAAAGGTGGTTAAACCTATCCGGACAAGGTATCGTCGACACGCCCCATCCCACAAAGGCTGAGCGGATCGGCAAGCAAGGCAAACATCAATTTTCGGGAGCGGATTTCACGCGATGACCACCAAACCGATGACACAGAATCCAGCATCCTACTCCGGCGTCCTAAGCTACGGGCGCGGATCGGACGTTGTCCCTCTTTATCATCGTGTCTATGTGATTTTGCTGCAGAAATTGACGGATGGCTCCTATCCTGTCGGCCAGGCCTTGCCGAGCGAGGATGAGTTGGCAGTAGGGTTCGGTGTGTCGCGCGTGACCATCCGCAAGGCGATGGAGCGGCTCGAACACGAGGGCCGCGTGGTCCGCCAGCGTGGCCGTGGTACCTTCCCGCTTGCTCAAGACACCAAATCGCAAGAGCATGAAAACCGTATCATGCGCAGCCAGATTTCGCTGGCCCAGAAAACCAATATCGTCCTGCTCGATTACACCTTCACCAAATTGCCCGTGCCATGGCAAAGCCAGTTCGGTGTCGGGTCCGATCAGGATGTGTTGCGCATCATCCGCATCCGCTTTGACACGCGTTCGCCGATTTCCAAAACCATCTGCTATCTGCCGTCCGGATTTGCAGCCTATCTGCCGAAACACACCATCTCCTCGCTGCCGATTTCGGCCAGCCTGACGGAAGCGGGTGTGACCCTGTCCCGTTTCAAAGAACACATCACGGCGGTGCTGGCTGATTCGGAGACCTCCCAGCAGCTAGAAGTCGATGTCGGTTCTGCCCTGCTGATGATGACCCGCTGGATCGAGGACGAGAACGGCCGCACGGTGGAATTGCTGCAAGCCTTTTACCGCCCCGATCGCTACGAATACCGCGTCGAATATATGGGCAAAGACCCGAATGGCGGCGCGGACTGGAAGGCCATGATCACCGACAGCCATTCCTGAATGAGCCAACCACACCGACCATCAACCACTGCACTTTAACACGAACGAGGGGACTATGATGAAAAGTAAGTTGTTTCTATCCACGCTAACATCGCTCCTGCTGGCCTGTGCACTCCCATCGCTTGCCTCGGCACGCGATCTGATGGTCGTCGGGTTCGGCGGCGGTTTTCAGGATAATGCGCGCAAGCATCTGTTTCAGGGCTATGCCACCGAGAAGGGCGTCAAAGTCACCGATGATGTCTATAACGGCGAAATGGCCAAGCTCTATTCGATGGTCAAATCCGGCGACATCACCTTTGACGTGATCATGGTCGAAGCGCCTGAAATGGTGCGCGCCTGCGAGGACGGTGTGTTGGAAAAGCTCGACTGGAGCCTGATCAACAAGGACAAATTCATCCCCGGCGGTTCCAGCACCTGCGGTGCGGGCGCGGTAGGCTGGGGTGTCAGCCTGTTCTATGACCAGGCCCGCACGCCGCAGGGTCCTGCCAATTACGCCGATTTGTGGAATGTCCAGAAATTCCCCGGCAAGCGCTCCTTGCGCTCGGGCGCCAAGATGACGATGGAAATCGCTTTGATGGCCGATGGCGTGGCGATGGCCGATGTCTACAAGGTTCTGGCGACCCCCGAAGGCCAGAAGCGTGCTTTTGCCAAGCTCGACGAATTGAAGCCGCATATCGTGTGGTGGAAGTCGGGCGCACAGCCTTTGCAACTGGTCGGCAGCGGTGAAGTCGCCTATGCGGTGGGCTATGTCGGCCGCACCATCAAGGCCACCGAAGGCGGCGCGAAATATCCGGTCCAGTGGAACACCTTGCTGTTCTCCTTCGATTACTGGTCGGTGGTGCGCAACAGCCCCAACAAGGCCGAAGCCATGAAACTGGTCAATTACATGACCGATGAAAAGCCGCTGATGAATCTGGCTCAGGATTGGGCGGTCTCGCCTGCCACGGCAAGTGTTGCCAACAATTCCGACGTCATCAAGAAAAATCCGGGCATGGTGGCCAGCCATTCCAAGGAAGGTCTGTTCATCAGCACCGATTTCTGGGTCGAGAACGGGGCCGATCTCGAAGCCAAGTTCAACGCTTGGGTTGCCAAATAAGGCCAGTCCCAACGATTGCGCCCTGTGATGATGTCGAGACGAAACCTGCTGGCAGTGGCGCTGATTGCGCCGCTGTTGCTGCTGGTGCTTGTCAGCTTCATCGTGCCGCTGGGCGCGACACTCTATCGGGCGGTGGACGATGCGGAAATTCCGACCATCCTGCCGCAAACCACCGCGCTGCTGAAGCAATGGGACGGCAAAGGCCTGCCATCCGAGCAAACCTATCAGAGCCTGATTGCCGAATTGCGCGAGGCGCAGGAGCAGCAGAAAGCCGGTCCCGTGCTCAACCGCCTGAATTTCGAAGAAACCGGCTTGCGCTCGATGTTGTTGCAGGGCCTGCGCGCCTCGAGCCGGTTTACGGGCTCCACCAAAGAGGGCCTGATCGCGCTCAATCCGCGCTGGGCTGATCCGCATTTCTGGGGACTGGTCAAACGCAGCACTGGACCGTGGACGCACCTCTATTTCCTGCGCTCGGTCGATCTGAAACTCGGTCCCGATGGCGCGGTCGTGCCGACGGCGGAGGAAGAGGCGGTCTTTGTCAAACTGTTTGTCCGCACTTTTGAAATCAGCCTTGTGGTCACGTTGATCTGCGCCGTGCTGGCCTATCCGGTTGCCTATACGCTGTCGATCCTGCCGCAGGTCTGGACCAATATCGGCATCATGCTGGTGCTGATCCCGTTCTGGACCTCGATCCTGGTGCGCACCACCGCCTGGTTCATCATCTTGCAGCGCGAAGGCCCCATCAATGCTTTGCTGGTCTCGCTGCATCTTGTAGACCAGCCCGTGACGATGATTTTCACGCGCTTTGCCGTCTATCTGGCGATGGTGCATGTGCTGCTGCCCTTTGCCATTTTGCCTCTCTACAGCGTCATGAAAGGCATCAAGCCCGATTATATGCGTGCGGCGGCCTCGCTGGGTGCGCCCGGCTGGCGGCGGTTTTTGCGCATCTATCTGCCGCTCACCATGCCCGGTGTCGCAGCGGGGGCTTTGATGGTGTTCATGCTCTCGGTCGGCTTCTACATCACCCCCGCGCTTGTTGGCGGGTCGGGCGACCAGATGATCAGCTATTTCATCGCCTTTTTCACCAATACCTCGGTGAATTGGGGCATTGCTGCCGCTTTGGCCGCCCTGCTGATGGGCATGACCGGAATTCTCGTGGCGATTGCCTGGCTGCTGGTGCCCGGTTTCCGCGCAGGCGGGGTCAGGGTTTAGCCATGACCGCATCAACTATCCTCCCCGCCAGACAGCGACCGACCACCGGACGATTGATTCTCTACAGCGTGACAAGCGTGTTGCTGGTGTTTCTGGTCGCGCCCATTCTGGTGGTATTTCCGCTGTCGCTGTCTTCCGGCGAATTATTGGTCTTGCCGACCCCGGGCTATTCTTGGCGGTGGTATGCGGATTTCTTCAGCTCGCAACGCTGGCTGCTGGCCACCTATAACAGTTTCGTTGTCGGCATCCTGACCACGCTGATTGCCACCTCACTGGGCACATTGGGAGCCATCGGGCTCTATCTCGGCCGGTTTCGCGGCAAGGCCTTCGTGCTGGCCCTGTTGTCGCTTCCGATGGTGACGCCGGTGATTGTCACCGCCATTGCGCTGTATTTCTCGCTCTCGGCCGTCGGGCTGGGCAGCACCCTGACAGGGCTGGTGCTGGCGCATACGGTGCTGTCTGTACCCTATGTGCTGCTGACGGTGCTGGCCTCGTTGCAGTCGTTCGATCCCAACCTGTTGCGCGCCTCTGCAAGCCTCGGGGCCAATCCGATACAGAGTTTTTACCGGGTGGTTCTGCCGTTGATCACGCCTTCCGTGGCGACCGGCGCGCTGTTTGCCTTTGCCACCTCGTTTGACGAGCTGATCGTCGCGCTGTTCATCGCCAGCCCCGACCAGTTCACTTTGCCGCGCCAGATGTATGCGGGCATCCGCGAATTCTTGAGCCCGACCATTGCCTCGGCAGCGGTGCTTGTCATCCTGCTGTCGGTGCTGCTGCTGATGATCAATGAAACCATCCGCAACCGCGCCGCCCGCCACACCCTCCCTCCCACGCACCGCACGCCATGAGGAGCAAGATGTCCGATCCGATTGTCGTCTTTGACCAGATCACCAAAAGCTATGACGGCATCAACACGGTTGTGCACGGGCTGGATTTGACCATCGAGCGCGGCGAATTCGTCACGCTGCTCGGGCCCTCGGGATCAGGCAAAACCACAAGCCTGATGATGCTGGCAGGGTTCGAGGAGCCAACAAGCGGCACCATCACGCTGGATGGCCGACTGCTCAACCATGTCCCCGCCCATCAACGCGGCATCGGCGTGGTGTTTCAAAACTATGCTCTGTTTCCGCATATGAGCGTGGCGGGCAACCTGTCCTTCCCGCTGGAGATGCAGGGGATCGGTCGTGCCGAACGCGACCAGCGCATCACAGCCGCGCTCGATATGGTCAAACTCGGACCCTTGGGCGAACGTAGACCTTCGGAACTCTCGGGCGGCCAGCAACAGCGCGTCGCGCTGGCGCGTGCTTTGGTGTTCCAGCCCAAGCTGGTGCTGATGGACGAGCCTTTGGGCGCGCTCGACAAGCAATTGCGCGAGCATATGCAGATCGAGATCAAACATATCCACGAGCAACTCGGCGTCACCGTGGTCTATGTCACCCACGACCAGAGCGAAGCGCTGACCATGTCGGATCGGGTTGCGGTGTTCAATCAGGGCCGCATCCAGCAACTGGCCTCCCCCGCCACCCTTTACGAAGAGCCTGCCAATGCCTTTGTTGCTTCATTCATCGGCGAGAACAACCGGCTTGTCGGCACCGTTGCAAGCCGCGATGCAACCTATTGCCGGATGATGCTCGAAGACGGCACGCAGATCGAAGCGCGATTGGCGGATGATCTGGCTGTCGGGGCGAAAGCGGTGCTGTCGCTGCGCCCCGAACGCGTGATGGTGGGCGCGAGCGGACCCGAAACCAATCAATTCGAGGCGCGGATCGAAGAGCTGATCTATTTCGGCGATCACACAAAATTGCGGCTGTCGCTGGGAGGCTCGTCGGGCTTTATGGCGCGCACGAGTTTCAAGGACGGATTGCGCGATCTGCAACGCGGTTCACTTGTCATGGTGTCATGGAGCCGCGATTGCGGCCGCGCCATGGCCTTCAGCGAACAAGAATAAAGGTCCCGAGGATATGACGGCGAGCACTCCCAACAGCAGCATCTCGACACAGGTGATCGTGGCAGGCGCCGGACCGGTCGGGCTGGTGGCTGCCCTCACCCTTGCGCAGGCAGGCGTCCATGTCGTGTTGCTGGAAAAGCGCGACAGCCTCAACACCGCGTCCAAAGCCTCGACCTTTCATCCTCCGACACTCGAAATCATCGACAAGCTCGGCGCCATCGAGCCACTGCTCACCCAAGGCGAACTGGTGCACCGTATCCAGTATCGCAATGTGGACGGTCCCTTTGCCGAATTCACACTGGCCGATCTGGCCGACAAAACCCGCTTTCCGTTTCGCCTGCATCTGGAACAATCCAAGCTGACGCCCACCCTGCTTTCCAAATTCCGGGCTCTGCCCAACACCACCACGCTGTTCGAGGCCGATGTGCATGGCATCGAACAGAGCGGGAACAGCATCACGGCCATAGCCACCCGTCACGGGCAGGACATCCGCATCACCGGCAGCTACTTGCTCGGCACCGACGGGGCCAACAGTGCGGTGCGCCAAACCTTGGGGATTGATTTTGACGGCATGGTCTACCCTACCAAAATCCTGCGGGTGATGACAACCGATGATCTCGATCCCATTCTGCCGACAATTGCGCCGATCACATATCTGTTCAACGGTTCCAAATCGCTGAGCTTTCTCAAAATGCCCGATTGCTGGCGCATCATCATCCGCGTGCCCGATACGGTCTCTGACGAGAATGCATTGCAAGATGCATGGGTCAGCGCGCAGATCGAGGCCGTCATGCCGACCTGGACCCGACTGCCCGCCATTGTCGGACGCGATGTCTATGGGGCCAGCCGCCGTGTCGCCTCGCACTTTGCGGTCGGGAGGGCTTTTCTGGCGGGTGACAGCGCGCATGTCACCAATACCAGAGGCGGCATGAACATGAATTGCGGCATCCATGATGCCGATTGCCTCGCCAAGGCCATCATCACCGCCTTGCGCGATAACAGGCCCGAACCTGTGCAGGCGGCTGCACGCCAACGCCAGCGCATCGCAGAAGAGATGCTGATCCCGCGCACAGACCGCAATATTTCCGGCGGCGAAGGCTGGCTCGACACCATCCGGCAGATTGCCTCCGACAAACAGGCCGCCACCGATTATCTCGCCACCGCCGCCATGCTCGACATGCTCGACAGGTCCCACAACGAGGCACACCAGTGATGAGTGATCTTGATCAATTGACCGCACTGCCCGCCCTCGGGCTGATCGTGCCGCCCGCCAATCCCACGGTGGAGCCGGAAATGGCCCGCCTGATGCCCGAAGGCGCGCGCCTGTTTGCCACCCGTCTGCCGGTCATGCCCGATACCACACTGGAACAGCGCAACCGCGCCTATCTCGACACCTATCTGCCGGCAACAAAATCCTTCGGAACGCTGGCGATCAAGGCGATGATTGTCGCGCTGACCGGACCCAGCTACCGGCTCGGCCCGCAAGGCGACGAGGCCTTTACCGAACAACTCAGCCGACAGGCCGGCATGCCGGTTGAAACCGCCAGCAATGCCATCCGCAAAAGCCTGCAAGCCCTCAAGGCCAAGCGCATCTGCCTGTTTTCGCCCTATCCGCAATGGCTGACCGACGAAGCGGCCCGCTATTGGCAGGAGGCGGGCTGTCAGATCACCCAGATTGTCAAAGTGTCCGACACGTTTCGTGCCTATGAGCTGAGCACAGAGGAAGTCGAACAATCCTTGAGCGAAGTGGATATGGATTCCATTGATGCCATCGTGATGAGCGGCACCGGCATGATCACCCTGCCCGCCATTGCCAAACGGGCCGGCGCCTCCGTGCCGCCGTTCCTGTCCTCCAACATCTGCTGCGCGTGGTGGCTGATGCGCGAACAAGGCATTGCCCCCGCCCCGCTGTTTGCCAAAGCCGCACCGCAACTGGCGGCGACGCTCGTTCAAACCAGGGCTTAAACCGTCCAGATATCACGCATCGGCGTGGACAATTCAGCGGTGAGAATCCGTTGCGCCACTGTGCGGCTTTCCGCGTCACCCAGGCTCGGGGCGGCATAGGCGATGAATTTGTCTTCGACCTGCCTTGGCGTCAACGGGCAGGCCCGATCCCCCCAGACGGCATCCACCGCCTCTGTATGCCATTGGCCGCCCACCAGCACCGACACGGTGGCACCACGGGCGTTGCGGCTTGTGCGTTCAGGATCGATCCTGATCTCGACCAGCGATTCCAGATGACGCAACAAGGGATCATCGAACAATCCGGCGCGATAGACCTCGGCATCCAGCCGGTCAAAGGCCAGTGCGGCGGCGACACCGAAACTCAGCGAGAATTGCGCCTGAATCGGCGTGGCCGGATTGCGGTTGCCGCAATAGATCGTGGCTTCCTCGTAAATATCCAGTGTGATCCGCTCGATCTGCTCTGGCGCGAACCTGAGGCGCAGGATTTGGGCGGCATTGGCGCCGTAATGGACATGGCGGACCGCCGCATAGGGCTTCAAATAGCCGTTCAGAATTTCATAATGGCCTGCCCCGATCCAATCGACCGTCTCGCGGGACAGGCCGATGCGGGCATAATCCATCAACCCCCCTTCGGGAGCCGTCACGCCTGCCAAAGCCGACCACGCGCTTTGGATCCCCAAAACTGCGGCATGACCCAGATAGGTATTGCGGCTGGTCGCCCCCGCCCGCACCGGCAGATAGAGGCTCACCGGCACCTGACAGGCCACGATCCCGACAGCGGTGATCATCTGGTCTTGCGTCAGCCCCAGCGCATGCCCTGCTGCGACTGCGGCTCCCAAAGCGGGCCAGTTGCCATCGACATGCATGCCCTT
>Ga0114968_10002892_pt1 | contig 12998 bp, 10 predicted proteins | sample M_130807_EF_Meta_FD_87020 | JGI IMG/M metagenome (GOLD analysis project Ga0114968, IMG submission 87020) | Freshwater microbial communities from Lake Montjoie, Canada to study carbon cycling - M_130807_EF_MetaG | ecosystem: Environmental > Aquatic > Freshwater > Lake | place: Lake Montjoie... | reverse complement strand
CCGAGCGTGCGTTCAGGCCCGAGCTCGAGACGGCTTGTCCATGCGTCGACGGGTACCAGGGCGGGCACGACTGAGAAATCGTGGTCGGCAGCGGCCAGGACCCGATGCCGCCCGGGGACCTCGAGTTCGGCGCCGTCGCTGAGGCGTTTGACGCGAACCTTTCCCTGGCTGACATCGAGACGGGTTGCACCGGTATCCGTTTCCATCGCGAACTGGGTTCCAAGCACCTCCAGCATCGCGGAGGTTGTCTGGATGAGCAGGGGCCGGCCCGGGGGCTGGGGACGCACGTTGGCGGAGGCGGCCCCCGATTTGAGGTGCAGCCGTTTCTGTCCCAGGTCGGAGAAGGTCAGCGTCGAATTGCCGGTAATCGCGACGGTGGTGCCGTCCGGGAACTGCAGCTCGAACCAGGAAAGCGGCTCGATCCCCTCGATGATGCCGCCCTGCAGCCTCGTTCCGACCTTGAGATTCCGCACCACCCGGCCGCCATCGCCCGTCCATTGGATGGCGCCGTCCAGTGCGGTGATGGTCGCTATCTCTCCGCGCTGTTGGAATCGGCGAAACAGCAGTCCAGCGCCGAGGAGGATCGCAATCGATGCGGCTGCGGCCAGGACGGCAATGAACCGTCGCGAAGGTGTCGGAAACCGCGCGAGACGCCTCTCGGCCGGTGCGCCCGGGGTGGGCTCGTGCAACAGGGCCTGACGTCCCCGGGTCTCGCGTTCCAGATCGGCAATCATCACCGCCTGTTCGGCCACTTCACGCAGGAACCGCCGGGCTTCGGGATCCGTGCGAAGCGAGGCGGCGACTTGATCCGCCTCGGTTTCGGACAACCGGCCGTCCAAATGGCGTACCAGCCGTTCCTGTTGGGGATCTGATGGGTTCATCGGGCTTCAGCCTCCAGATCGGTGCCGGTTTGGCCCCGTTTCCCCTCGATGCAGAGCCGGAGGCTCTCGTGCAGCCGGGAGACGCGCTTGTAGATCGCGTTGAGGCCGATGCCCATGCTACGCGCGACCTCCTCGCAATTGTGCCCATCGAAGTAGCGCAGCCTCAGCAGGCGGCGGGATTCCTCGGGCAATGATTCCAGGCACTCGCGCAAGGCATCCATCCTTGAGCCCTCGGGTTGAACCGCCTCGGACTGCCACTCGTGTTCCAGCAGTTCCATGATCTCGGCGTCCAGACATGAAGTCTCGCGCCGGTGGCGTCGGAGCCAATCGATGCCCTCGCGGCGGGCGGTGATGAACGCCCATGAAAGAAGGGCGCTTCGGCCATCGAAAACGAGGTCCCGGGTCAGGGCCTTCACCGCGACATTCTGGAAGATGTCCTCGGCCGCATGCGTGTCGCGGACAATGAGCCAGGCCGCGGCTGACACGCGCACCCGCGCTTGCATGAGTGTTTGAAGGACCTCGTGCTCGGAAAGGGTCATGGGCGGGAAGGCGTGTCGCGCGGACTTGGGTTGAGGTCCTTGGCCGGCTTCGCTGCCAGTTCGAGGAGACGCCGGGCCATTCGCGGTCTCTCCTCGCGGATGGAATCCAGATCCAGGCGGACGTCGGCCGACGCTGCAATGATGCCGTAGAACCGTTCGAGGCCGGTGTTCCAGGCCCCTGAGACCACATCGGCAGGCGATTCCTTGCGGTGGTTGCGCTGGCCGACCCGGGCCCCCTTTTCGATCAGCAGTTGGACCATCTCCGTTCGTCCGAGGAATGCGGCCGTGTGGAGCGGTGTGTTGCCGTCCCTATTGGCGGCGGAAACGTCGGCACCGTGCTCAATGAGATAACGGGCCATGTCCAGGCGGTCGTGCAGGGCGGCGACGCTCAGGGGAACTGACCCGCTCTTGGGATCCGGCTCATTCACGCCAGCGCCATGGGCGATATGGCGTTGGGCAGCATCCAGATCCCCGCGGGCGATGGCGGACGGCAGGAGGGCTGAAGGGCTCCCACGGGCGTCGTCCAAGTGGCGGGCCAATTCGTCGGCCGAAGCCTTCTTTTCCACGACGTGGAAAATGAACTCGTTGCTGAAGAGTCCGTCCGGGCTTTGGACCTGGAGCAGATGGAGGCCGGAGGGGGGCACGGTTGCCAATTCGATGACCACCGTCTCCCCGGGCTCCAAGCCCACGGAGCCCGCCACGCGTCGGCCATCGACGAACAGATGGGCATCCTCCCGGAAGTGGCGGCCGCTGAGTTTCATCCGTGGACTGCCGGGGTACAGGATCGGGAACTCCTGGCGACCGCTTTGTTTTTGGATGGGACCCAGCGTCCACAGGGCGGGCTGCGGGTGGTCCACGTCGACCCGAGTGCCGAGACGGGCGGTGAATGTCACGACGAAATGTCCTTCGGCGGCCAGCGCGATCAGATCGGAACGTGCGAAGGGTTTCCCTGCGCGATGGCGATCGAGATAGCTTCCGTTTTTGGCGTTCCCCTTGAACTCGAGCTCCATCGGCGTCGACTGGCCCTCGGTGATCCGGACTCCTTCGCCCTGAAGCACAACGGCTCCCTCTGCGGCGGCCCCTTCCAAGGCGTCCAGGAGAGCCGTCGTGAACGCAGCGGACGCGGTCCGCCGATCGAGGGTCACCTGCCGGGCAAAGGCTCCGGAAAAGCCGGTGCTGCCCTCGAGGACCATGTTCCAGACCGGGTCGAAGCGTTTGCGTCCGCCCCAGGCGAACTGCCAGATGTCGCGTTCGGGCGCACCGCGCTCGGCGACACGGCGGTAGAAGTCGAAGTCGATGAGGTTGAGCCGCCCCTGGGGCAGGGTGAACCAGCGATCGTAGGCACCGCGCCAAGTGGGGGCATCCATGCCGGTGCCGGGGGTCTTGGTGCTGGTCCAAAACGGCATGCGATGGCAATCGCCACAGACGTTGGGCTTGGGCTTGGAGGGGTCGTTGTCGCCGTCGACATGGAACAGTTGGAACCCGTTCCGGGCCTCGGTGGAAAGAACGTCGTCGAACGAGCGTCGCTGGGCCGGAGGATAGGGCACCGCCAAAAGGAATCGGGCCATTGCGTCCCGGTCGACCGCCAAAAGTCGTCCGGGCTTTCTCTCGTCATTGAGCGTCGAGTCCCCTTCCCGGCTCATCGTTGCGGCCAGACCGGCGTCGATGAGATGACGGGCGCTGGATTCCTGCGAGTGGACGCGGCTGTTGGGTGGGACAAAGGTGTCGAGGTGCGCGGCGTTGATCCCGCCGTACGGGTCCCCGAGGGTGCCGTCCCAGTGGTAGGGCTCGGTGTCACGGAGGCCGCGAATCGGCATGGTCAGCCGGGGCATGATCTGGTCCCCGCCGGTGACAATGGGAGTCTTGAGGACCCAAAGCAGTTGGTCGGTATGCCCGTTCGGATGGCAACTGGCACACGAGAAGGTTGCGGTGGTGGAGGAAGCCGCTGTCTCGAAGGCAATGCGCCCCTGTTTCACCAACGGTTCGGTCGGGTCTGCAAGCACGAGGGTGCCGACCACGCCCGGCTTCGCGGGAACCGAGATGTCCACGAGGGAAACGGTGTCGGCGGCAGCATTCAGCACCCAGGCCCGCGACGGCTTGCCATCGGCACCGCATTCCAGGGCGATGCCCTGGGGGACAGCCCCAACGGTGACCCGTCCGAGGATCTGCCCCGAGGCCGCGTCCATGGTGAAGAGCTTGTCCGAGCCGGCCGCTGACACCACGAGCGTTGAATCGTCGTCGCTGATCTGGATGGCATAGGGCGTCGCGAGGGCCATGCCTTCCCCGGGGTGCCGGGGCGGCAGCGGTTCGAGGTCGATGAAGGTCGGCGGGTTCGCCCACCCCTCCTTGGCGGCGATCCGTGTGATGCGGTTGAGGAACGCGCGGTTCTCCAACTCGGCCAGGCCCTGCTTCCGCGTCCCGGCGCGGCCGTTGACGTCATTGCGCGCATCCGTCTGCGCAATGTAGACGACCCCGGCCGAGTCCACCGTGAGGCCGTAGAGCAACGTGCCGAGTGTGTTGACCGTCCCAACGAGCGTGTCCGTCTTCGTATCGAACACGAACAGGTCGCGATCCGGCACCTTGGGATTCTTGACGACGTCCACCACGTGACCCAAGGAGAGCACGTTGTTGGTGGCGATGGAGTGGTTCCAGGCGTTGAACGTCACGAGGTTGCCGTCCGGCTTGCCCGTCCCGCCGGATAGCTGTGTCCGGTTGCCGGATTCGAAGGGAATCACATAAAGCCGTCCGGCGCGCACCACGATGGCCCGCGGGTCTTGTGCTGGAATGTCCAGTCGCAGGACCACGGCGTGCCGGGCCACGTCGATCACCGCGATCTGGTTCTCCGAGGACAGAGCGACGTACGCCTTGTCATTGTTGGCAAAGGCGATGCCCACCGGCTCGTCAAAGCGCGTCGCCTTCGTGGCCGGATCGAAATCCTGCACCGTGGCAATGACCTGAAGATGCGTCGGGCTCCCGGGATCCGTATCAATCACGCTCACCGAATCCGAGACGTGGTTCGCCACCCACACTTCCTTGCCATCGGGGCGTACGGCCACGGAGACCGGTTCGACGCCGACGTGGATGCGGGCGACGACGGCGTGGGTGCTGGCCTGGATGACATCGACCGTGCCAGCCGGGGTATTGGCTACGAAGACCCTGCCTCCCGCGACGGCAATGGGCGACGCCTGGGGACTCAGGAACGTGGGACGGCCCACGGCGGCACTGGCGCCGAGGTGGCCCAGACCGACGAGCAAAGCGGCGCCAACAGCGCGAAGGAATCGTCTCGTCGTCAAGGGATCTGAGGAATGGAGTTCGTCGGTTTGCCCAACCGTTGTCATCGGCTACCGGATTTGATCGGGGGGTACCGGAGGCATGCCCCGGAACGAGGCGGTGGTCGTCCAAAGGTTGATGGGTGTGATCGACTGACCGTAGCGCAAGGAGCGGACGCTGCCGTCGACAATGCCGAAGTTGGACCGGCCTGACCGGGGTCCGCTGCGGCCGTGACGGCCATGCTCGACCTCGTTGATGTCGTCGCCTCCAGCCTGGCCCTGTAGGAAGTCCATGTAGGCCTGGGGAGACGGGGACTTCTTTTCACCGAACGTGATGGTTTCGGACGGGCTGGGAATCGAGCCGAGACGAACTGAATACTCCCAGGCGAACTGGGACGGGGTGGTGTTCAGGATGACTTGGAAGCGGGCCAACGCTTCCGGTGTGAGCGTCTCCTTGAAAAAGTCGTTCCACCCGTTGGCCAAATAGCTCCGGTGAGAACCGTCGGCGTCGTAGGCGAGTTGGCCCGCAACGGGTTGTGGCACAGTCGCCGGCCAACCGATCTTGGTCGGAACGCGAGGATCGCCAGGACACTTCAGGACACCCTCGGCTGCGGCGTAGTAGGGAGCCAGGGGCTGGATCCAATAGGGGATTCCCTGCCGCGGGGGATCGTTATCGCCGAAATCATGGGCGTAACCGAGGAGGGCGAGGTTCAGTTGGCGGAGATTGGACTCGCAGCGAACGCTTTGGGCCTGGGACTTCGCCTTGGAAAGGCTGGGCAGAAGCAACCCCGCGAGGATGGCGATGATCGCGATGACCACCAGCAACTCGACCAGTGTGAACGCAGGACGCGGGCGGTCTTGGAGAACAACGTGATTCATGGGCCGTGGCTACAACAAGCAACGCAGGAGCCCCAGAGATCCTGACACGCCAATGCCCTCGGCGCGGCTCTGGGCGGATGAATGTGTGTGTGGCGGTCAGCCATGACGTCCTGGTGCGAACGGATCCGGGATCAGGGGGTGTTCGCAAGCCGGCTGTCACGTGGTGATGCCACGCTGTCCGCCGTTCTCGCCCGTCTCTCCCCAAACGTCGGCGGTCCGAGCTACCAGTGGGACAAACGGCCGTCCACCGCGGCAGGGCTGATGATCCGGGAGTCGTTCACCGAAGCCGTCGGGCGGTACGTCCTGATCCAGGTTGCAGCCTCCGGCAAACTCACTTGTCGATGGCGGTCCAAGAGTGGCGACCCGGACGACAACCAGATCCAGGAGCTGTCCACGGTCGAGATGCCGGTTCATCTGAGTCTCGTTCGGGCATCCGGTGAGGTTCGGATTTACGCCTCGGCCGACGGAAGGGATTGGGGAAAGCCACGCATGACACTTCTCGCCAATTTCGATGCTTCGGGCCGGATAGGGCTCTTTGTCTGTTCGGGCAATACCGTTGCCTCCGCCACGGCCGTCTTTGGGTCGGTGGAGGTCATTGAATGACCCCAAGGAAGCAGGCAATGGCATCGCTCACCAATTCGTGAAATCCATTCCCTTCCCAACGCAATCCCGCGCCCGAATGGGCACTTCCCGCAATCGATGACGAGCGGATTCCGGCGCCCTCAAGCATATTCAGACAGGCTCTTTGGCCCGTTGCGTCACCGCTCGGTTGCTACCCTTTGGCTCGTCGCTGTGCCAGTACCGCATCCACAACCCTGATTGCATATAGCACGACGCAAACTAGGAACGGCATAAAAATCCTCATATCCTGTGGAGCCTCTTCAGCATTGCGCCAGTTGAAGGCGAGGTTGAAGTAGAGGACAACGACCTTCGAGATTTGTGCTGCTAGTTTTAAAAAGGGCAGGGTGAATACGAGGATGAAGAAGCCTCCGGCCCACCGGCGTCCTTGAGTGAGTTGCCCTATGCAAGGACAGATGAACGCGGAAAGAAACACCGGCGGAAAGCTTCCCCTCCGCGGAGGCAATGGCGGCGGTGTTGAGGGTGTGACGTTCATGAGTACCTTGCGGGGCGTGCCTGGGATGGGAAACGAGGCATTATTCGTATTCGGATCACATTCTGTGGCAAACTAATATCAAGGCCATTGAGATCTCAAACCTCCGATGGCAGGGGGGTCTAGATGGCCGCTAAACTGTCAGATCATGAAGCACGACTGGCCAGTTCTCAGCGAACGCTCCATTCGACGCGGATATGTGGATAGCCGACAGGTGAGAGGATGGTCTCCGCAGCCGCCCAACCCGAAAGCGCCGCGCCTTCCACGCGCGGCCCGGCGAAGGCGTCGCCGGCGAGTACGAGCGGAGGCGACTGGCTGACGAGCACGCAGGGTACTTGATCGACGCACATCGGCTTGCTGTAGCGCCAGCCGTGGACTTGGAACGTCGTGATCCCCACGCCGAGCCATGGCGCGGCTGCGTCGAGCAGGGAGCGGGCGCTCTCCTCCCGGTCGCGATCCCAATTCTCCAGACTGAACGCATGCGTGGCGTGAATGGTCACGGCCGGCTCCCCGGAGATTCCTTTCAACTGATTGTCCGCGATCCAAGCGATAGGTCCGTCTGCGGGTGTGAAGCCTCCGGGAGGCGGGATGCGCGACGGACCATCGAGCACGGCCATGATTGCGAGGCAGCGCTCGTATTCGATGGCGGCGAGACGCGTCCTCATTTCCGGCGCGAGAATGATTCCTCCCGCGTCCAGCAGCGCGAGCGACTGTGGCACGGGTGGCGTCAGCACCACGGCATCGGCGGTGAAAGTGCGGCCGGTCGTGGTTTCCGCGCTCCATTGATTCCCGGCGCTGCGCAATGCGGCGACCGGCGTCTCCAAACGGAGATCGAGGCCGGCGGCGAGATGCTTGGCCAAGGCGGACATCGAGGGCTTTCCGCGCCAGCGTACGTGTCCGTCCGCAGCGCCCGCAAAACCGCGGCACCATTCCTCCATCGCCCCATTCTGCCGTCCCTGCTCCAGCACGGCGGCGAAGCGCGGGTCGCGCGTGGTGATGAATTGCGCTCCATGATCGAACGTAGCGGCCCCGATACGCCGGCTCGCGATGCGTCCGCCCACGCCGCGGCCTTTGTCGAGCAAGAGCACGCGGAGACCCGCGCGTTGCAGTTCGGCCGCAGCGGTCAACCCTGCCATTCCCGCGCCGATGACCAGCACGTCCGTGGATTGTTCAGTCTCGTCCATCCAGTGTCTCATGCTTCAGGCGGTTCGCACGGGAATCAATGCGAGAGGCACGAACTTCGCGCGCGTTTCGATCCGCGCCGAAGGACCGTGGTTTGCAGCAGAACATGGAAACCGTATGTTCCCGGCGTTGAACTCCGTCCTCATCCTTTTCTCCGCCCTCTCCTTCCTCGGCTATGGGTCGGCGTGCTTTTTGTCCGCGTATATGAAGCGGGAGTTCGAACGCTACCGCCTCGCATCGCAGCGCATGCTGGTCGGGGGACTGCAATGGTGTGCGGCGATTGGGCTTCTCGCGGGCCTGAGCCAGCCGTGGATGGGACGCGCGGCGGCGGCCGGGCTGGCGCTGATGATGCTGGTCGCAGTCGGCGTCCGCATCAAAATCAAAGACACGCTCCTGCAGACGATCCCCGCGCTGATTTATCTCGCGCTGAATGCCTACCTGAGTCTGGCCGCATTCTGATTGGAACCCGCCGGCTAAAGCAGCGAGATGGCGGTGCACATCGCAAGGACGGCGATGGATGGCAGGGACTTTTTGATCGGGTCTTTCACTTTGAGGTGCATCACGAACGCCCCCAGCATCAGCACTCCGAGACCGATCGCCGCCGGCTGCGCCACGCGGTGCATCCAAATGGCGGCGATGAGCGCGACCGCCAGGCTAACCTTCAGCACGCCGACCACGCCCATGAACCAGAACGGCAGCCCGTAGGCGGCGAATTCCTCGCGCAGATTCCTCGCGGCGGCGCCCCGAAACGGCGTCGCCTTACCCGAGCGGAGAATCCAGACATTCAGGATCCCGAGGGCAACGACCAACTGCAGGGCGATGACGAAATATTCCACGGCGTGAATGTAACCATGTGCGAAACCACGGGAAACAGCTAATGTCCGAGCGGACAGATGGACTTGCAGCAAAAACTCGAAATTCTCGCCGACGCGGCGAAATATGACGCCTCCTGTGCGAGCAGCGGCGCGGCGCGGAAGGATTCGCGCGGCAGTCCCGGAGTGGGCTCCAGCGGTGGCTCGGGAATCTGCCATTCGTATGCGCCGGATGGTCGTTGCATTTCGCTGCTGAAGGTGCTGCTCACGAATGCGTGCCTTTACGACTGCCACTACTGCATCAATCGGCGCTCGAGCAATGTGCAACGCGCGCGATTCACGCCGGATGAAGTGGTGCGGCTCACGCTGGATTTCTACAAGCGGAACTACATCGAGGGGCTCTTCCTCAGCAGCGGCATCATCCGCAGTGCGGATTACACGATGGAGCTGGTCATCGCAGTCGCGCGGGAGCTGCGCGAGGGACATCACTTTCGCGGCTACATCCACCTGAAGACGATTCCCGAGGCGTCGACCGCGCTCATCGAAATGGCGGGGCGCTACGCGGACCGCATCAGCATCAACATCGAGCTGCCCACGCAGCAGGGACTCGCGAGGCTCGCGCCGGAAAAAAACCTCGCGCGCACGCAGGAGGCGATGGGGCACATCCGCGGGAAGATCGATGAGCGCCACGCGGAAAAATGGAAGCCTGGTGCGCCGAAGCCGCCGCCTTTCGCCACCGGGCAGAGCACGCAGATGCTCGTCGGAGCGGATGATTCCACGGACGCCGTCATCCTGCGGCGCGCGGATGTGCTCTACGGCGATTACCGGCTCCGGCGGGTTTATTACTCGGGCTTCAGCCCGATCCCCGAGCCGTCGTCTCTGCTGCCCATCAGGCCGCCGCCGCTCGTCCGCGAGCACCGGCTTTACCAGGCGGACTGGCTGCTGCGGTTCTACGGTTTCAAGGTGGATGAGATCACCACCGACGCCGCACCGAACCTCGACCTGGACCTCGATCCCAAGCTCGCGTGGGCGTTGCGCAACCGCGCCATCTTCCCCGCTGACGTGAACAAGGCCTCGCGCGAGATCCTGCTCCGCGTGCCCGGACTCGGCGTGCGCAATGTGGACCGCATCCTCGGTGCCCGGCGCTACACGCGGCTGCGGCTCGCCGACCTGCTGCGCCTGCGCCTGCCGATGAAAAAAGTGCTCCCGTTCATCATCGCCGTGGACCACACGCCGGCGCGGCTCGGGCTCGATCACGAGGCGCTGCGGGCGCGCTTTCTGCCGCCGCCGCGTCAGGTGGAATTGAACTTCGACGCGTTGTCGCCGGTCCCCGGAGACGTCGAATCCGTTCGCTCGGGCGAGCTGTAGCCATGCGCACGGTGGTCATTCAGCCGGTCTTCGAGGAATGGCGAAAAAGTGCGCGTGAACTTCTCGCGCTACGCGTGCCGCCCGACGAGGTGCTGTGGTCCGACGACCCGCAGGAGCCCGGCCTTTTCGCCCCGACCGACGATGCCTCCCCGCGCGCTCGGGTGCCGAAAGTGCCGCCCGCCTTTCTCGACCTGGCCCGCAGCGTCGCCGCGCACTGCGACGCGCGGCGATGGGGCGTGCTCTACCGCGTGCTCTGGCGTCTCACGCACGACGGCGAATCCAATCTCCTCGCCGTGGCGACCGACGGCGACGTGCGGCAGCTTCAGCAGTGGTGCAAAGCCATTGGCCGCGACATCCACAAGATGCATGCCTTCGTCCGCTTCCGTCTCGTGGGCCGCGACGAGGCCACGGGCCGCGAGCAATTTGTGGCGTGGTTCGAGCCCGAGCACCGCATCGTGCGGCTGGCAGCGGGCTTTTTTGAAAAGCGGTTCGCCGGCATGGACTGGTCGATTCTCACGCCGCACGAATGCGCGCATTGGGACGGCAGCGTGCTGCATTTCACCCCCGGCGTCCCGCGCCGCGCCGCGCCGGATGACGACGCCCTCGACGACCTCTGGCGCACCTACTACCGCAGCATCTTCAATCCCGCGCGGCTCAAGGTGCGCGCGATGCAATCCGAGATGCCGAGGAAGTATTGGAAGAACCTGCCTGAAGCCCGGCTCATCGCCGAACTGATTGCGGAGAGCAGCGGACGCGTGGGGAAAATGCTGCGCACCGAACTCCGCCCCGTCAAACCCGCGCCGAATAATGCGTATCTTGATTCGCTCCGCGAATTGAATACACCCGAGCGTCCTCCGCCCGACGAGCCGCCGCAAACCCCGTGAAAGGCGTGAAGAAACAGCACCTCCCGGAGAAGATGTGCGTCGCGTGCCGACGGCCTTTCACGTGGCGGAAAAAGTGGGAGCGCGTCTGGGATGAAGTCAAATATTGCAGCGACCGCTGCCGGATGATGAAAGGGGAAGCTCGTTCGGACTGAATCTTCCGCACACTCCTCCATGGCACTCTTTGAACGGTACCTCGGCATCGACTACTCGGGCGCGGAGACGCCGACAAAGAGTCTGCCCGGCCTGCGACTCTATGCAGCGGCCCGCGACCGGCCACCCGCCGAGATTCCGCCGCCGCCCAGCCCGCGCAAGTATTGGACGCGGCGCGGCCTCGCCGAGTGGCTCGCGAGCGAAGTCCGCTCCGGGCCGCCCACGCTCGTCGGCATTGACCACGCGTTTTCGTTCCCGCTCCGCTACTTCGAAGTCCACCGGCTCGCGCCCAAATGGCCGGCATTCCTCGACGACTTCCAGCGCCACTGGCCGACCGACGAGGACCACATGTATGTCGACTTCATCCGCGACGGTTCGCACGGATGCGGGGCCGAGCGCACCGGCAACTCGCGATGGCGGCGGCTCGCGGAGGAGCGCTACCGGGCGAAGTCGGTCTTTCACTTCGACGTGCAGGGTAGCGTGGCAAAGTCCACGCACGCCGGGCTGCCGTGGCTGCGATTACACCGCGCGGAACTCGGGGAGCGCGTGCATTTCTGGCCGTTCGACGGCTGGGTGCCGCCGCCCGGCCGTTCCGTGGCAGCCGAAATTTACCCAGCGCTGTGGAGCCGGACATTTCCGACCGAAGGCCGCAACGCCCACCAGCACGATGCTTGCAGTGCTGCGCGCTGGATGCAGGAGAGCGATGCCGCCGGCAAGCTGGGCGGGCACTTTGAGCCCCGACTCACTTCGGCCGAGCGCGCGCAGGCTTCGGTGGAAGGCTGGATTCTCGGCCTCGGTTAGTTGCTCTCCGCATCGATGGCGCTGCGTTCACGCGACGGTGAGCGCGCGAAGGTGCCGGCTCATCTTTTCCCAGAAAGGGAAGAAGCCGGCGGACGCGAGAGCGAAGGCGTGCGCGTCGGATTCGCGCCGGATGAGCGTGAGGTCAATATCGAGTGCGGCGAGTTGTTCTGCAAGGTGCGGGACGAGGTCGCCCACCGGGCCGACTTGGGGTGCGAAGCCCACGACTTCAGTGAGCTGTTGCGAGCGCGCCCACGCGACGATGCCGGCGGCGGTGTCGTCTGCGTCGGTGAGCGTGGCTCGACACCGGTAGTGGGCCGCGGCCCGCGCGACGCCATCCGCGAGGACTGTGCGCAGGGCGTGGATGCGATTTTTACCGAGGCGGTAACGCTCGCGATAAGTCCGCTCGCTCGTGAATGCAGCCACGGAATCGGGCGCGAACTCGGCAAGCGGTCCCACCTCCGGCGCGAGGTCCTCCGCGTGCAGCCATAGGCCCGTCCGTCTGGCGTGCACGGGGAACGATGTGGGGTAATCGGCCAGCGGACGTTTGGAAGTATCGGCGCGTTCCTTCTGAAATGACGGCATCACGGCGCCATCGGCGATGCGATGGCTCCCCCGACGGTCGCGCAGCAAATCGGCGTGCGCGTATTTTTCCAAATTCGAGAGCCGCACGAGGTAGGTCTTGCCGGGCGTTTGCAGGCCCGCTATCCAGCGCCAGGAGAGCGTGTTACTGGCTGGGTCGGCGTCCAGAAGATGGCGGAAGAAGAAATCCGCTCCGAGTTCCCACGGCAGACCCTCGGCGTGAATCCAGAAACTCGCCCACCACATGCGTGCGTGATTGTGCAGGTAGCCGGTCTCGATCAATTCACGCGCGAGGACATCCATGCAGGCAACGCCACTCGCACCGGCAGACACCGACTCTGCTTTTTCCAAAACCTCCGCTGGCAAAGTCTCGCTCAACTGGCGCACACGCTGCCGCCAGCTCGTCCACACTTGCGGTCGCAATTCGAGCCAGCCTTTCCAATAACGGCGCCAGCACACTTCTTGGAGCCACTTCTCAGCGCCGGAGAAAGTGCAATGGGCCAGCGTGTCGCGAATCACCTCGTCCTCGGTGAGCAGCCGATG
>Ga0114968_10002889_pt1 | contig 13003 bp, 16 predicted proteins | sample M_130807_EF_Meta_FD_87020 | JGI IMG/M metagenome (GOLD analysis project Ga0114968, IMG submission 87020) | Freshwater microbial communities from Lake Montjoie, Canada to study carbon cycling - M_130807_EF_MetaG | ecosystem: Environmental > Aquatic > Freshwater > Lake | place: Lake Montjoie... | reverse complement strand
GGATGCTGCGGTCACGATCACCATCATGACCACCATGCGCCCGTGCCAGCTCGGTCCGGCGATCAACGCCTGATTGCGGCCTTTCGTTCTTCGCTCAAGGATTTTGTCGATGTCGGGGTGTATTTTTCCATCGGCATCGCCATCACCGCATTGTTCAACACCGGCATCGCTCCCGGTGCCGCATGGTTGGACAGCCTTGCCAATCGTCACATACTGGCACCCTGCGCGCTGATGGTGCTGGCCTTTGTCCTGAGCCTGTGCAGCACCTCGGATGCATTCATCGCGGCCACGCTCGACAAGTTCACGCACGGCGCCAAGCTGGCTTTTCTGGTCTTTGGTCCGATGCTCGACCTGAAGCTGTTGTTCCTCTATCAAACCGTTTTGAATAAAAAATTCCTGATCGCGATGGCCGTCGCTTTGTTTGTGGTCATCGCCGCCGCCACCATCGGTTTCCAATGGTACATCGAACTCCCCGGACCGCCATGATTGTCATGCTGCAACGAATCGTGCATCCGTTGATCGCACTGGGCTGGGCAGGTGCGATGCTGTATTTTTACGGCAGCGGACGAATCGTCAAATATCTTGCCCCCGGCTTCCGGCCTCTCTGTCTCTATGGTGCTCTCGGACTTGCGGTGGTCGGCTTGTTCGTGCTGCTGACATGCCGGGAAAAATCCGCCTGTGGTCACGATCACAGCTGCGATGAAGAGCACGATCACGAAAGCGGCGACATGCATCCGCTGATGTCGATGCTCTTGATGCTCGCGCCGCTGCTGTTCGCCGTTTTCAACACGACAGATGGCTTTTCCATCAAAGTCTTGTCGCGCAAGTCCTTGTACGACGCACCGCTCAGCAAGAACCTCTTTTTCGCCAAGGAGTTGCCGCCGTTGACGATGGCGGACATCGGGAAATCACACACAAAAAACGGGGAGGGGCTCTATCAATTCAATTTGATGGAGTTGTATTTCGCCGTGGGCGACCCCGAATTGAAAAAACTGCTTGATGGCATGAAGATCGAGACCGAAGGGCGGCTTGTGGCCGAAAAGGAAAACAACGACCGGGGCACGCGCCGCAGGCTCTATCGACTCTTTACCACCTGCTGCGCGGCGGATGCCCGCGCCATACCGATCATCATTGAATTCGGTGAGGGCACACCTCCGGACTTGGCGGAAAACACCTGGGTGAAAATCTCAGGAAACATCACTTTCCCGGTGGAAAACGGCAGAACCCAGGCGCTGCTGCTTGCGGAAAAATGCGAAAAGTCCGATCCTCCCTACGAGGAAAGTTTCATGCGCAACTATTGATGTGTCGCGGAAAAACCGCCGCCCCGTCATTTGCTGTCCGGCATTTCCTTGCGGGTCAGCACTTTGTCAACCAGCCCGTAGGCGGTCGATTCCTCGGCGGTCATGTAGTTGTCGCGATCCGAATCGTTTTCAATCTGCTCGATCGACTTGCCAGTGTGATGCGCGAGAATTCCGTTGAGGCGCTTTTTCAGGTTGAACATGAAACCAATCGTGCGCTCGACATCCGAGGCCGTGCCGCTGGCACCACCGGAGACCTGGTGAATCATCACGTGGGAGTTCGGCAGGCAGAATCGTTTGCCTTTGGTTCCTGCCGTCAGCAACACCGATCCCATGCTCGCGCAAATGCCGATGCAGTAGGTGTTCACGTCGCAGGTCATGAACTGCATGGTGTCGTAAATCGCCAGTCCCGCAGTCACCGAACCGCCGGGGGAGTTGATGTAAATGTGGATGTCCTTCTTGGGGTCCTGCATCTGCAAAAACAACAATTGGGCGATCACCGAGTTGGCGACGAAGTCATCGATCCCGGTGCCGATGAAAACAATACGGTCTTTCAACAACCGCGAATAGATGTCGAAGGATCGTTCTCCGCGGCCGTCCTGTTCGACGACCATCGGCACGTAATAGGAGTTTTTCGGGGCACTGGAACTGGAGGAGGATAGATTCATTCGGTTGTGGTGTTGGATTCTTGTGGGATTTCGACAACGGAAGCATGCTCAAGCAGGAAATCAAGCGCTTTGTTGACAAGCAGTGAATTGCGGATGCCGGGGATCTGGCCATTGCGGCTCAGGCCCCTGATGAATTTTTCCGGATCCACCTTGCGGCTGTTCGCGATCTGGATCAAGTGCTGGATCAGTTCCTGATCCTGAACCACGATTTTCTCCTTGGTGGCGATCTCCTGAAGAATGAAGTTGGTCTTGATGTTGGTTCTCGCCTGAGCTGCGGCGGTGTCGATGAGCGATTCGCGCTGCTGCTGGATTTCCTCCTCGCTCATTCCGGATTGCACCGCGCTTTCGACCAGGGAATCCGCCTGGTTCTGGGTCTCGGCTTCGAACAACTGCTCGGGAATTTCGAATTCAACCAACTGGTCGAAATGAGCGATGATCTGATTGATCTTCATGTCATCGATCTCTTTCTTCTTGTTGGCTTTCACGCCTTCGACAATGGTGTTGTTGAGGTCATCCAATGTTTTTCCCTCGCCCATCAATCGTGCCGCAAAGGCATCGTCGAGATCGGGCAGTTCCTGTTTTTTCAATTCCTTGAGCTGGGTATGGAAAAGCATTGTTTTTTCGCGCAGGTCCGCCACCGGAAAGTCATCGGGTATGGCGATCGCCACATCACGAGAATCACCCGGAAGGGCGCCGACAAGCTGGGTGGCGAATCCGGGCAGAAATGCCTCATCGTGCATTTTCAGCCAGTAATTCTCGCGTCCGGCGAGGTAACCGGCGGGACGACGAAGTGCTTCTTCCAGCGGTGCACCATCGACGGTGGATGTGAAGTCAATGATCGCAAAGTCACCCATCTCCGCCGCGCGGCCTTCCACGCCCGAAAAGTCGGCAAAACGCTCACGCAGGTTGTCGAGTTGCGCGTCGATTTCTGTTTTTCCTACCTCACCGGAGGGCACGGAAACGTTGATCCCCTTGTAATCGGGCAAGTCGACCTCTGGAGCAAGAGTCAAAATGGTTTCATAGCGGAACGAACCGTCGGCCGGGTAACTCAGGTTGTCCGGGGTGCCGAAATCGAGCACCCTGAGTTGCTCGGTTTTCAAGGATTCCTGCAGGGATTGGTTGATCAAGCGCGATTCGATCTCTTCCTTGATGTCGGACTGGAATCTTTTTTCGATCACCGCCATCGGAGCTTTGCCGGGCCGAAAACCCGGGATTTTTGCCTGCTTGGCATATTGTTTGAGGATCGTCTCCTTTTCGGCGGAAACAACAGCGGCAGGAATTTGCACGCGCAGGGTGGCAAGGCAGTTCGGTTGACGATCAATGGTGATGTTCATGGGTAATGAATCCCGGGCAGTGAGCGGGGAGGGGAAACTAGGCGTTGCCCTGCGCGCTTGTCAAATAAAAAGCCTGCCAGTTTCCCTGACAGGCTCAACAAGGATCTCGGAAATCGCACGTTCCTTCAAAAGGCAATTCCGCACTGCGACAAAACCAGGAAAACGAATGAGGATCAAACTTCTTACGCTCCAATCCGTTGCAGGCGTTGCATCTGGTTCCGCGCGACTGATACGCAACGCTTGCCCGGCCAGCCGATCACATCCATGTCCATGAAGTCAGTTGGTAAGGATTCGGTTTTCTCCAAGCCTGCCACCAGACAATGGCTTCCGCCGGCTTCTCCTTCCCATTCAACTTCACTTTTAACTTAAGCCGGTAATTGATTCCTGCGACAACCTGTTGCTCTGCTTGCAAGATAGTGACCAGCTCCAGGGTTGGCGAATCCACGTTCTTTTTCTCCTGCATCGCCTTCTGTTGCGCGTTAACCGCGAAGGCTGCCGCCGCAACTACCTCCTTGTTGGCAACAGCGCCTTTGACATATCCGCCAGGCTTGGGCTGTTGCGCTGGAGCGGTGATCGGAACTGCGGCAGCGAATGGAAGCAAAAACGCTATGCATGTTTGTATGGATTCTTTTCGCATGACCGTTAAAATTCGAATGTCAGGAGTTGGCCCGGTGATGCCACAGCGTTCGAGTGCGCCAACTGGCGCGCAGGAGAAGAGTTTGCTATGGGTAATCTTATGGTCGGTTGGCTCGTCACGTCTTGTTAGGCACTTCGGGTGTTCTGTAATTCGGCATACTTGGCCTTGCCCGTATTGAGCGTCTCGGTCAGCCACGCCTTCGCGGCCGCGAATCCTTTGGTTAGACTGCTTTCGCGAATGTCTGAAATCGCAAAGTGATCCGCTATAGCTCGCTCATGACTCCGATAGCGAGGGAGAAATAGAATGATTCTCGTGCACGAATCCGCCGTCTCCGGGCTGTGAAGCAGCGACGGAAAATAGATACCCTTGGAAATGGCCAGCGTTCCCGCGGGCAGTTGAACGGTGCGGCGGGATTGAATCAACCACGGGCGGAAACTGAAACAGATGGTTCCGTCTGGTGAGCGAACCAAACGTCCGTATGTGCGAGCCGGAACACCCGCCAACGGTCGCGCCATGAATGCGTGTGCTTCTGTTGGCGTGACGAACCGACGCGCCCGCCACGGGATGATTGTGTCGCTGGCAAATAATGTGCCGAAGACCGTAAGACGGAATGCTGATGGCGCGAGCATCGCCGCCACAAGAACAATCAGCAGGGAAATCGCTGCGCCAAAATACGGGTTAATCAGGTATGAAAGCACAACCAGACCAAGCATCGACACCTTGAAAATCTTCAGCATCGAATCAACAAATCCGAACGGAGATACTGCAATCAAAACATTGATCGCATGGCTTGTCATCCATACGACGAAGAAGGCTGCAATTCCAAGCGGAATGAATAGCAACCGTAGGTCGAAGCCAATCGCCGCAATCGGTAAAACGGATGCGTAATGCAGATGAGCGGCAGGGGAAATTTGAGCCTGAGTCGCATCGAAGTGTTGAGCCATCTGGGTTGCAACGAACGGAACAAATGAGGCACTGGCGACCAGTCCGCTCACCTTGTTCTCGAAAAGCTCCGCCATGTCGAGAGGCTTCTTGATGAGCGGAGGGGCAACAGTGCCGAGCACATCCTTAAAGATGCAGATGCCGAGAATGGCAAATCCGAATCCCCAAGCTCCCGGATGGCAAAACCATGGCAACGAACCTCTTTGTGCGCTTGGAGTCTGGAAGTAACGCCAAGCGCCTGCAGAGCATACGCCCAATAGAGGGGAAATCGCTGTGCCGGTGATCTGCGAAATGCCCTCTGTCAGGGCCACTCCGGGGAGTCGGTCTTTCGAAGGCCGGGTGAAATCACCGGATTGCGCCGTCGCAGACGCGAAGGAAAAACTGGAGACGAGGATGATCAGTGCAAGTAAGGCGGTTCTCATGGGGTCTGTTATTTGTTGATTTCTGCCGCTTCGGGAATTCGGCGGCTTACATCGTAAGGCTTCACGCGGTATTGAGACATGCGCTGGCGGGCGCGGTCATCGGAAGTGCTTCGGAGCTGAATGTCACCGGCACCATTGATGAAATGACCGATGATATTCAACTCGACCGCGACGTCTGGCACTCGATCCAACTGCATTTCTGGAATGGAAAATGCCTTCAACCTCGCGATAAAAGGGAATACGATACATCCGAAAAATAGCAAAGCACTCCTCTTCGGTGCCTTGATCAGCACGGTAATCCCGGCAGAGGCTTCCGGCAGTTCTGCTGAAATGTGCCGCTTCATCGGTTCTGTTTGGTATTCTTGCACAACGCCTCGTGTCAGACAACGGCGAGCAGAAAGCGTCGATGACACTTCAGCTTCCAAGCGGGACGTTGTCTGCATCTGTTTTGTTAGGCGTTGGGGGTTTTGACAAGGGTAAATTCCATCCGGTTCTTCTTAAAGTCGTCCATCAGGAAAACGGCGTGGTCGAGTAGCTCCTTTTGGTGCGCGTTCGGTTGTATTCCATCAAGTTGATATTGCTCAGTGGACAACAAGCGTGGCTTGGCGAGAAGTTCGCCCTGAGCATCGAATTTGGCGTGCACGGTCTCTATGACGAGGCGAGGAGAAGCACTGTCGAAGTAATACTCGCGGCGGATAAACCGGGAGCTCATCTCAATACTCCAGTCTAAGTGGCGCACCTGCTCGCCGCGCAGGAACACTGCCAAAGCGGTTCCGCTACACGAAGCCTCTGATGTCGGCCCCTCGAAACAGCTCAGGGTTGCAACCTCCCGGTTGAATCGTGATTGTAACGACGAATCTCCTCCACTGGCACACGCCGACAGCGTGGCAAGGCAGATGGCCAGAACCGTTCTTTTCATGGAGCTTTTATAGGAATGACAAACGTCAAAGAGCGCGCGCCGTCTCCAGTTGGATCGATCATTGTGACGGGAGTTGAGGTTCATGCTACGGGTGAAGTCGACGATATGGAGACCGATGGCGGTAGCTGTTGCTCGACTTTTTGTGCATCGATATCATGGGGAATCAGGCGGAGCGCTTCCAGATGGGTGGCACGATTTTGCCCCGTTTGACTGCCATCATCACCATCACGATTCCGGTAGTGGTGCATAGGAGCAGCGAAAGCACGGACGATTCCACACCGAATTTGCCGCCCGTCAGGAGGTCGGGGCCATCGACCGTCGAGCGGATGAGACCTTGCGCCGCTTCGTTGCCGGAGACGATGCTGGAGAAGATGGCCGATTGCGTGTAATTCCACGCGACGTGAAATCCGATGCTCAACCAAAGCCGGCGCGTCAGCATGTAGGCCGCCGCCAGCAGAATGCCGGCCTCGACCGCGATGAACAGAGCTCCCTCCAAGGTGGCCTCCGGGTTTATCAAGTGGGTCAGACCGAACACGAGCGATGACACAACAAGCGCCGCCCAACTGCCGAACCAGGTCTCAATCGAACGGAAGAGAACCCCACGGAACAACAACTCCTCGAAAACGCCCGAACTGAGCGCCATGGCAATCGCAGGGACCATTAAGCTCATGGAGTTCAAGCCATCGATGCGGTAATAGCCCAGGGCCATCAGGATCATCTCGCAGGCGGCGTAGAGAACCGCGCCGATCAGGAGGCCGGCACCCAGCTCACGTCCCATGCCCGGCAAGGCTAGTTCCGAAACGGATCGCTGCTCGATGAAGCACGCATAACCGCGATATACCGCGAAGCCGGCGATTGCCAATGCCACGATGTGTTGCACAGACTTGACCGGATCGCCCGCGTAGTTGGTCGTCACATCGGTGTTCAGTCCCATCATCATCAGCAGGAGATATCCAAGCCCCCCAATCCGCACCAGCGGCGAACGGATAATGCGGCGTATGAGACCGGGTGGCGTGGAGGAAGATGTCGTCAAAAGGTTATCATTCGCGTTCATGGGATCTGGGAGAAAAAAGTTTTTGCACAACATTTCGGATCAGTCAATGCGGACGCAGGTGACTACGACGCAACTTATGCCGTATGGGCCTGTGCCAGCATCCGTTTTGTTCACCATTGGCTGATCGTCGGTGGTCAAGGAACTCGCTGATCAAATGATGCCAGAAAGGCCTGATAATCTCTTGGCAGACCAAAGCCGGCGGCCCCTGAAAGTATCTTTGCCATGTAACCATCTCTTGGCGGGCCTGGCTGAACTCTGGGGTCCACATAGACCAGAACTTCCGGAATCGCGCCGTCGGCCCCGATGAGAGCTACATACTCCTTCGTGTAGCTGCCTGACGCGACTCCTTCGCACACATCGAGTGTGTCCTCGTCTGATTGCGAAAGCTCATAAACAACGCCGTGGACACACGCTCCTATGGATGGTTCAATGGTCGCGTAGCCCCGCTCCCCGATCAGGAAACGGTAATCATTCAGTCTTGCCAGACAGTGTATGCGGTGCTCAGGGCACCTTTCTGTCATTTGGGACTGAAGAAGATTGGAACCGTATGCGAAGTACAATTTCATTGTGGGCGTTGGATCTTGAAGTTGGCCGAACGATCAAAGCTAGGCAAGTGAAAAGATGCCTGCGCCGCTCATCAGGGATATGTCCTCATGCGATTGGGGAAATGCAAATCGATCCACATGGCTGAGTAGATCCTGCCAAATGAATTGCATAACCCGCAGCTTCTCTTGCCGGGTGAATGAAGATAGTGCGATGCTGTTCATGCATGTAGCAGACTCAATGAAAGGGACTTGCCGAATGAATTTCTGGCAGAACGTCGGCACCGCGTCGCCTCCGGTGTACTGTTGGCCGCTTGTTGGCTTGTTCTGTCACAGGACATACTGCGGGATCTTCATCATTTCCCCGTTTTTAAGTGCTGACTGATGCGCCACAATTCCCGCCACCGTCATGTTGAGCGCCAGCGCGACGTCCACCAGCGGTTTGCGGTCCCGCAGGATGGAATCCACAAAGTCGCACATGAGATGGTTGCCGCCTCCATGCGTGCCCTCGCCCATTCCGGGTGGCAGGGGAGGCCGGGCAGTGCAAACGGAGACCTTTTCGTTCTTCTGACCGTATACCCGGCCCTGTTCGCCTCCTGACGCTGGCATGTCCCAGCATACGGCCATCCGCGACATCCCGCCTTCGCTCGTTCGGAACAGCGCGACCTCGGACCCGAACGGGTTCTTGTACACGTTGTTCTCCGCACGCAGATGCGGAACGATGCTGGGCGTGCCCATGCACGAAACCTCGGTGAAACTGCCGCCGGTCACGCCGATGTAGTACGCGTTCGAGTGCGTGGGGTACCATTGAGGCGGCGACCCTTTGCGCCATCCATCGGCGTCCACGTTCTTTGTCGCCGGGTTGTACCCAGGTAGTGGAGTGGGACAGTAGTGGTAATACTCACCTTCAGAGTAAATGATCTTGCCCAGTTCGCCGGCCTGGTACCGCTGGCGCATGGCCCATAGGTCGGCGTGGCCGCAGGAGGTCTCGAACATCATGTATTTCAGGCCGCTCTTTTTGACGGTCTCGAAGAGAAGGTCCGCGTCCTCGAGCGAACCCCATACCGCGGGCACGGCGGAGGCGACGTGCTTCCCGCGCTGCAAGGCCGCCACCGCCAGCCGCACGTGACTCGGCGGGTCCGTGGCGATGAACACGGCTTCGATACTGTCGTCCTTGATCATCTCCTCGCACGAGGGATACATCTTCTCGCAACGGCACGCCTTGGCTAAACCGGCGCAGCGGTCCGGAATCAGGTCCGTGACGGCGACCACCTGGACGTTTGGATGGTCTTGGAAGCCCCATCCCGCTCCGAAGGAGCAAAAGCCGTACCCGGCGATGCCCACGCGGATCTTCCGGTCCGAGAACGGCTGCCAATCCTTCGAAGCGCTCGGGTCGGTTTTGTTCTTCTCAAAACCGGGGATGACATTGCCATTGGCGTCCTTCGGCAAAGGCGGTTCCTCGCCGCCCATGGCCGTCAATCGGCTCATGCCCCACGCAGCGCCGGTCACACCCGCCAGCTCGATAAATGTCCGGCGTGTCAATCCCTTCTGTAGTTCAGTGTTCATCGCGTCTTTCACCTTTCATCTCTCGGTTCAGTTCAATGGTAGAGCGCATCCACGGCGGGATGGTAGCCCGAAATCATACCGGGACGTTTTCAGCCGTTGCATGCGCCGGCTTGTTGTTCCTTTGGTTTTACGAGGTATGCAACCACCAGAGAGTCTCCAAGTCCCCCAACGAGAAATCCAGCAGGCGGTTACGGAAAATCATAGAAACAAACGGCTGGCAGGGGTAGTCATGGTGCGTCTTGTTGGGCTTTTTTATGGCTTAGTATCTGGAGAACTTGGACGCTTGTCCGTATAGGCCGAATGCTCGTCTCGATACTATGGATCACTGTCTTTGAGAAACTTCGCTAGTAAAATATTCTCATATTTCGTTGCGCCATTTGGATTCGTCGAATCACAGGAATTTGCACTAAGCGACACATAATGTTGCCCTTGGCAGTACGATAAATCATAGAATAAGTAATAGTGGCCTCCGTCATTCACGGATATCCGTAAGATGCCGTAGTAGTAAGTAACAGGATGATTGCGGTGCTTCCATCCGTCGGTTGTGTCGCTCTTGAGGATTCGCAATAGTTCTTCTATGGAATCCATTTCGAGACTCTTCTTAGCTTTCCTATTGTATTCTGTTTCCGAAAACGGCCACCCCCCACCTGGATCGAACTTGAGTATCTCAACACCGCTTATCCCCTGAACGTCCACCTCACCCGATCTTACTGCTTCGATCAACGTTGGTCCATCGTTGATCCCAACATATAGCCATTGACGCACCCCGATCACCACCCCTGTGACTATTAGCGACGCTACGATGCCAGAGAGAATGAACTTCAATCGCAGGTAACTTTTATTCGCTGGCGAAATTGATGCCTCTTCCATTTACAGATAAATTTTCTTGCACAACGTTAGACGAGATGTCACAGCGTCATTGTGGTGAATAAAAAGTGAAATGGATGAGCTTTTGAGCGGTTGATATCCATAGCTTGTTGGCTGATTTATTGCCGTTTGCTTCCATAGCCAGGATCCTGCCTGTCATGACGAACTGCTGTAATACGGATCACGCCGGGAAGTATTCGGAACAGAAAATGAATGGGGAACCTCTTCAGGTTGCTGCGTCTGCGTCCAGTATGATCGAAGTGATGCCTCTCTGGATATTCAATCGCATAGTCTATCGCTTCGGTTAATTCGTGCCAAAACGAATCTACAAGATCCTTCGATATCGCGTGGTAGTGGTCAAGGAGTAATCGAACTTCCGACGGAACCTTGGGGTGGTAAATAACCTTCCTCATCTACCAGACCGTCCAACTTGAGAAAGAAATTCCGCGTGGCTGATCGGCATGACTGCCCCAGAGTCCATATCCGCTTCTCTCCTGTCAACTTCTTCGTCATCAGGGCCTGACGGCGCACCTGTGAACCCGTGTAGTAAAAACGCTACGAGACTCTCCCGATCTTCTTCGGAAAGTTCCGTTGCTTGTTTCTGGATATCCACTAGTCGGACCATACGTTGATAATAAACGGAATTTTCGATGAATCAACCCAGTATTTTTGCCCCGCCGTAGGCCGAATCTTTCCTCCTTTTGAGCCAACGTTTGAAGTGTGGCACGGCGGAATTGAGGCGTCCAGAGCGAAGCGAACGAGGGACGTTGTCCGCCGTTGCCATCTCTGACTTTTTCGTCGTTTTAGGTTTTATGCAATAAGGGTAACGTAGATGCGGACCAATATTACTATCGTTGCCATCAGACAAGCAACTTGAAACATAGGCCTGCCACGCTCCCGGGATTCTACATCGTAAGTAAAAAAATCACCCTCTGGCGTCTTCTCCTTCATGAAACAAATCGACCAAGCAATTCCTATTCCGATTAGCCCGCCAATGAGTGAGAAAAACCATCCAACCAACAGCAAAGTCTTCGAGACAGGCTTGCCTCGCTGCAATTGTTCCATTCGTTGACTTTTCTTGAGTTGGATCAGTGATTCATCAATGCCTCTATCTTTCGCAATCTTCCGGGCATGCGCCACATCGAATGAACTCCACTCTTCGGGCTTGCCCAAAATGTCGGCCAGCTCATCATCCGATGAGGTCGACAGGTAATGATCGTCGGGCAGGTTTGTTTTCAAGTATTCTTCCTCCATTGCCGATCTTGCGGCATTGTAGTCCGCCCGGCGCACACTTATAATGACTTCAGGATTGCTACCAGTTCCAATTGAAGTGATGTCAAAATTGGACGCGGTCGAACCCACTCGGTATGAAATGTTGGCCGAATCGAGAATGTCCGTGGTCTCTGAAACACTCTCGCCATCGCGACATCTGCTGAGTTCTACTAGGTCTGATTCCATTTTTCTTTTACGAACGTTACATGTGGAGGTGCCGGCGGATCAAGCTCCGAATCAACCGAGGACGTTGTCGACGGTTTCCCCGTGTGACTTGTTCTGCTTCTGTGAATCGGCCCGTCGCCGAAGCAGACCGATTCCAGCACATAGAGAAAATCCACCTATGCCGCCACCCACGATGGCGGAAAGGTTCACGATCTTGCCTGTGGTCGGGTAGGTAGTCCTGGCCCCTTCGCATTCGCAGTAATCGATCCTCCACGGTGCAGGCCAACCATAGGCTTTCGTCGTGCAAAACTGGAAGAAATCATTCTCAGACTTCGCGAACGCCACTTCAATCAATCCGACGGCTAAAACGCCAACGATACCTGCGCTCATGCGTGTAATGAGTTGTCGGTTCATCATGGAGAATTACTTTAGCACAACGTTAGATGTGCCCTCACCGGCGCGATTGAAAGGAAAATGAAATAAAATTGCAAGGATTATGGCCGGTTGATGCGCCAGGACTTGTTAGATTTTTTCATTCGGAGGGTATCCGGGTCTCCACGTAGTAAAGGGTGGGATTGCCCTCAGGAGGTGCCTTGCCATGGAATTCGTTTGGCAGAATCGCAGTGGATGCCTTTTGGTTGTTGTGCTTGGGCTGCTGCTCGAACTCGTCAATTCTCACGCTACGATATTCTCCGTTCTCGTAGCGATAGAGTTCGCGCGTCCAGCTTCCGCCGCCACCACGACCCCATACTTCGATCTGAGGCCTGCCGACATATGGAGCCAAGAGTCGCTCACCAACACTTTGCGTGGTGATGCTCGCATGCCACAAACTCTTCCGATCCTTTAAGGTGATTCTGACAATCGGTCCTCCAGCCCCTCCAGCAGACTGAATCTTTGGATCCTTAGGAATACTATGGCTCACCTCATAGTCTCCCGCGACGAAGGTGGATTCGTCTCCTGCGGGAAATTCGCCAAGCAGCTTGGGCCACGGCATATCCTTGATACTTGGTTCTGCGCGGCAAACGGCAATGGACAAAAGCAATAGGATTGTCGGGTTCATATTCTCTCCTAACGGCAGAACTCACGCACGCCGGGCCTGTGACGTGAACCGCGAAGTCGGAACTGATGCGGCCACCCGGCGTTGCGTGCAGTGACTTGTTCGCCTTTCATTTTTGGAAAACATCTTTCTGCCAACCAGGCATCGGAACTCGGGCATCACCGCTCTTCCGCGCAAACTTCTCGCAAGTCGGGGTGGCGGCGATCTCGATCATACGATGACGGAAGCCCCAAATCTTGAATATCTGCCCTTGGTTTTCC
>Ga0114968_10002886_pt1 | contig 13007 bp, 5 predicted proteins | sample M_130807_EF_Meta_FD_87020 | JGI IMG/M metagenome (GOLD analysis project Ga0114968, IMG submission 87020) | Freshwater microbial communities from Lake Montjoie, Canada to study carbon cycling - M_130807_EF_MetaG | ecosystem: Environmental > Aquatic > Freshwater > Lake | place: Lake Montjoie... | reverse complement strand
GAGTGCGCCAACGGTGACGATTTCCGCTCCGGCTTCAGGAACTCAGGCCACGGCCACGGCGACGATTGCCAACGGCTTGGTCACAGGCTTGACCATCGTCAATCCTGGTAGTGGGTATACCGTCGCCCCAACCGTATCGATAGCAGGGCCCGGAGTTCCCAACAGCTACAGCGGTCCGACCACGGTAGATTCCGGGACTTTAGCTCTCAGTGGAAGCAGTGCCTCCTCGATTACCATCGGCTCGTCAGGAGTTCTCGAGATGGCTCTGGTTACCAGCAATTCGCCAACGACCACTGGTTCCCTGAGATTTAACAGCGGAGCCAAGGTTCGGCCTGTGGGGACGCCTACTGATGCATCTTACACACTCGTCACTTCCGCACTGATTACCGGGAATCCTACGCTTGAGGCACCCATCCCTGGATATGTGCTGGTCAAAGAAGGAAATTCACTAAAGTTGAATGCAGGCTCCGCGAACACAGCCCCTGTGATTACAGCAGCTCAGGGGTTCTCTGTTGCTGAAAATGCAGCTTTAGCGACCGTGGTGGGCACGGTGGTAGCGACCGATGCGGACGCCAATTCAACCTTGTCGGGTTGGACGATTGTCTCGGGAAATACGGGAAGTGCCTTCGCCATTAATTCTACGACTGGACAAATTACTCTGGCAGGAGTTTTAAACTACGAGGGTACCTCATCCTATAGTTTGGGTGTTACCGTTTCTGACGGGACTGCGACGAGTGCGGTGGGAACTGTGGTTGTTACTGTGACGAACATAACGGAGTACTCGGATTTCTTTGGCAGCTCTAGTCCGACTGCCGATGATAATGGGGACGGAATTTCAAACCTGATGGCGTATGCCTTGGGAGCAACGAGTGCAAGCTCGGTGGTCCTTCCGCCCGCACTCAACACTGCGGATCCAACGAAGCTCACGATTACAGCGCTGATTCGGATCAATGATCCTAAGGTAAGCGTAGTGGGTATATATGGACTGGCGCCAGGGACTTGGGTGACGGGTTCCCCTATCACGGGTGTGCCAAGTAGTAGCCAAACAGGGGCGGTGGCGGGAGTGACCCAAAGGCAGGACTTCAGCGTACCGCGCGGGACGGATTCAAAGAAGTTCATGTACCTAAAGGCCACGCAGACTCCGTAAATAGTTTCTAGATTCCGTTTATGACGGGCTGGAGGCGAAAAGCTTCCAGCCCGTTTTGTTTTAGATGAAGATGAAGTTTTGGTTTTCTTTTCGGGGTTGAATCGCTGGATCACGCCAAGGCCGCTCAGGACGGAAAGGGAAACTGAGGGATGAAGGGATTAAAGGGTTAAAAAAAACGTAGCGACCGTGGCGAGAGGTTTCTGATTGGTGCGGGTGGGGTGAAGATGATAAAAATAAGTGTGTTTTTACGCACTGTTTTTTGTTCCTTGGCTTTGATGGGTCACGCTTGGGCTGGGTCTTCTGTAACCGTGCGGGTGGATACGGAAAAACCGATTCGGACCATCCCGGAGGATTTCTGTGGCCTGAGCTATGAGACAAAGATGGTGCTGCCCAATACTAACACGGGAAAACACTACTTCCGCGGGGATAATCTGCCTCTGATCACAGCATTCAAAACGCTGGGGATCAAACATCTGCGGGTAGGAGGGAACACGGCGGAGCGTGCGACGGTTAATATTCCCAATGAGAAGGATATTGATGCGCTCTTTGCCTTTGCGAAGGAGGCTGGGGTGAAGGTGATTTATAGCGTTCGCCTCCAGAAGAACACTCCAGAAGCGGCGGCGAAGATCGCGAAGTATGTGAATGAAAAGTATGGAGATCGGCTCTCCTGTTTCATTTTGGGAAATGAGCCGAACAAGGATATGAAGTATTGGGAGTTTTTGGCGGAGTGGAAAAAGTTTCGGGAAGTGATCGTTCGGCCCGAGTATGTGCCGTCGGCCAAGTTTTGTGCGCCGACGGCGACGGATCGCAATCCCGACTGGGCCAGAGATATGGCGGGGGAGCCTGGGATGAAGGAGATGTTGGCGATGATCGGTCAGCACTACTATCCGGGCGGAGACGGTCCGAATGTGAAGGACATTGTGAAAGCGCGGGATGATATGCTTTCTCCTGCTTGGCATCCGAAGTATCAGGCGTTTTACGATCTCTTCGTGCCGGCGGTGTTGAAGAACGGGCTAACATTCCGGATGAATGAGGGGAGCAGTTTTTCGAAGGGCGGGGCGTTGGGGGCGAGCGATACGTATTCTGCCTCGTTGTGGATTTTGGATTATCTGTACTGGTGGGCTCATCACAGTGCGAGCGGGTTGAACTTTCACACGGGGGAGAAGGTGTTGCCGGGGACGGTGGGGCCGGACAAGCCGAACGTATACACCTCGTTGACCAGTTCGGCCAATGGGTATGCGATTTTGCCGCCTGGGTACGGGATCAAGATGTTTGAGTTGGGTGGGCACGGAGATCTGTTGCCTGTCGAGGTGGAGAAGAATAAGGAAAAGTTGAATCTGGTGGCGTATGGGGTGATGGCTCCGGAGAAGGTGCTTTATGTGACATTGATCAATCGGGAGTACGGGTCGAAGGGGAGGGCGGCGGAGGTGGAGCTCGAGGTGGGGAAATCGGTGGAGAAAATTGAGACGATCACGATGAGTCAGAAGGATGGGGATATCGCAAAGGTAGATGGGGTGACGGTGGGTGGGGCAAAGTTTGGGGAGGATGGAGGGTGGGCAGGCAAATGGTCTGATTTGATCCAAGGGGTCAATGGAAAGAAGAAGGAGAAGCTGAAAATTGAAGTTCCGCCGGCAACGGCTCTTTTGATTCGACTCAGTTTGTGAGCTGTTCGTTTGCCTTAGGATTTCGATTCTTTCGAGGATAGCTCTTTTGGATTAGTGTTGGTCGATTCTAGGCCTTGACTCGATTTTTTATTCTAAAAATTAGATGCCTATTTTGATGGCTTATTCATATCTTAAAACCATATAAATCAATTACTTATGCGTTAAAAAGCATTTTTTTACTAGGCCTTTAAAAAACCATTTGCTTTTTTCGAATTATGTAGCAGATTTCCTTTAATGACGAGTTCTGTAACCAGATTAACCATATCCCCAAAGAGTGGGTATTTTGTTTGAACAGAGTTCTTTATAAGGAGTCCAATTAGTATGAGCAAAAAATTAAATCTCCCATCCGCTCTTGGAATTTTGCTGGTTGGACTTTTTTCTGCGAATATTTCTCAAGCGCAGCTCACTAATTATACTTGGAATGGTTCTTCTTCAAACTGGACAACGACCACCTCATGGAGCCCGAGTTGGACCGGATCGAATAATTCGTCAGAATCCAACACTGTCGCTATCTTCACTAATACGGGCACGTTTACGAATATTGATCTAAGCTCAACTCGGACGGTTGGAGGGATTCTTTTCACAACAAACGCTTACTCGTACACCATCAATTCTGCCAGTGGCAGGGCTCTGACAATTTGGAATACGACTGGTTTGAGTAATAATTCCGCTAAGACACAGACCTTTAATGTTGGCGTTACGATCGGTGGTGGGAGTACCGTGTTGTCTGCAGGAGCCAACTCTACCAATGTATTCGCGGGAACCATGACCCTTGGAAGTACGTCAACGGGTCGGTCACCCAGCTTTCAAGGCACTGGGTATACGATTGTCTCTGGCAACATTGTGAATAATACTGGAGCTTCAGCTGGCGGTGTGAGTATCGACACCACAGCTGGCGCTGGTGTGTTTTTTAGCGGGACCAACACCTACACTGGACGAACCAGCATTGGCTCCAATGGTGGAATTTTGACCGTAGATCGGGTTTCGGCTTTGAGCGCTAATTCGTACTTGAATTTCTTCGGCACGAGCGGATCGGGGACGGCCTTGAATTTGGGCGGAAACGGGTTGTCGTATACGATGAACTATTTCGAGGCAGGCGCCAACGGATGGATTAACACCACAAATGCGGCGAATACCGCCACGTTGACCTTCACCAATACGTCTAACCAGAACGCCGCCACTGGCTCAACCAGCCGAATGCTGGGGGTAGGAACGAATGTTTCTGTGATCTTCAGTGGCGACTATAACATCGCAGGACAAACGAACACAGGTAAGGCGATGACCTTTACGGTGGATGGAGCAGGAACCACAACGTTCAATGGAAGCTTTAATGGTGGGCCTAACAATAACCTTACGAACGGTTTGATTAAGAATGGGTCCGGGGTGATGAATTTGAATGCATCCAACGCCCTCTCGACGACGGCCACAGCCATCAATGGGGGAACGGTTAACCTGGGTAATGACTATGCGCTAGGGACGGCAGCTGTCTCGATGAACTCGAACTCCACCATCGGGGTGACCAGTGGGACTCGAACGACGGCCAACAACATAGCGATGGCATCGGCTATCACGGGAACGTTCCGGGCTGATAGTGGGGTGAACTGGACGAATTCAGGCAACGTCACCGATGCGACAGGGTTGGCCACTTTAAATAAAACGGGCACGGGCACGCTGTCCTTGAGCGGAGCTAATACCTACAAAGACACCACCGTGACTGCGGGCACCTTAAACGCCAGAAGTGCAGGTGCTTTAGGTGTTGGTACAGTAACCGTAAGTAGTGGAGCTACCTTGGGAGTGATAGGGGCATCGATAGCGAATGCGGTGAAGAATAGTGGGACGGTTTCGATTGGGGCGGGCGGAACTCTCGCCGCGAGCAGTATGGCGCCAACAGCTGGGGGGCAAGGGGCTTTGGTCTTGGGCGGAGAAGCAGGAAATAAAGCGGCATTTAACAGCACGGTGGCTTCGGGAACGAGCTCGGCTTCTTCCACCTTGCAATTGGGGGATTTGACGATGAACGGGAACTCTGTCCTCAACCTGCAAAATATATATACCCAGATTAACGCAGCCACGGTGACCTTCGCGGGCACAGGAAATAGCATCGGCTTAAACGGAAAATCAGCGTTGTGGGGTGCAAATACCTACACCTTACTTTCTGGAACTGGCATGTCGGGAGCTAATAGTAGTCTTCTGCTTGATCTGGGAGCGGGAAATACGGTGGCGCTAGGCAGTAGCCTTTTGGTGGGGCTAAAAACCTACTCTTTCTCCCAATCGGGCACGACTCTGACCATGGGAATAACCACCTCGGGGGTAGCGAATCAGGTTTGGGACTCGTCAGTCTCCAGTGGGGCATGGAATACGACAGCACAGAATTGGCTCACTGATGGGACGGGAAGTGCCGTCGCCTTTAATAGTGGTGATAACGCGGCTTTAAACTCGACCGCCACGATTGCGGTGGATGCGGCTGGTATTACCGCTTCGCAGGTTACGCTGAACAACAGCGCAGCCAGTGTAACTCTAGGCGGCGGGAAACTCACAGGCACTACGCTGAGCAAGAGTGGTGGCACATTGTTGATGAACAACACCGAAAATAGTTTTGTCGGATTGACGAATTCAGCTGGGACCTTGACCTCAACCGGCACTTTGACGACGACCAGTGGGGGTGTGACGGCATCGGGCGGGACGGTCAACTTGAATGGCGTGAACAGTATTACTGGGGGACTTCTAGTGAATGGGGGTGCAGTGGCACTGGGCGCTGCTGGTACTTTATCATCCGATTCGATCACGGTATCGAGCGGTTCCCTAGAGGTTGGGGCAAATGCTAACAATGGTGCGTTGACCATCTCAGGCGGATCGATCACGGGTGCGGGCACGTTGACTAATACCGGTGTGAGCGCCACGGGCGGGACGATTGCTTCCACCCTAGCGGGGACAGGTGGACTGACCAAGACAGGGGCGGGCACCTTGAATCTGAATAATTCGGTCAATAGCTTCACTGGTGGAGTTGCCGTGAGCGGGGGGACTTTGGTGGCGGGTACTGAGAACAATTTAGCAGGTCAAGCTGTCACAGTGAACGGGGGATCGTTGGATATTGGGGGGGTCAATAACGCGGCCTCCTCAGTTGCTTTATCGAGTGGCTCGATCACGGGAACAACGGGCACATTGACCACGGCCTTGACGGCGACTGTCGCGACCGGTGTAACGGCTTCGGTAAATGCAATTCTGGCTGGAAACAGTGGTTTAACGAAGAATGGATCCGGGACATTGACCTTGTCGGGCGCGAACACCTACACCGGGACAACTACGGTGAACGGAGGAACCTTAGAAACCGTGGGCAACGAAGTCTTGGCGAATGGGGGTACAGTCTCGCTAGTTAATGCTGGGAGCACCTTTAAATTGGGGGGGAATGAAAGTGTGGCTGCGCTGACTGGAGCGGCGACGACTTCGGTCAACTTACAAAGTTATAATTTGGCTTTAGGTGGTGGAGTCGCAAGTGGCGTGATCAATACCAATACAACGACCATGACCGGAACAGGAAGTGTTACCAAGAATGGCGCAGGCGTCCTTTATTTGAATAATGGAAATAATAATTATTCGGGTGGCTTTACCTTGAACAGTGGAGAGTTGGCCTACACAACTAGCGGAACTGCCGGAGTGGGCACCGTTTTTGGTACGGGCACAGTGAACCTAAATGGAGGGACGATCCGTTCCTCCTCAGCATCCTCAGGCCGCTCGATCTATAATAATGTAGCGCTAAATGGCACGGTTCAATTTGGAGACACATTTTCAGCCCTTTCATCTATGACGGTGTCAACGAACGTTGTAGGTAATTCAACTACCCTCTTAGGCAATTCCACGATAAGCACCTACTCCTATACCGAGTGGCAGCAGGGAATCAGTGGCGACTTTCGACTCACCAAAGATGGGAGTGGGGCGGCTAGCAATAATTATTTGTCCTTGCGTGGTTCTAACAATATTGCCGGTGTGACTGTTAATTCGGGTATTCTAGGTTATAAAAACAGGAACGCGCTCGGAACAGGGACCTTGATACTTGGGAACGGGGCGACGGTTGGACAGGATGGAGCGGTCTTAAATACGCCCACAAGTGACACCATTGCAGATCGTACTGTTGCAAATAACATTAGTATCCTTGGCAATGCGGTATTCGGTTTGGGGCAAGCTACAGGCGGTAATTCCGTCAATTATTTCTCAGGTGGGGTCGACTTGAACGACGGTACCCGCACGTTGACCCTTGGTAATTCGACCACCTTTTCCGGGGCTGTTTCGAATGGAGGCTTGGTGGTGGATAACGGCACTGGAACTGGCTCGCGATATCTGGCGTTGTCGGGTGCCAATACTTACTCAGGAGGGACGACTCTCCTTAACAATGTGTATATGAATGTTTACAGCGACGGCGCCTTGGGTACGGGAAGCCTTACGTTTAGCGGGACGAATGCATCATTGAGAGCTGCGAACAACATCACACTTGCGAACGCAATCGTGCTTAGCAACACAGCAACAGTTGATTTCATCAACAGTTCGACAAGTATGACTTTAAACGGTGCAATAACAGGTGCGGGTGGCCTGCTAAAAACGAATAGTACCAGCGTACTAACTTTGGGAGGAAATAACAGTTACAGTGGCGGAACCACAATCGCAGGGGGTACATTAATTGGCACAACGGCGAGTTTGCAGGGTGCGATTACCAATAACGGTGCATTGACGTTTAATCAGTCCAGCTCTGGTACATATGGCGGATCGATTAGCGGCACAGGCACTTTGAGTAAGACCAACACAGGAAGTGTGACCTTGAGCGCGGCCAATTCCTATTCGGGAGCGACCACGGTAAGTCAGGGCACACTGCTCGTGGCTACAAATGGATCTATTGCATCCAGCTCCCTTGCGACGGTGAATGGCGGATTGCTACAAGTGAATGGCATCGCTGGGGCAGTTACAGTGAACAACGGAGGTAGCTTAGGTGGGTCGGGGAGTGTTGGTGCGTTGAGTTTGAATGGCGGTGGCTTGCTGAATCCTGGAAATAGCCCTGGGACGTTGACGGCGAATTCGGCAACCGTTCTCGGAAGCTCTACCTACAACTGGCAGATCTCGAATAGTGGTTTGGGTACAACGGCAGGAACAGATTGGGATCTCTTAAATGTGACGACTCTTCTAGATATGAGTGCAATCACAGGTACGGGTACAGATAAGTGGAATTTGGTGGTAACAGCTGACGGCGCGTTCACGGGATGGACCAATAATAATAGTCCCTACGAGTATGTCTTTGCACAGGCGGCGAACCTGTCCTTGTCTGCTGGGTTTAGTACGGATGTAGGAACAGATGTCACCAGCCTTTTCAACATTACGACATCCGGATTCGCCTCAACCTCATTGCCTAATTATCAGTTCAACGCAGCTGGCGACTTCAAGGTCGTGGTGGGAAGTGTAACTAATGAAAAAGGTACTCTTGCTACCCTCAACTTGATGGCTGTTCCTGAGCCTTCCACGGGTTCTATGCTGGGGTTGGGATTAGCTGGGCTCGTTGCTACCCGTCTTTTCCGCCGCAAGAGCAGTTAGTCTTCGTCAACACGACGGGTTCGAGTTTGTGGTATAGTACGCAAACTGTTTAAATTCAATTTGTGATCCGGAGTTTCTGCCTCAGTCTTCTGCTTTCTTTTCTTCTCATAGGTTGCGGATGGGCAGAGACAAATGTTCCTAGCCCTGTTCTCGCGACAGATACGAACGAGGTCACCCCATTGGCCTTGCCTGGTGCAGAATCCTCTGTTTTTAAAAAGGTAGGGGATGTGGAGTTACGCCTTCATGTGGTTAAACCGAAGGATTGGAAAGCTAGCGACAAAAAAGCCTGTCTGGTCACTTTTTTTGGGGGAGGTTGGAGTAGTGGAACTCCAACCAAGAGTATCACCTACGCTAAATGGGCGGCGAAATATGGTCTGGTGGGAGTGGCTCCGGACTACCGAACCCGCAAACGCTTTGATGCAAAACCTGAAGATTGCGTGGCGGATGGACGGGCGGCGGTGCGTTGGATTCAGGATCATGCGGCAGAGTTGGGCGTCGATCCGGCGAAGATTGTAGTACAGGGCTCTTCAGCGGGAGGCCATGTGGCGGCATGGACTGCAATCCAGGATCCTGTAACGCCCGAGACAGCTTCCGATCTGGTGCCGAATCCTGCTCCGATGGGGCTGATCCTTCTTTGGCCGGTGACGGATACGGGAACGAATGGGTATGGGGGGCCAAAGCGTTTCGGGAATGATGAGGCTCGGGCGAACAACCTTTCGGTGACAGGCCGAATGCCTGCCAAGATGCCGCCCACGCTGGTGTTTCATGGAACGGCGGACAAAACGGTGAAGTTCGAAAATTCGCAGGCTTTTACGGATAAAATGAAAGCCAATGGGAATCTGTGTGAGTTGGTTGTGTTTGCCGATGCCCCACACTCCCCTCAGTCGAGTAAGGAAGGGGAGAAGGGGAAGATCGTAAAAGCGAAGATCGAGGAGGAGAGCCTAAAGTTTTTGGAGAAAATGGGGCTGGTAAGCCACGAACAGGTATCGGCAGGCGCGAAGACGACGGACAAGGAAGAGGGGGAGTAGATTTTTGTTTAGATTCGCCTGCCTTGTCAGTTTGTGGGGGCTCTGCCTGAACCTTCAGGCGGCAGAAAAACTTCTTCTCATGCAGGAGGCTCGGTTGGGGCAGTTGAAATCAACTTACGACGGGAAGGAGGATCCCAGCATTCCGCCCGAAGCGAAGGCAATGGCGGTAAAGATCGTAAAGGAAGCAGACAAGAGGGTCGGAAAGCCTGTTATCACCATCACGGAGAATGAAAACCTGCAGGCGAGTAAGGATCCGCACGACTATTTCAGCACTGCCCGGTACTACTGGCCGGATCCATCGAAACCCGACGGGCTGCCGTACATACGAAAAGATGGAGAAACGAATCCAGAACACGGCGAGGTGTCGGACGAGAGGAAGTTGAACGATATGATTCATGCGGTGGAGTATCTTTCGTTGGCCTATTTCCTGGCGGGGCAGGAGAGGTATGCGAAGGAGGCGGGAAGGTTTCTCCGAGGATTCTTTCTAGATCCGATGACGCGGATGAATCCAAACATGAATTACAGTCAGAGCGTGCCCGGAGGTGCGGAGGGGAGGGGTTCGGGGGTGATTGATTCGCGAGAGTTCATGAGGATCGCCGATTGTTTGGTTCTGATTTCGAAAAGCTCTTCCTGGAGCGATCAGGACCGGTCCGCAATAAAAGCATGGTGGACCGAGTACGCGCAGTGGCTACAGACAAGCAAGATCGGGTTGCAGGAAAAAAAGGCGCCCAATAATCACGGTGCAGCATACGACGTTCAACTGAGCGCAGTTCTGGTGATGGCTGAGAAAGTAGAGGACGCGAAGAAAGTCCTAGGAGAGTCATTGCCTGCCCGTTTGGACGCTCACATCACCCCGGAGGGGACACAACCCCGGGAGCTGGCACGGACGAAGAGCTGGTCCTACAGTTGCTTTAACCTGAAAAATATCTGCAAGGGGGCGGTGATGGCGCAGTCGTTGGGCATCGATCTATGGAGTCATGAGGGAGGAGGGGGCAAGGGGAGTTTGAGGAAGGCGATGCTGTTTCTAGTTCCTTTTTTAAATAATCCAGAAGGCTGGTCAGAGAAGCAGATTACAAAGTTTGATTCGAAGGAGGCTCGTGTTTGGTTAAATGACGGGGCAGTGGTGTATGAAGATGAGGCGATTCGGAACGCCCAAAAGGAGTTTGCTCCGATGGAAAAAGCCGATGTGTCAGATTGGATTTCGACACCGATACGGAAATAAGGTGATTTACTCAGGGGCGTGACCTATTTTTAGGCCAGAATGAATTTCATCTTTACCCGATTTATCTGGGTGGTCTGCTGCTTGGCCATGGTTTCCTTGGGTTGGGGAGAGGGCAAGGAGTCGGCCCACTGGAATGCCTTTCAATCCGCCACCGATCGTTCCCCGGCGGAGATCCTGACCGACTACTCCTATGCTGGGTATGAACACGGGGAGAAGGGTATTCCAGATGTGCAGGGGCCTGTCTTCAGGGTGACGGATTATGGGGCGGTAGCGGACGATTTGATTTCGGATGAGGATGCGATCCGCAAGGCGGTGGCGGCGGCTGAAAAGGCGGGTGGAGGAGTGGTGTTGTTTCCGGCGGGTAAGTTTCTGATTTGGGCGGAGCGGAATAAAGCCGATGTGATTCGTATTTCCAAATCGGGTGTGGTGATTCGTGGGGCTGGATGTGGAAAGGGTGGGACGGTGATCCGGGCGATTCATTCCGGTTACCGAACGGGGCCTTATCCTGTGCCAAAGGGAACAAAAGACGCAAACGGGAAAGATGACTGGTCTAGGATTCCCTACTTTTTCATGTTTGAAGGGGTGGAAGGAGGCAAGAAGGAGGGGGCGAAGTCGACTGCGGTTACAGGTCCAGTGAAGCGGGGTAGTTTCACGATTCCGGTCAAATCGAATGAAAGTTTTAAGGCAGGGGACTGGGTTGTGCTAAAGGCTGCTACACCGAAGTTGGATGCCGAGATGATGGCGGGGTTGCAACCCGACCCAACGTGGACCCGAATCATCAAGGATGGATCGAGTATCAGCGAACTACATCAGGTGAAGGAGATTCAGGGAGAGAGCCTGATTTTGAAAGAGCCTGTGCTGGTCAATTTGGGTGCGGATTTTGAAGCGAAGGTGTCGCCTGTGACGTTGATCGAGCAGGTGGGGGTGGAGGATATGGCCTTGCAGGGAGGGTGGAGGGGGGCCTTTCTGCATCATCGGTCGGCCTTAGATGACGAGGGGTGGGACGGGATCCAGTTCAAGGGTGTGGCGAACGGATGGGTTCGGAGATGTTCTTTTCTGAATGTGAACACTGGGGTGTATCTGCGCGATTCGGTTGCCTGTTCCATTCTTGAGAACCGTTTTGTGGGAAATATGGGACACTACGATGTAGCCATTCGATCGAATTCCTCCTTTAACCTAATGGGGTTAACAGAAGAGACGTCATCGGCACAGCACGGGGCGTCCACGGGAAACCGTTCTGCCGGAACCGTGGTGTGGCGTTGGAATATGATCAAAACTGCGACGGTCGATTCCCACGGGAATGGCCCCTATGCGACGCTAATCGACCGGGTGGATGGAGGAACGATGACGCGAAGCGGTGGACCGGCACCTTCGTTCCCAAACCACATGCGTTGGATGGTGTTCTGGAACTTTTTCTATGACAGCGACGATGAGCAACCGATCAACTTTTGGAACTATGTGAAGGGGAAAGAAGCGAAATTTGTAAAACCGCTCTTCGTGGGACTGCACGGCAAGCCGGTGAAATTGAAAGAGGATTCCGTGGAGGCGAACGAGTGTCCCGGTGCTCCGGTGACTCCGGAGTCGTTATATGAGGCTCAGCTGGGGCTTAGGTTGGGCAAACTGCCGGATTGGGTTGGGTCGGCACGGAGGGAGTGGGAGGCCATTCGGGCTCTGGAACTGCCTCCTTACGCAGTAGCGGACATCGAGAAGTACGATCTACATGAAGAGGAGTTTACCTTGGCGGAGATGTTGAAGGATTGGCAGGCGCAGATGGCCAATCAAGAGTTGGGTTGGGCAGTGGCGGTCGAGCTTCCTGCGTCCGTTCCGGAAGTGAAATGGAAGAGGGACTATGTTTTGTTGCGGACGGTTTTGCAGGCGATGGCGACCTATACGAATCCAGTCGGCAAGAAGGATGTGCCAGTGCCGAATATGAAGGTGGATTTGGAGGTCAAGCCGGATGAAGTTGTCTTTCAGATGTCGATGCAGTCGGATGCCAAGGCACAGAAGAAGAATCAGGACGCTTTGCGGGTGGCCAAGGAATTGGCTCCGGCCTGCCAAGGGGTGTTGGTGGCCGAGCCGACAAGTTTGAAGTTAACCCTGAAAAGGTGAGGGGTTTTGGATTTGGTGGGGCGGGCTGTCCCTAGCCCGCCTCGCACGTGATTGAGGGATGAGGATTCAGCGAGGCGGCGAAGAGACTCGCCGCCCTACCATTCCTAAATGGGCGGAAGAATGGGATGTTGGACTGTCCACGACTCGCCTTTTTGATTTTTAAGGGACCAGTTGTCGGCTTTGGTTTCGCTTAATTCCCAGCGACCCAAAGTAGTTGAGGTTGGGGCGACGGCGTGGAGTGCGGCCAGCCAGCCATCCCCGGAGAG
>Ga0114968_10002885_pt1 | contig 13007 bp, 11 predicted proteins | sample M_130807_EF_Meta_FD_87020 | JGI IMG/M metagenome (GOLD analysis project Ga0114968, IMG submission 87020) | Freshwater microbial communities from Lake Montjoie, Canada to study carbon cycling - M_130807_EF_MetaG | ecosystem: Environmental > Aquatic > Freshwater > Lake | place: Lake Montjoie... | reverse complement strand
GCTTCTTCAGCTACTTCAAATACGCCAATGCCACCAACGTTTGATGGAGTGCCCTTGAAGTACTGATCAATAATGTCGTGGTTTAAACCGATGGCTTCAAAAATCTGTGAGCCGGTGTATGACATATACGTAGAGATACCCATTTTGGACATCACTTTTTGCAAGCCCTTGCCAACCGCTTTTACAAAGTTCTTAACGGCTTTTTCAGCTGACAAATCACCTGACAAACCTTTAGCCATTTCAGCAAGAGTTTCCATGGCAAGGTAAGGATGAACAGCTTCTGCACCATAGCCAGCCAAGAGTGCAAAGTGATGGGTCTCACGAGCACTGCCAGTTTCAACTACGAGACCTACGCTAGTGCGTAGACCCTTTTGTACCAAATGCTGATGAATAGCAGAAGTAGCTAACAACGCAGGAATAGCTACATGCTTCTCATCAACCTGACGATCGCTCACGATCAGGATGTTGTAGCCAGAACGCACTGCATCAGCCGCTTCAGCGCATAAAGACGCTAAGCGAGCCTCAATACCAGCTTTACCCCATGCTGCTGGGTAACAAATATCTAACTCATATGAACGGAACTTGCCATTGGTGTAGTGACCAATATGACGAATCTTAGTGATGTCATCAAAATCCAAAATCGGCTGACTCACTTCCAAGCGCATTGGAGGATTGATATTGTTGGTGTCTAACAAGTTCGGTTTTGGTCCGATGAATGACACCAATGACATCACCATATTCTCGCGAATAGGATCTATCGGTGGATTGGTCACTTGTGCAAACAACTGCTTGAAATAGTTGTAGAGCGGCTTGTTCTTGTTGGAGAGCACTGCCAATGGGCTGTCGTTACCCATTGAGCCGATTGCCTCTTCACCATTCATGGCCATTGGGGCCATAAGGTACTTGATATCTTCCTGGGTGTAGCCAAATGCCTGTTGACGATCTAATAATTTAGCTGCTGGACGAATGGTTGTTTTTTCATCAATCAAGTCAGCTTTGCTGGCGTCAACCTCATCCAGCTTAACGCGAACTGCATCAATCCAACTCTTATAAGGCTTAGATTTAGATACCGCATCCTTTAGCTCAATGTCATCAATGATGCGGCCTTGTTCCATATCGATCATGAACATCTTGCCTGGTTGCAAACGCCATTTTTGAACAATCTTGCTCTCTGGAATTGGCAATACACCCGCCTCAGAACCCATGATGACTAAATCATCATCGGTCACATAATAGCGGGCTGGACGCAAACCATTGCGGTCCAAAGTTGCACCAATTTGCCGACCATCAGTAAACGCCATTGCAGCAGGGCCATCCCATGGCTCCATCATCGCTGCGTGGTATTCATAGAAAGCGCGGCGATTGTCATCCATCAATGTATGTTGTTCCCATGCCTCTGGGATCATCATCATCATGGCTTGTGCCAATGGATAACCAGACATCACCAACAACTCTAAGCAATTATCAAAACATGCAGTGTCGGACTGACCTGGGTAAATCAATGGCCAGAGTTTTTGTAAGTCATCGCCAAGCACTGGGGAGCTAATCGCGCCCTCACGAGCATTAACCCAATTGACGTTACCTTTAACAGTGTTGATCTCGCCGTTATGCGCAATCATGCGGTACGGATGAGCCAATTCCCAAGCCGGGAAAGTATTGGTTGAGAAACGCTGATGTACTAAAGCAAGCGCCGATACAGTGCGCTTATCTTGCAAATCTTGATAATAAGCACCAACTTGATTAGCTAACAGCAAGCCCTTATAAACAATAGTCCTAGCAGACATTGAAGCAACAAAATATTCTTTACCATGCTTCAAATGCAAGTCTTGAATTGCATGACTTGCTGTTTTACGAATCACATACAACTTACGCTCAAGCGCATCGGTTGTCATGATGTCGCGACCGCGACCAATAAAAATTTGACGAATAAATGGCTCAGTCATTTGCACTGTTGGAGACATCGGTAATGTCACATCTACCGGAACATCTCTCCAACCTAAAACAACCTGACCCTCTAAACGTACAGTGCGTTCCAACTCTTGTTCGCATGCCAAACGAGATGCATGCTCTTTCGGCAAGAAAATCATACCGACGCCATACTCACCCAAAGGAGGCAAAGTCACACCCTGCTTAGCCATCTCTTCGCGATATAAGGTATCTGGAATTTGAATCAAAATACCAGCGCCGTCACCCATTAAAGGATCAGCACCTACCGCACCCCGGTGATCTAGATTCTCAAGAATCTGCAAGCCCTGAGAAACGATCTCATGGGATTTCTTACCTTTAATGTGCGCTACGAAACCTACGCCGCAGGCGTCATGCTCATTCCGAGGGTCATATAAACCTTGAGCGATTGGACGAAGATCAGTATTGAATTGTGTAGTCATAGCATTTCCGAGTGGCAACAAAGGCCTGGTTACTTTTGGAGGATCAAATATAGGGGAATACCCATGCAGATGCAATAGAAATAAAATGAGTCTGTCCCATTAAATTTCACATAGCACCAAAATGTATTGTTAATATGGGGACAGAGTCGATAAATTCAAGCCTAGTCCCATTGAATAGGTTTATATAAATCCCTAAGCCATTGAATTTTCTGGATTTATTTTCTTTGGGCGACCGCGATGCCGAATTTGAACCAGCCCTGGATCATCTTTAAATAGTTTTTTGGCGTAAATACCGCTAACCCAAGGCTTAGAACGAAGCAAGGATTCGGTAATTTGCTTATCTTCCCAGTGTGGGGCGCCCTCTTTTACAAAGCTTGCCCAGGCCATTTGCCTCTCGAAGGGTGTATTACCCAACTTCCAAAAATTCTGATGGTCAACTAACCATGGCTCAGAATTGCCGCCAATATGGCTTACAAAACTCGTCCAAGCAGAATCTTGTGGAGTGGATTCAAAACCTGTCCTAACTGGATTTAGCTCGATATAGCGCTGACATCGCAAGAAATATTCTGGATCAATCAAGGATGAACGATAGCGTCCTTCCCAAATTGTTCCGGAGCGATGATGCTGCTGATTAAAGTATTGCGCATAACGACGCCCCAATGATTGCATTGTTTTAGCAAGCGAATCTTCATTTTGGGGTGTCATCAATAGGTGGACATGATTAGGCATCAATGCAAATGCATGAACTGCGCAGCCAAATTGTCTTGCCGCATCACGCAGCCATACCAAATAAATGCGGCGATCATCGTCGCCAAAGAAAAGTATTTCTCGATTATTGCCGCGAACCATCACATGCATCGCTTGACCAGGTATTACTGTGCGAGCTTGCCTAGCCATGATGAAAGCGAACTACTGAAGTTCGCGTGCGCCGCCGTTGTTTGAAAACTCAGGAATAAACCAATCACCATCCACTTGGGTAACGCCGCCCGGAACTTCGCGATTAATTTGAGGACTATCTTTTAGCGCAGTAGCCATGTATGAAATCCACATGGGCAGCGCTAAGCCGCCACCAGTCTCGCGATCGCCCAAGCTAGCAGGCCTATCAAAGCCAATCCAAGCAACGGCAACTATCTTGGGACTATAGCCAGCAAACCATGCATCATGGGAATCATTGGTTGTGCCGGTTTTGCCAGCGATATCAGATCGGCCTAACTTACCCCGTGCAGATGCTGCAGTACCTGTCTTCGTGACTTCTTGCAACATACTATCCATCACAAATGCCGTGCGCGCATCCAATACCCTTGTGGCATCTTGACCTGCATGAGTGGGTTTGGCCTCAAATAAAACCGTACCTTTGGCATCCACCATCTTGTCAATTAAGAATGGATCCACTCGATAACCTCCATTAGCAAAAACGCTGTATGCCGAAGCCATTTGCAATGGAGTCACGGAACCGGCACCCAGTGCCATCGTTAAATAAGGCGGATGCTTTTCTGGCTCGAAACCAAATCGTTGAATATATTCCTGGGCATAAGAAGGACCAATAGCACGGATGATTCGCACCGAAACCAAATTTTTAGATTTGGCTAGTGCATTGCGCAATCGCATCATGCCGTCATATTTGCCATCATAGTTTTTTGGCTCCCATGCTTGGCTTCCTGTTTCCATGCTGCCAATGGATAGAGGCGCATCATTCACCATAGTGCTTGGCGAGAATCCCTTTTCAATAGCAGCGGCGTAAATAAACGGCTTGAAAGAAGAGCCCGGCTGACGCAAAGCCTGTGTTACGTGATTGAATTGGTTGCGACGGAAATCAAAACCTCCGACTAAAGAGAGAATCGCGCCAGTTTCGGCATTCATGGAAACAAAAGCGGCCTCAACTTGTGGCAACTGTGCGAGTTTCCAAACGCCGCCATCCAAAAGCAATCTCACAACCGCGCCTGGGCGCAGCCGTTTTTTAGGTTGAGTGCTATCGGTTAAAGAGGCCGTTGCTAACTTCATGCCATCACCCTTAAGGGTAATCGTGTCACCAGTAGCAATCATGACCTGCATCTCTTTAGGCTTCACATCAAGCACCACACCAGACTGCAAATCATCTAATTGAGGATAGGCCAACAATGCTTCATCAATAGCACGTTGGCGCTTAATGGGATCCTCTGGAAGATCAATAAACCCCTCAGGACCACGATAAGCATGGCGTAAGTCATATTCAAAAATACCGCGACGAACTGCCTTATATGCAGCATCTTGGTCTGCTTTCAAGATGGTCGTATAAACATCAATTCCCTGGGAATAAATTGCCTCGCCGTACTGAGTAAAAAGAAGTTGGCGAACCATCTCAGCCGGAAAGTCTGCACGTACAGCGAATTCATTGCCAAGGCCACGAATACGCAGGTCTTCGATCAGCGCGATTTGATATTGCTCAGGTGTGATGTACCCCAGATCACGCATGCGCTGCAAAATATATTCTTGGCGAATCTTGGCACGACGGAAATTTGACACAGGGTTATATGCGGAGGGCGCCTTAGGTAAACCCGCCAACATTGCAGACTCAGCAATGGTGATGTCCTTAAGTTCTTTGCCAAAATAGATTTGCGCTGCACTTGAAAATCCATATGCTCTCTGGCCCAAGAAAATCTGATTCATGTAAATTTCGAGAATCTTGTCTTTGGTCAGTTGAGACTCAATTTCCCAAGCAAGCAATACCTCATAGATTTTTCGACTAAAGGTTTTTTCGTTACTAAGGAAAAAATTCCGCGCAACCTGCATGGTAATAGTTGAGGCGCCCTGAGAAAGATGGCCACGCAGATTGGTAGCGGCTGCACGTAAAATACCAATGTAGTCAACGCCACCATGAGAATAAAAGCGGTCGTCTTCAATAGCTAATACTGCATTACGCATATTCAATGGAATCTGATCAAGAGGAATCACTTTGCGACGCTCCTCTCCAAATTCACCGATCAATACTTTGTCAGCCGTGTAAATGCGCAAAGGTGTTTTTGGGTTGTAATCAGTTAGAGCCGAGATTTTTGGCAAATTGGGTTTCGCCACCAAAAATGCGTAACCCATCAAGAGCATAACCACCAATGCGAAAACCACCCCAATAATGAGTAAAGCTTTCACTAAGGGATTGCTAGACGACTTACGGTTCATGCCGGGGTCTACTCGAGTTTGCCGAGGCCGTCTGTCGAATGGACGCGTTGGTCGCTGATTGAGCGTCGGCTTGTCTTTTGGGGGTAGCGCCATATGTCCAAATTATAGGGTGATTGGATAATTTACCTTAAAGCTCCAAAACCCCCGTTTTACAAGTTATTTCCCGCAAAATCTCACAATCAATTCAAGTCAAGCCGATAGTGGCTAAACAATCGAAAGAACAGAATGTGGGCATGCCATCTCGCCATATTCCCACCCATGCATTTGATGACATTTTGAGTGATCTGGGGGATGACCCCGCCATCCCAGATCCACATGGAATTCGCAAAGCCAAACCCCCTCATAACAACCCACCTGAATCGATTAATAAACAATCAATGCGGCAGAAATTTGAGGCAGCTTCAGGCCCTCTCAATGTCACTCCGCAACTAAAAAAATTAGGAGGATTGCTAGCCATATCTGTTTGCCTTCTTGCGCTAGGAATAGCACTTTTTGCTGCATATGAAGCCATTAAAACCAATCCTCAAGCCAGTATCGAAGATTCACAAAAGTATTTGTCTGAGCTCAAAAAAGAGATTGGGCTATTGCGTACTGAGATGGAAAGCCATCAAGAGGATCTATACAAAGAATTGGACTCAATAGAAGTAAGTATTCACTCTTTAAAGGAAAATAAGACGGCTAAGAAGCAGATTTACAAACCTCCGGCGATTCCCCACGAGTCTGAATTGAGTCGCTGGCGTTATTTGGGTAATAGCCAAATGGGTGATTCTCATCGCGGCTTTTTCGATACCGGCAAAGGTATTGCCATGTTTGAAAAAGGAGCAAGCATCTTAGGCGATTGGCGCCTCAGTTCGATTGCAAAAGATGAAGTAATCCTCATTCATCCCCAAGGGAAATCTCTCACCCTGAAATCATCCAAGAGCGATTGAATTTAAGCGCTAAAAATATGCATAAAAACGCAAATAAATACTGGTTCGGGCCGTGGCTTGCCCTCATCTTTTTCACTGGGCCGGCATGGGCAAGTTCATCACCTCAAAACACCACTCAAGCCCTCATCAGCTTGCAATTTACTAATATTGAAATAACTGAACTTCTGCAAGCGCTCGCCAAACTGGGCAATACCAACTTCTTATTGAGTGACTCCATTAAGGGCAGCATCACGATCGAACTGATTAATACCCCTTGGCAAACTGCCTTGCACTCAATACTGGCAAGCAAGGGCTTGAGAATGGTTCGCAATGGTGATATTTACTGGATTGGTCCACATGCTGAAATTTTGGCATTTCAAAAATACCGGCGTGAAGATGCTGCCCTCCCCTTTGGCGGCGATCATATTCATAGCCCAAGACAGGTCTTGATAGAAGCCCGCATCGTCGAGGCAGACGAACGATTTGCACGTGAGTTAGGGGTGAAGCTAGGCTATCAAGCCAATACGGTTAGAGGCAATCCAGATCAAAAAATATCTGGAAACTTTGATTTGGGTGGCACAGGTTTAAGCGGCTTTAATCCCGCAACCGTTGCCGCAACCCTAGTTTCCAAAAATGCTAGCCGTCTTTTGCAAATGGAGTTGTCAGCCCTTGAATCAGATGGCCAAGGAAAAATTCTGTCAAATCCTAGGATCATGACCGGCGATCAAGTGAAGGCCACGATTGAGCAAGGCACCGAGCTTCCCTACCAAACGACCTCCCAGAACGGTAGCAAGCTGCAATTTAGGAAGGCAAATCTGCGCTTGGAGGTCATCCCCAAGATACATCCAGACGGAAAAATTTCATTGCTCGTCGGCATCAACAAAGACACCATTGGCATGAAGACCGAGCAAGGTTACGCTATTGACACTAAAAGCCTAAGTTCCGAAATAACGGTGGAAAACGGGGGTACAGCCATTATTGGAGGAATTTTCCAGACGACAGAGCGTGAGGACGAGGTCAAAGTCCCGCTACTGGGAGATATCCCCCTAATTGGCCACTTATTTCGTCATAAATCTAAATTACAAGACAAAACCGAGCTGCTAGTCTTCCTAACTCCGACTGTCCTAGACAAACCCTAATAAAATCGAGGGGTGAACTCTTCGACAAACAACATCTTTCTCATCGGCCTCATGGGCGCCGGGAAGTCGACCGTTGGAAAGGTTCTTGCAAAAAAACTGGGGCGCCGATTTCTAGACGCTGATCATGTGATCGAAGAGCGTTGTGGCGTCAAGATCCCTGTCATTTTTGAAATGGAAGGTGAGAGCGGATTTCGCAAGAGAGAAGCTCAGGCCATTGAGGAAATCACTAATGAGCCAGGCATCGTTTTGGCTACAGGTGGTGGCGCAGTTCTCTTATCCGAAAATCGATTGGCACTAAAAGAGCGTGGCACGGTTATTTATCTCCATGCAAATCCTGTTGAACTTTGGCACCGCACCAAAGGTGGCGAAGGGCGTCCTCTATTGAAAAATGGTGACGCTAGAAAAATACTTGAGAATTTGTACGCTATTCGTGATCCTCTTTATAGAGAGATTGCTGACTATGTGGTTGAAACTGGTAAACCCAGCGTCAACCAATTGGTCAATACCTTAATCATGCAGCTTGAACTCTCTGCTTAAATACAATGGCACTATGATGAAAACCCTCGAAGTTGATCTTGGCGATCGCAGCTACCCCATTTACATTGGCACAGATCTGATTGATCAACTCAAGCTATTTAATGCATGTGAAAAAGCAACTTCAATCTATATCGTTACAAACACTACCGTAGCACCGCTCTATGCAGACCGCCTCACCAAAACCTTAGAGAGTTTTGGCAAACCAGTGAGAACCATCACACTACCTGATGGGGAGTCTTATAAGGACTGGAAAAACCTTCAATTGATTTTTGATGTCCTACTAAAGTTCGGCGCTGATCGCCAAACCATATTGGTTGCACTAGGTGGCGGCGTCATTGGCGATATGACTGGATTTGCAGCGGCCAGCTTTATGCGTGGCATTCGCTTTATTCAGGTGCCAACAACATTGTTGTCTCAGGTGGACTCTTCCGTAGGCGGTAAAACTGGAATCAATCATCCGCTTGGCAAAAATATGATTGGCGCCTTCCATCAGCCAGTTGCTGTTATTGCTGATCTCAATACTTTAAAGACTCTACCTGCAAGAGAGCTCTCTGCTGGCCTAGCAGAAGTAGTCAAACATGGTGCGATTGCTGATGCCCAATTTTTAGATTGGATTGAGTCCAACGCAAAATCCTTGTTGGAATGCAACACCGAGGCAATGGGGCATGCTGTATTGCGCTCTTGCGAGATTAAATCAGCTGTCGTGTCCGCTGATGAACGCGAAGGCGGTATTCGTGCGACGCTCAACTTTGGGCATACCTTTGGCCATGCAATTGAAGCTGGCATGGGCTATGGAGAGTGGTTGCATGGTGAAGCAGTAGGTTGTGGCATGGTGCTGGGCGCTGATTTATCGTGTCGTCTAAATCTCATTAGTACTGCTGATGCAGAAAGACTAAGGAAGATTATTCAGTCGATGAACTTGCCAATTGTTCCGCCAAAATTTGGGGCTGCCAGATATATGGAGTTAATGCAGATCGATAAGAAAACTGAGGGCGGCCAAATTCGTTACGTAGTCTTAGAGAAAATTGGCAAAGCGCAAATCAAGATCGTGCCTGAAGCTCAGGTTATTGAAACCCTTAATGCTACAGGCGCAGCTTAATTTTTACACCGATTTAAATAAGCTTGATCTTGACTGCTTGACCAGCCTGGGCACTCGCAAACTCAGTCAAGTCACTCAAAAGCTCTTTACCTGTTTTGGTATCGAGCCATAGGGGATTTGCCATGGTTCCAGCCCAACGATAGTGATAGCCCCCCGATTTAGCGGCCACCCAAATTTCATGCAAAGGGGGCTGCGTATTGACGACGATGACGCTTTTATCTCGAAATCGAATATTGATCACATTACCGCCTTGGCGCTCAACGTCCAAATCAAGATCCAACTCATCGTCAGCAGTCTCTAATGCCACTTCGATGGACTGCAATAAATTGCTTCCCAACTGGTAGAACTGCTTGTCATCTATGGTTTCTACGCCTGAATTATTTGGATTCATTCCCGAGTCCTGCATGCTATATTCAATCATTCGTTTTAGAGACTTTCATGATAGCGATTCTTAATAGAGCACTCTGCATTAGCCTTCTAATAGCCCTTGCTGGATGTGGGGTTAGAGGACCGCTATATTTACCAAATGTGCCGCCAGTTCCACCTGCCCCTACGGAGCCAGAACCCAAAGGCAAGCTCTACCCACCGCAAACCTCTGCTAGCCCAAGCAATTCATCAACGGCCAAGTAATGACAATTAAAGCAATTCCACTCCCCAAGTTATCTGGATTTACAGAGCGTGATGGCAACTGGTATGCCGAAGAAATTCCACTGGCGGATTTGGCAAAAGAATTTGATACACCCCTGTATATCTATAGCAAAAAAGCTTTGACTGAGGCTTACCAAGCATACGATAAGGCTTGTGTTGATGATCAAGGTAAGCGTCGTGCCCGCGTTCATTACGCAATGAAAGCCAATAGCAATCTAGCGGTGATTGATTGCTTCAAAAAACTGGGTGCGGGCTTTGATTTGGTGAGTGGCGGCGAGTTAGCTCGTGCATTAGCTATTGGCGCCGATCCTAAAAGTTTAGTATTCGCCGGTGTTGGTAAATCTGCTTCTGAAATTTCTGCAGCGCTTAAGGCTGGGGTCAAATGTATTAACGTTGAATCGATTGCTGAACTTCATCAGATTAACCGCGTGGCAACAGAGATGAACTGTCGTGCTCCAATCTCCTTGCGCGTAAATCCGGATGTAGATGCGCAAACCCACCCTTATATATCGACCGGATTAAAAGGAAATAAGTTTGGTATTGCGTATCACGAAGTTTTAAAAACATATCGTGAAGCCTCACAGCTCCCGCAAATTGATGTGGTTGGAATTGATTGCCATATCGGCTCTCAAATCACTACTACAGCACCGTACCTAGATGCTCTCGATAAAGTCTTGGATTTAGTGGAACATCTTAAGAGAGAGGGTATCGTAATCCACCATCTTGATTTGGGGGGAGGCCTTGGGATTTCATACAGCGATGAAACACCGCCTGACATTACTGAATTCACCAACACCCTTTTGAATCATGTAGCAGAACGTGGTTTTGGACATCTCGATATCGTTCTCGAACCAGGGAGATCTCTGGTGGGTAATGCTGGGGTTCTGCTAACCAAGGTGGAATACCTTAAGCCGGGTGTCGAGAAAAACTTTTGCATTGTTGATGCAGCGATGACAGAGCTCATGCGCCCAGCACTTTATGAGGCGCATCATGGCATCGTTCCAGTCCAAGCGAAATCTGTCAAAGAAGTCACTTACGATGTTGTTGGCCCCGTCTGTGAATCAGGAGACTGGCTTGGGAGAGATCGTCATCTTGCTGTGGAAGAGGGTGATTTATTAGCCATCCTATCTGCCGGAGCATATGGTTTTGTGATGGCCTCTAACTACAATACACGGCCCAAACCTGCAGAGATTATGGTTGATGGCAAAAACGTTTATGTCATTCGCGCTCGCGAAAAAATTACAGACTTATTTTCTAGTGAAACGGTTTTACCAAACTAAGAACAACTGGCTAAATTTAAGTGTTCAGAGATTTTGAGCAATAAAAAAACCCCGCTTAGTTAGCGGGGTTTTTGCTTTATGGCTGAGTGCTAATTAATGCAAGCCAGCGATGTAATCAGCAACTGCTTTCATTTCGGCATCAGATAACTTACCAGCAATAGTAGTCATCATTGGGCCATTCTTGCGAGTACCGTTACTAAATGCCTGTAATTGAGCATATGAGTAATCAGCCCACTGACCACCTAGCAATGGGTACTGTGAAGGAATGCCGGCGCCTGTTGGACTATGACATGCAGCACAAGCAGGCACACCCTTAGCAGCAATGCCACCACGGTAAATACTTTGACCTAATTCGATAGTTGCCTTGTCTTGCGCAACACCCAAGGAAACAGGTTGCTTTGCCAAGTAAGCTGCAATGTTTTGCATATCTTGCTCGGTCAAGGTTGCAGACATACCCATCATGATTGGGTTGGCGCGAGTGCCCTCTTTAAAGTTTTTCAACTGCTTGGCTGTATAAGCTGCATGTTGAGCAGAGAGCTTTGGCCATGAACCAACCGCGCTTTGCCCCTTAGGGCCATGGCATGTCAAGCAAGCGGTCACTCCACGAGTGGAGTCGCCATTAGAGTAAAGGGCTTCACCAGCAGCTAGATCGACTTTTGGTTTGCCTGGGACGGCAGCCTTAGCTTCTGCGGCAGCAGGGGCAGGAGCTGGAGCATCAGCAGCAAAAACTGCACCAGAAACGCCGATCAGAGCGAAAATAGAGAAAGCCGCAAAACCAGCACGTAAGCTAGTTAATTTGGAGATTTGAGAGGTTTGACGCATTATGTTTACCTTGGCAAAAATTCCTAAAAGTGTTTGGGCCCTGCATTTACAACCTTTTACCCAACACCATGAGATATTTCATGATTTTGCGTGATTTTACAATAGCTTCTGCACATGTCTAAACTCTTTCAAGCTCGATTCGCCACCACAGTCAATGACACCCATTGCCTGCCTGCCACGCCCCTGCGTGAGGTCGCCTTTGCTGGACGCTCAAATGCAGGTAAATCCAGCGCACTGAATGTGCTTTGCAACCAAAAAAGGCTCGCCTTTGCCAGCAAAACCCCGGGGCGAACCCAACACATCAACTATTTTGGGATTTTTGCAAAAGACGACCTTTTAGGCTATCTAGTGGATTTGCCAGGCTATGGCTATGCCGCTGTCAATCATGAGACCAAATACCACTGGAATGCCCTTCTAAGCGACTATTTACAAGAACGTGAGCAGTTGGTAGGCATGATCCTGATCGTGGACTCTAGACGCGGCATAACCGAACTAGACGAGCAAATGATTCAGTGGTTTGTTCCTACTGGCAAGCCCATTCATGTTTTGCTCAGCAAATGCGACAAACTAAACAAAAGCGAGTGCAAACATGCTTTAGAAGCAGTTCGCAAGCAATTGCAGCAATATGACCCAGCATTGCCTAATGGTACTGGCGAGTCCAAACAACTTACGGCACAATTATTTTCGAGCACCAAGCGAATTGGTCTCGAAGAGGCTGACAATATTGTTATTAAATGGTTATTTGAAGCAGAGACAAAAGAAGATGAAATCACCAGCTAAATCATTGCTTAACTTTCCAGGGCATCGCCCGCGCCGCATGCGTCGTGATGATTGGTCACGGCGTCTCATGCAAGAAAATAGTGTTTCTGCCAATGATTTGATTTATCCCATATTTTTGCTAGAAGGCACAGGCAAGTCTGAAGCTGTAGCATCGATGCCTGGCGTCAATCGCGTTTCTCTCGATCTCCTTTTTCCGGTGGCGCAAGAGTGTGTTGATTTGGGTATTCCAGTTCTCGCGCTTTTTCCCGTCATTG
>Ga0114968_10002884_pt1 | contig 13008 bp, 11 predicted proteins | sample M_130807_EF_Meta_FD_87020 | JGI IMG/M metagenome (GOLD analysis project Ga0114968, IMG submission 87020) | Freshwater microbial communities from Lake Montjoie, Canada to study carbon cycling - M_130807_EF_MetaG | ecosystem: Environmental > Aquatic > Freshwater > Lake | place: Lake Montjoie... | reverse complement strand
AGCGGACGCAAGGAGCACAGATTGTTGGAAATCCGTTCCGGCAGCATCGGCACGACACGGTCGGGGAAATAGACCGAATTGCCGCGCTCGCTGGCTTCGCGGTCCATCGACGAGCCAAACCGCACATAGGCGGCGACATCGGCAATCGCCACCGTCACCAGATAGCCGCCTGCATTGGCGGGGTCGGTATCGGCTTCGGCAAAGACGGCATCGTCATGGTCTTTGGCGTCGGGCGGATCGATGGTCAGCAGCGGAATATCGCGCCAATCCTCGCGGCCCTTCAAGTTGGCGGGCTCGGCGGCCTCGGATTCTTCCAGCGTGGCAGGGGCAAAGCGGGTCGGAATGCCATGGGCTTCCAGCGCGATCAGGCTGATGGCCTTTTCAGACGTGATCGAACCGAGCCGCTCCTTGACGCGCGCCAGAGGCGGGCCCAGACGCGGGGTCGGTCCCAAAGAGGCCGAGACCAGATCGCCGTCTTTAGCACCTTCTTCGTCACCGGGATTGACGCGCAGGATGCGGCCCAATGAGCTATTGTCGACCGGCTCGATAATCCCGCCGCCATGTCCGTCTTTATTGGCACGGAACACGCCGAGTGCCTGATGGCGGGCGCGTTCGATCAGCTTGATGACGCGTCCCGAATAGGCATCCGCGCCATCGTTCCACAAACGCAGCAAAGCGCGGTCTTTGACACCTGCGGCGGGTTGTCCGGGCCGAGGTTTGCGTGGCACGGTCACCCTGATGCGCGGGGCGGGACCGGACTGGTCGGCATCCCAATCGACCGGTGCGGCCCATAAGTCACCATCACGATCACGGCTGACAATATCGCACAGCAGAACAGGGGGCAAAGCTCCGGCCTTGTGCAGACGTTTGCCGCGTTTTTCGAATTGGCCTTCGTCGGCCATCTCCTGCAACAGCCGTTTGAGCGCGATCCGCGCCCCGCCTTTGATGCCGAAGGCTTTGGCAATCTCGCGCTTGCCGACCTTGGTGGTTTGCGTGGCGACAAATTCGGCTATGGCCTCGCGCGTCGGCAAATTCTCGGCGCCCGCCATGTCATGCGGGGCTTTGCCGCCTTTGTCACGTGCGGGCGGTCTGGTGTCGAGCAAGTCCAGCGGCAGATCATCATCGGCGTCAGACAGAAAATCGGGATCGTCTTGCACGGTCACGGTTGTAGACAGAGCATGATCGTCACGCGGGGACCCGCCTTCACGTTTCTTCCCCCATTTTTTCGCCTGCCTATTGGAGGTGAACGGTGCTTTGGTCGGTTTGTCGGGGGGAGTGGTCACAGCTTGATCCGCTTTGCTACATCAACCACACTTCTCGCATGTTTGGCTTGGCCTTGTCTATAAATGCACGGATTTGCGCTGCTATCCCTGCAAGGTCCAGCCGTAGAGCCAGTCATAATCGTCGAGCAGATGGTCGTTTTTCCGGCGGATGACCGCATCGCGGGCGAGCGAGAGCGGGAAGGGCAGGTGGTAGACCGAGCCGTTTTTGCGGGCGGTTTGCTGCACGCGGGTGGCACGCGGCAGGCGCAATTGCTGATAGCGAACAAAGGCTTGCGAAGGGGTATCGGCTGTTTGGGCCAGCAAGTGGGCCAGCGTGGCTGCATCCTCGATGGCCAGTGCCGCGCCTTGCGCCATAAATGGCAGCACCGGATGGGCGGCATCCCCCAGCAAGGTCACCGGACCATAGGACCAGCGGGAGCGCGGGGCGCGGTCATAGAGCGACCAGACCTGCCAGTCGGGCATTTGCCTGATCAGGGGCATCAGCGTGTTCCAGTTTTTGAGTGCGTGATGGAGCTTTGCGGCATCGCCCATGCGCGACCATCCGGCCTCATGGTTTTTTTCGCGCGTCACCAGCACCAGATTGAATTGCTCGCCGCCACGGATCGGATAGGTCACGGCATGGGCCTGCGGGCCGAGATAAAGCGTGGTGCGCTGTGGCTCGTAACCGGGATGGACGGCAGAAATCGGCAAAGTGCCGCGCCAGGCCTGATAGCCGCTTGGCTTGGCTTTGGATGTGTCACCCAGCAACATCGCAAGATCGGAATGAAGCCCGTCGGCGCCGATCACGGCATGAGCGAGCATTGTTTCATGCTGGTTGGTGCCCGACAGCGTGATTTCGAGACCTTGTGCGCTTTGGGCCATGGCAGCAAGACTGCGGCCGAATTGCATGGTGATGCCCGCCGTACCTCTGACATGATCGAGCAGGATTTGCTGCAAATCGGCGCGGTGGATTACCCAATAGGGCGCACCGAAGCGGTTCTGCATGTTCCCCAACGGGGCGCGGGCCAACAAAGCGGAGGTTTTGCCCTGTCGCACGTCGAGTGACAGCGGTGCACAGGCGGCGCGTGACAGGGCCTTGCCCAAGCCAAGCCCGATCAGGATATGCGAGGCATTGGGGGAGAGTTGCAGGCCAGCGCCGACCTCTTCGAGCCGTGTGCGCTTTTCAACCAGATTGACCCTGAAACCGCGAGCGGCCAGACATAAAGCCGTGGTCAGCCCGCCAATACCCGCACCTGAGACCAGAATCGGGAGTTGTGACATTGGGCAAGCCTTGTGGATCGGCCTTGTGGATCGACCTTGCAGCCTGAAATCAGGCGGCTTTCGCGGTGTCGAATTCGCAATCTGCCGGCGAGCAGATGTCGTGCAAGGTGCCGTCATAGACAAACAGGGTCGAGCAATAGGGGCAAAGGGCCTCGGCATCCGAGCCCATATCGATGAAAATATGGGGGTGGTCGAAGGGCGGGGTTGCGCCCACGCACATGAATTCTCGGGCATGGACACGGATCGTGTGCAAACCGGAATCGTTTTTGAAGTGCGGGATGGGATGGTCGGACATGGCCACGGCTCCGGAAGGCTTGGTATTGATCAGAAAGGAATTGGGGCGACCATAATCGCTTGTTGCCGATTTCGCCAGTCCGACTTAGCCAAAATTCATGATGACATCGTAGGAGAGGCGGATATTGAGCGCAATGATCGTCAAAGCCGCAATAACCCCTGCGATGATCTGCCAAAGCGGTGCGCGCAAAGCCCCCATTTTGCGTTTCGAGGACACAAACATCAGCAACGGCACGACTGCAAAGGGGAGTTGCAGGCCCAAAATGACCTGCGAGACGATCAGCAGTTTGGCTGTGCCCTGATCTCCCGCCAAAATACCGACGATGACCGCCGGCACAATTGCCAGCATGCGGGTCGCCAGACGGCGCAACCATGGCGCGATGCGGATCGACAAAAAGCCTTCCATCACGATCTGCCCCGATAGAGTGGCTGTGATGGTGGAGTTGAAGCCGCAACCAATCAAAGCAATGGCAAACAGAGTGGGGGCTGCTGTCAAGCCGAGCAGAGGGGAAAGCAAGCCGTGCGCCTCGCTCAATTCGGTGACATCCTGATATCCGCTGCCATGGAAGGTCGCTGCCGCCAATATCAGGATCGAAGCATTGACCAGAAGGGCAAAAGTGAGCGCGAGGGTTGAATCAAGGGTGGCGAATTGCAAATCCTCTTTTCGTTCCTTTTCGGTCTGACCCGCGACCCGTGTCTGGATTATGCCGCTGTGCAGATAGAGATTGTGCGGCATGACGGTGGCACCGATGATCCCCATCGCCAGATAAAGCATCTCGGGATTGCCGACCAAACCGGCGGTCGGGACAAAGCCGCCCATCACCGCAGCCCAATCCGGCTTGGCAAGCATGATCTGGGCAACAAAACACGCGGCAATCAGGGCCATAACGGCAATCACAAAGGCTTCCAGTTTACGAAAACCGAGCTTTTGCAAGGCCAGCAACAAAAACACATCCAGCGCGGTGATCGGAATCCCCAAGCTCAGGGGCAGGCCGAACAGCAATTGCAGCCCGATGGCCGTACCGATCACCTCCGCCAGATCGGTGGCGATGATGGCAAGTTCTGCCATGACCCATAAAAATACCGAGACCGGTTTGGAAAAAGCATCACGGCAGGCCTGTGCAAGATCACGTCCGCTGGCTATCGCCAGTCGTGCTGCCATGGATTGCAGCAAAACCGCAAGAATATTGGAAAACAATACAACAAACAGCAGACTGTAACCAAACTTCGCTCCGCCATTCAGGGAGGTCGCCCAATTGCCGGGGTCCATATAACCGACAGCGACCAGATAGCCCGGACCCAGAAACGACAAAAACCGCCGCAAGCGCGTCGCCTTGCGATCGACTGCGACGCTGCCATGCACATCCGACAGCGAGCGTTCGTCGCTGATACGGTTCCAACCCAATCGTCTCATGCTGTATTTAGGCACTGTTTCACCTCTCGACTATAGTAGGTGCGACAGACGTGGGCTGCAAGGTGATAAAGCCCTGATTTTGGCATGATTGAAATGGCTTGGCTGTTTTCGTATTACGGATACGTGCCGGAGCGGGCTTTCGTTTTTGTTGCATCTTTGTCACACCGGTCAGCGAACCGCAGGCAGATGCCGTGTCGGGTGCAAATTAGGTCGATTTTTTTTGTTTTTGCCGAAATCTTGCCACAAATGCGAACATGTTTGGGTGCACTAACCAGAATGTCAGGATGCAGTTCAAGGCAAGGCGTTGAGCAAGGTGTTGAGACCGTATGAAGGTAACATTTGTGATGAATTAAAGACTTGGTTCCGGGTTGCAGATTTATCCAGTGTGTCGGTGGGTGTGGCAATGTTGAAAGCGTATTTGTGATGGAAAGTTCAGGATCGGCACTTCTTGCGATCAAATCCTTTCGATTGAAATCTATTTTGACGTTCATCAAGGGTTATAAAACACCATGAAATCCGCCGGGATCATCAGATCTGCTTTTTATGGTCTTTGTTTCGTCTGTTCGGGCAGCACTGCCGTTACAGTGTCTTATGCTCTTGACGCCACTCCCGCTCCGACCACTGTGCCGGTCATTTCCGGTCCTTTCAAAAACGTATCCGAAGCTTTCCGCCTCGGCATGACCCAATACAATAACGGCGATAAAAGCAGTGCGCTGAAGGCCCTCGAATATGCCGCCGGTCATGGCCATGCGATGGCGGAATGGAAAGTCGGTCGCATGTATGCCGATGGCGACGGCGTCAGCATCAACAAGCTGAAGGCATTCGAGCATTTTTCGAAAATCTGCAATGATTATGCCGACGAGACCCCCGATTCTCCCAATGCACGTTTTGTGGCCAATGCCTTTGTGGCCATGGGCACGCTGTATCTCGAGGGGATTCCCAATACCTATGTCAAAGCCAGCGCCGAACGAGCCCGCGAAGTGTTTGCCTATGCTGCGACCTGGTTCGGTGATCCCGATGCGCAATATAGTCTGGGCCGTTTGACGCTTGAGGGTGTCGGCGGCAACAAGGATCCGCGTCAGGCCTTGCGCTGGTTCAACCTGTCCGCCGAAAAAGGCCATGTGCAATCACAAGCCATGCTGGGCCATCTGTTGTTCAGCGGGCAGGGAGGCATGTTGCAGCGTGCGCGCGGTCTGATGTGGCTTTCGGTGGCCAAGAACGCCGCCAATCCAGAACGCGACAGTTGGGTTGTGACGCTTTATGACGAGGCCATGGCCGTTGCCGCCGATACCGACAGGCTGGCTGCCACCAGCTATCTCGAACAGCACAGCAAGCACAAGAAATAACCGGCAGTTGTTTTAAGGGGCTGTCACAGTGTGAGGTCGATCAGCACCGGCACATGATCCGACGGCTTTTCCCAATCGCGCACATGCTGGTCGATCCGCACGCCCGCAAGTTTCGACGTTGCTTCGGGTGACAAGAGCAGATGGTCGATTCTGATCCCGTCATTGCGCTGTCTTGCACCGGCCTGATAATCCCAGAACGTATAGACAGGATCGTCCGGCAGGCATTGGCGTACACTGTCGGTCAGACCCAGTGCTTTCAGGGTCTCGAACCGCGCGCGGCTTTCGGGCTGGAACAGCGCGTCATTGGTCCATTTCTCGGGATGGCGGGCATCCAGCGGGGTCGGGATGACGTTGTAATCGCCAGCCAGAACAAGGGGTTCTTCCAAAGCGAGAAGATCTTTGGCATGGCTGGTCAAACGGTCCATCCATGCCAGCTTATAGGGGAATTTCTCGGTGCCCAGCGGGTTGCCGTTGGGCAGATAGATCGAGGCGACGCGCACCACGCCTTCGGGGTGTGACATCACGGCTTCGATATAGCGGGCTTGTTCGTCACCGTCATTGCCTGGCAGGCCGATGCGCAGATCCTCGATCGGCATTTTGGACAGAAGCGCGACACCGTTGAAGGCTTTCTGGCCGCTGACGGCAACATTATAGCCCAAAGCCTCGATCTCGCTTTTGGGAAATGCCTCTTCCATGCATTTCAATTCCTGCAGGCAGACGACATCCGGCTGTGCTTCATCAAGCCAGCGGGTCAGATGTTCGAGACGTTGTCTGATCGAATTGACGTTCCATGTCGCGATGCGCATTTGAGGCCTTCCAAATCATAATATCTACCGAATCAGACCGTAATCGACAAAGTGACAGGAATAAATTTATTTTACCCGTGCGATCCGCTCTCACGATCGGATGGGCAGAACAAACAACGAGGTTGCTATGACACAGGCCGCATCATCTTTGGCTTTCACATTTCCGGGGCAGGGCAGTCAGGCTGTCGGAATGGGTTTGGCTTTGGCCGAACAGTTCAAAGTCGCCCGCGCCGTGTTCGACGAAGTGGACGAAGCCCTGTCGCAAAAGCTCTCGCAGTTGATCTTTGAAGGGCCGGAAGGCGATTTGACCCTGACAGCCAATGCCCAGCCCGCTTTGATGGCCGTCAGCATGGCTGTGATGCGGGTGCTGGAATCCGAAACCGGATTCTCGCTGGCCAAGCATGCCCGTTATGTTGCCGGCCATTCGCTCGGCGAATATTCGGCACTGGCTGCCGCGGGCAGTTTCACTTTGGCCGATACCGCACGCCTGCTGCGCATCCGTGGCAATGCCATGCAGAAGGCCGTGGCACCGGGCGAGGGCGCGATGGCGGCTTTGCTGGGGCTGGATTTCGAAGCGGCCGCCGCAGTGGCCGCAGAGGCCGCGCAAGGCGAGGTCTGTCAGGCTGCCAATGACAATGGCGGCGGGCAGGTGGTGATATCGGGCACCAAAGCGGCGATTGACCGCGCCGTCGAGATTGCCAAGGCCAAAGGGGCACGCCGTGCCTTGTTGTTGAGCGTATCAGCCCCGTTCCATTGTGCCTTGATGGCCCCTGCTGCCGAGGCGATGCGCGAGGCCCTGGCCGGCATTGACATCAAAGTTCCCGCCGTGCCCCTGTTTGCAAATGTGCATGCGTCCGCCGTCTCCGATCCGCAGGTGATCCGCGATGGTCTGGTCGCACAGGTTACCGGCACCGTGCGCTGGCGCGAAAGCATTGCCGCCATGGCGGGCGAAGGTGTGACATCCTTTGCCGAAATCGGTGCCGGCAAGGTGCTGAGCGGTCTGGTCAAACGGATTGCCGATACTGCGGAAGGGTTTTCGATCGGTTCGCCCGATGATATTGCCGCCCAACGGGCCCGCTTGGGCGTTTGAGAGAGGAAAGACCATGTTTGATCTGACAGGGAAGACCGCACTGGTAACCGGTGCGACAGGCGGCATCGGCGGTTCGATTGCCCGTGCTTTGCACCGGCAGGGCGCAACCGTGGCTCTTTCGGGCACCCGCAAGGAGGTGCTGGAGGCTTTGGCGCATGACTTGGGCGAGCGTGCTTTTGTGTGCCCTGCCGATCTGTCCGACACGGCCAGCGTCGAAGGCCTTGTACCAGCGGCCGAAGCCGCGATGGGAAGCCTCGATATTCTGGTCAACAATGCCGGTCTGACGCGGGACGGGTTGTTCATGCGGATGAAAGACGAGGATTGGGATCTGGTGCTGCGCGTCAATCTCGATGCCGCGTTCCGGCTGTCGCGCTCGGCGATTAGGGGGATGATGAAACGCCGTTGGGGCCGTATTGTCTCGATCACGTCGGTGGTCGGGACCACGGGCAATCCGGGACAAGCCAATTATGCGGCCTCCAAGGCGGCATTGGTAGGCATGTCTAAGGCTTTGGCGGCCGAAGTGGCCAGCCGAAATATAACTGTGAATTGCGTGGCCCCCGGTTTCATCTCGACCCCGATGACCGATGTGCTCAATGACAAGCAAAAAGAGACGATTTTGACCTCGGTTCCGGCCAATCGTTTGGGCACTCCGGACGAAATCGGGGCTTCTGTCGTGTATCTTGCCAGTCAAGAAGCGTCTTATGTTACGGGCCAGACTTTGCATGTAAACGGTGGAATGGCAATGATTTGAGGGGCTTAAGCCCAAAACGATTGTTTTGTTGAGGGCGCATTCACCCTCTCGCATTGCATTTGGAAGTATGATACCAACCCCTCACTTCCGGTTCGGGGGGACTGAAGCGGCAAGCCTGTGCTTGTTGCCAAACTCCGGTACGGTCCCGGCATGATGCCAAATCATACCGGGGGAGTACCAAGTTTTGATCGCGTCTTGCCGGATGTGTGCTTTCTGATAGGCAGCGCGTGATGCGTTGACAATGATACCAACAGTGGCTGTCCAAGATGGCCGCTCTCTTTAATGAGGGAATGACATGAGCGATATCGCAGCCCGCGTGAAAAAAATCGTAATCGAACATCTCGGCGTTGATGCCGATAAGGTCATCGACACCGCCAACTTCATCGACGATCTGGGCGCAGACAGCCTCGACACCGTTGAACTGGTTATGGCTTTCGAAGAAGAGTTCTCGGTTGAAATTCCTGATGATGCCGCTGAAACCATCCGTACGGTTGGCGATGCAGTGTCCTTCCTTGAGAAAAAGGCCGGCTAAGGCTTTTCTCTGATGGCATCGGAGCAGGGCACCATGCGGCGAGTTGTCGTCACGGGAATGGGGATGGTTACTCCGCTTGGTTGCGGAGTAGAACCCACGTGGGAACGGTTGATTGCGGGACAGAGTGGAGCGGTTCCGATTGACCGTTTCGATGTGTCGGATCTGCCAGCCCGAGTGGCATTCCAGCTTCCGGCTGGCGATTCGGCCGATGGCCTGTTCAATGCCGATCAGTGGATGGATCCCAAGGATCAACGCAAAGTTGATGATTTCATCATTTATGGCATGGCGGCTGCCCGTCAGGCCCTTGATGATGCGAATTGGCATCCGCAAAGCTACGAAGACCAGACCAGAACCGGTGTGATGATCGGCTCTGGCATTGGCGGAATCGGCGGCATCTACGAGGCCTCCGTGACTTTGATAGAAAAGGGACCGCGCCGCGTTTCCCCTTTCTTCATTCCCGGGCGCATCATCAACATGGCGTCGGGTTATGTCTCGATTGAATTCGGCCTGAAAGGGCCCAATCATGCCGTTGTAACGGCGTGTTCGACCGGCGCACACGCCATCGGCGATGCTGCGCGTCTGGTGGCCCTCGGCGATGCCGAGGTGACGGTGGCTGGCGGGGCTGAATCCCCGATCAATCGCCTGTCGATGGCGGGTTTTGCCGCCTGCAAGGCACTCTCCACCAATTTCAACGATGATCCGACCCGAGCCTCGCGGCCCTATGACCGCGACCGTGACGGTTTTGTGATGGGCGAGGGCTCGGGCGTTGTCGTGCTCGAAAGTCTCGAACATGCGCAGGCGCGCGGGGCTAAAATCTATGCGGAAATTGTCGGTTACGGCATGTCGGGTGATGCCTATCACATCACATCGCCCGCCGAAGACGGTGACGGGGCGTTCCGCTGCATGTCTGCGGCCCTGAAGCGGGCAGGACTTGCCGCTTCCGATCTGGACTATATCAATGCCCATGGGACGTCGACCCCGCTGGGTGACGAAATCGAATTAAGGGCGGTCGAACGTCTGGTGGGTGATGCGGCAACCTCGATTGCCATGTCTGCGACCAAATCGGCGACCGGCCATTTGCTGGGTGCCGCGGGCGCGATCGAGGCGATTTTCTCGATCCTGGCGATCCGTGACGGCGTTGTCCCGCCCACACTGAATCTGGACCATCCTTCTGTGGAAACCCGTATCGATCTGGTTCCGCACAAGGCGCAAAAGCGCAAGATTGATGTGGCCTTGTCGAATTCGTTCGGTTTTGGCGGCACCAATGCTTCTTTGGTGTTCAAACGTTTCCAGCCTTAATTTTCCGTCATGTCTTTGCCATGATTGGATTTTAAGGCTTCGGGCTCGTTGGTTCGGGCGCGTTGTGCCGGGGCTTGGAGGCGTTTAAAGCTGTAACGCTTGTTATCGCGCCTGATGGCGGGTTGAGTATCACCTGAAGGAAGTGCCCAAGTATGCCGCCAGATAGATCTGAACAAGATCGGTTTTCAGCAGCAAAGCTCAGCCTGATCGGCCGTCTTGTGCCCAAAAGCCCGTCTGCGGCCCTCAAACCCGTGTCTGTGCCAGAACCGAGCATGGAATCCGGCGGCACGGTGCTGTCAATCCTCGGCTATCTGACCCGTCTGGCCATGATTATGGGTGTAGCGGTAGCCTTGCTTGTGGGTGCCGGCTACACAATTCACGAACAATATATTGCTCAAGGCCCCTTGCCGACCGACAAGGTGGTGATGATCAAGGGCGGCTTGTCGGATGTTGTCGAACAACTGGTGCAGGACGGCGTGGTTGACCGGCCGATCCTGCTGATGGCCTCCATTTACATCAACGGCGTGTCTGCCAAGATCAAGGCAGGCGAATATATGTTCAAGCAGAAAGCCAGCCTCGAAGAGGTCATCGGTACGCTGACCGAGGGCAAGGCAATCCTGCAATCGATCATGATCAAGGAAGGGCTGACCAGCCAGCAAATCGTCGATCATCTGAAGGAAAGCGATCTTCTGAGCGGCGAGATCACTGCTGTTCCGCCCGAAGGCAGTTTGCTGCCCGAAACCTATAAATTCTCGCGCGGCATGAACCGCCAGCAATTGCTGGACCGGATGATGCAGGATCAGGCCCGTGTGGTGAAGGAATTATGGGCGCGCCGCGTGGCGGGATTGCCGATCCACTCACCCGCTGAAATGGTGGTGCTGGCTTCCATCGTCGAAAAGGAAACCGGCAAGGCTGATGAACGCTCGCGCGTGGCGCGGGTGTTCCTGAACCGGCTCGACAGGAAAATGCGGCTGCAATCCGACCCCACCATCATTTACGGACTGGTTGGCGGCAAAGGCAGTTTGGGCCGCTCGATCACCCGCAGCGATATTGAATCGCAGACGCCTTACAACACCTATGTGATCCCGGCTCTGCCACCTGCGCCGATCGGCAATCCGGGACGTGCCGCGCTAGAGGCCGTCATCAATCCTTCGCAGACCAAAGAACTCTATTTCGTTGCCGATGGCACCGGCGGCCATGTGTTTGCCGAAAGTTATGAACAGCACCAGCGCAATGTTGTGCGCTGGCGGCAGATTGAAAACGACCGCAAGGATGCCCCGCCGCCCGTGGCGCAGACACCTGCGGCCCCTGCTGCATCCACTGCTGCACCTGCCAATGCCAAATCTCCTGCTCCTGCGCCAACCACGTCCAGCGTGACGATTACTCCACCCAATCCACCCGCTGCTGCCGTTGCGGCGCCCGCGCCCGCACCCGCGCCAGAGCCTGCGGCCACTTTTGTCGCCCCTGCACAGGTGCCGTTGCCGCCCGTGCCGCCACCGGGCTTGCGTGACGGTTCTGCGGGTGCTTCACCCGCGGTATCCGATCAGAATTTCGACTTGACGACAACCAAGACCATTCCAAAACTGAATTGACCGCTTAGATTTCTCTTTCAACGTCTGTCTCCGCACCGCCTGAGGACATCATGAGCATCGAAACGGCCGCACTCGAAAACAATGTGATTGGCCGTCGCGGCTTGATGCTGGTGTTGTCCTCGCCCTCGGGGGCTGGCAAAACCACGCTGACCCGCCTGTTGCGCGATGAGGAGCCAAGCCTGACCCTGTCGATTTCGGTGACCACGCGGTCGCGCAGGCCGAGCGAAGTCGAGGGTGTGCATTACCACTTTATCCAGCAGGCCGAATTTCTGGCATTGCGCGATCGCGGCGAATTGCTCGAATGGGCCGAGGTGCACGGCAATTTTTACGGCTCGCCCAAAAAGCCGATCGAAGCCTCGCTGATGCAGGGCAAGGATATTCTGTTCGATATCGATTATCAGGGGGCCCAGCAGGTGCGCGCCAATGCGCCCGATGATGTGGTCAGCATTTTCATCCTGCCGCCCTCGATCCCCGAATTGCGCCAGCGCCTGCATCGCCGCGCCGAGGACAGCAACGAGGTCATCAACCAGCGTTTGGCCGCCGCCAAAGGCGAGATAGATCGCTGGCGCGATTATGATTATGTGCTGGTCAATGATGATCTCAACCGCACGTTTTCGCGTTTGAAAGCCATTCTGGTGGCCGAACGCTTGCGGCGCGACCGCCAATTGGGTCTGCAAAGCTTTATCGACGGGCTGGCCGCCGCTCTATAAGCCTCAATCCTGCCTGATCGCGTCAAACGCCTGCGCCAGCGCGACAAAACCTTCCACTGGAACCGTTTCAGCCCGCAAAGTGGGCTCGATGCCGACTGTTGCCAGCAAGGCCATCGGATCGGTGCCCAAGGCTTTCAGGCTTTGGCGCAGCATCTTGCGCCGCTGCCCGAAGGCCGCCGCTGTCACACGCGACAGAGTGTGCATGTTGCAATGCTCGGGATGCGGACGAGGCACCAGTTGCACCACCGACGAGGTGACTTTGGGGGGCGGGGTAAAGGCACTGGGGGAGACATCGAACAGGATTCTGGTCTCGCAACGCCAGTTCGAGATCACCGCCAGACGGCCGTAATCCTTTTGCTGTTCGGGCGTGGCGACAATCCGTTCGGCGACCTCGCGCTGGAACATCAGCGTCAAACTCTCGAAAAACGGCGGCCAAGGCATGGTTTCAAGCCAGTTGATCAGCAAGGCCGTGCCGATATTATAGGGCAGGTTGGCGACAATGCGGCAGGGTTCGTCCGGCAGAAGATAATCGGCCAGTGGTACGGTCATGGCATCGCCGGAAATCACTTGCAAACGATCCGGATAATGGGCCGCAATCTCCGCCAAAGCGGGGAGGCAACGTTCATCACGT
>Ga0114968_10002882_pt1 | contig 13013 bp, 10 predicted proteins | sample M_130807_EF_Meta_FD_87020 | JGI IMG/M metagenome (GOLD analysis project Ga0114968, IMG submission 87020) | Freshwater microbial communities from Lake Montjoie, Canada to study carbon cycling - M_130807_EF_MetaG | ecosystem: Environmental > Aquatic > Freshwater > Lake | place: Lake Montjoie... | reverse complement strand
GTGCCTCTTGAGGCCTCTACGCCAGGCGAAACTGCGCAGCGCTGGGGTTATGCCAATACGCAAGGTATTTTTGACCCGGCTTTGGGTGAAGTCGGCGTCATCAGCAGCGTGACGCAAGCTTTTTGCGGTGACTGCAACCGTGCCCGCCTGTCTACCGAAGGCCAGTTGTACTTGTGCTTGTTTGCTGCGCAAGGACATGACCTGCGCAGCCTGCTGCGCAACGGCGCATCTGACGCTGACATTGCCTCGGCGATTGGCCTTATCTGGAACCAGCGCGACGACCGCTACTCGGAGTTACGCGGACTGAACCTGCAACCCCTGCCCGCGCCTGGTCAAAAGCGCGTTGAAATGAGCTACATCGGCGGCTGATGGTCGCACCAACGCCTGACAACATCACTGGCTGGGTATTGGCTGGCGGCCAAGCGCAACGCATGGGCGGGGTAGACAAAGGCTTGCAACTGTTCCAAGGACAAGCCTTGGCATTGCGCGCTGCAAAGCGCTTAGAGGCCCAAGTCTCTATTGTCAAACTCAATGCCAACCGCCATCTCTCAGACTATGAAAGCTGGGGCTTTGAAGTCCACGCCGATAGCTTGAGCGGCTTTGCAGGACCCTTGGCTGGCATGCTGACAGGCTTGCAACATTGCAATAGCGAATGGCTGCTGTGCGTGCCCTGTGACAGTCCTTTTTTTCCACTGGATTTGGCTTACCGCCTTGGCATGGCGGTGGACGCAGAACAATCGTCAATGGCGGTTGCATGGGCACCAGAGCCCAATGCAAAGGGTGAGACTGTTTGCCAAGCCCAGCCCGTGTTTTGCTTGTTACACCGTTCTTTGCTAACAAGTCTGAGTGATTTTTTGCAAAGTGGTGGACGCAAAATTGACGCATGGACCACGCAACACGTCAACGCTCGTATGGATTTCAACCTGCCCCACGATACCTGCGATGCGTTTGCCAACGCCAACACATGGCAACAACTGAAGGACTTGGAAGGCTAGGCCGATTTAGCTCAAACCGTGTTGTCTTCTTCGAAGACAGTTTGAATAGGCCCTGGCGTACCCTTGCGCGCCAGCAAGGAGTACATGGTCGGCACCACAAAGATGGTCAACAAAGTACCCAAAGACATGCCGCCCACAATCACCCAACCGATTTGTTGACGGCTTTCCGAACCAGCACCTGTGGCCAAAGCCAAGGGAATAGCCCCAAGCACCATGGCGCCAGTGGTCATCAAAATAGGGCGCAAACGCAAGGTGGCCGATTTGTGAACAGCCTCTAAGGCACTCATACCTGTCATGCGTAACTGGTTGGCAAACTCAACAATCAAGATGCCGTGCTTGGTGATCAAGCCCACCAAAGTGATAAGCCCAATTTGGCTATAAACATTCAAGGTGCTGCCTGTCCATTGCAAGGCCAACAAAGCTCCCACCATGGACAAGGGCACCGAGAGCAAGATGACAAACGGATCGACAAAACTCTCGAACTGCGCCGCCAACACCAAGAAAATGAACACCAAGGCCAAGATAAAAACGCCGGTAAGTGAGCCTGAAGACTGCACAAACTCACGAGAGTTACCGTTGACATCGGTGGAGTAGCCAGTCTTGAGCACTCTTGCAGTGACTTCCTTCATAAAGTTCAGTGCCTGCCCTAAAGAATAGGAAGGTGCTAAATTGGCCGTGAAGGTGACGCTACGGCGTTGCGCAAAATGGTTGAGTTCACGCGGAACCACCACTTCTTGCATTTTGACCAAGGCCGACAAAGGCACCATGGTTTCAGCGTGGCCTCGTACAAAAATCTTCTCCACATCCATTGGGGTATTGCGGTTCTTGGCCTCGGTTTGCACCACGACATCGTACTTTTCGCCCTCGCGCTTGTATTGGGTGACACTGCGCCCACCCATGGCGGTTTCTACGGCACGGGCGATGACCTCGACAGGAATACCCAAATCGGCAGCTCGCTCGCGATCAACCTCTAAACTGATTTCGGGCTTGTTCAAGCGCAAGTCCACGTCCATGCTGACGATGCCAGGGTTTTTAGCCACTTCATCTTGAATGGTCTTGGTGACTTTGGCCAAGTTTTCATAGCTATCGTTGGTCAGTACCACGAAATTGAAAGGACGCTCCCGAAAGGCTTGTCCCAAAGAAGGCGGCGTAATGGGAAAGGCCATTACGCCAGACATACCGCCCATGGCAGGCATCATTTCACGCGCCATGTCCAAGGTGCTGCGTTTGCGTTGATCCCATGGCAAAGCACCCAAAAACACCGCGCCTTGGGCCACCGTGGGGTTACCCACCACCGCAAAGAATTTATCGAACTCACTGTATTTGCGGCCAATTTTTTCGAGCATATTGACGTACTTTTGGGTGTAATCCAGCGTTGCGCCGTCAGGTCCGTTGATGATGACCAAGATCACACCACGGTCTTCCATGGGGGCTAACTCGCTCTTGGCATTGATGAACAAATGGTAAGAGCCATAGGCTGCAAAAGTCATGATGCCCACCACCAACCAGCGGCGTGAAAATTCGAAACCACCCAAGCGCCAGCTGGTCAGGGTCCAGCGCAATACGTGCCCATAGCCGGCCGTCAAGCCTTCGAGCAAGATGCCCATACCACGGTCAAAGAAAGAGGGGTTGGGATTGTGTTTAAGGAGCTTGGAGCACATCATGGGAGAAAGCGATAAAGCCACGACACCCGAAACCATGACTGAACCTGCCAAGGCCAATGCAAACTCGGCAAACAACCTGCCGGTGCGCCCAGGGGTGAAGGCCAAGGGTGCAAAAACAGCCACCAAGGTCAGCGTCATGGCAACCACCGCAAAGCCAATTTCGCGAACGCCTTTGATGGCAGCCGCAAATGGCTCCATGCCTTCTTCGATATAACGGTAAATGTTCTCCAACACCACGATGGAGTCGTCGACCACCAAACCAATGGCCAAGACCAGCGCCAACAGGGTGAGCGAATTGATGGAAAAACCAAACAAAGCCATCAGCGCAAAAGTGCCTATCAAAGACACTGGAATGGTGATGAGAGGAATGATGGAGGCTCTGAGGGTGCGCAAAAACACAAAGATAACCAAAGAGACCAAGGCCGCTGCTTCAAAGATCGTTTTGAACACGGCTTCGATGGATTTTTCGATGAACACCGATGAGTCGTTGGCGACTTCAATGTTCACCCCAGGCGGCAGGCTTTCCTTGATACGAGGCATCATGGCGGTGATAGCCTTGCTCAACTCCAAGGGGTTGGCGGTGGAGTTACGCAGCACGCCCAAGGCAATGGCTTCATTACCGTTGTAACGAACCGAGAAGCGTTCGGCCAAGGGGCCTTGTTCAATGCGGGCCACATCGCTCAGTCGAATAGCCATGCCATTGACATTGCGAATCACAATGTCAGCGAATTCCTCGGGCTTGCGTAAATCGGTGGCGGTGGTGATATTGAACTCACGCATTTGACTCTCTACCCTGCCAGCAGGCACCTCCACATTGGACTTGCGTAAAGCGTCCTCAATGTCTTGTGTGGTCAATCGGTAGGCTGCAAGCCGGTCGGTATCTAACCAAACTCGCATGGCGTATTTGCGTTCACCAAAAATACGCACATCCGCCACCCCAGGCGCGGTTTGCATCATCGGCTTGGCTATGCGGTTGGCCAAATCGGTGAGTTGCAAGGTGTTCATGGTGTCTGAACTGAAGGACAACCAAATCACGGGCTGCGCATCGGCTTCCACTTTGGCGATGACAGGTTCATCGATACCCAACGGCAAGCGTTGACGTACACGAGATACCTTATCGCGCACATCGGCGGCGGCGGCGTCCGGGTCACGCGTTAACAAAAACTTGACAGTGATTTGGCTTTGCTCTTGGCGGCTGATGGAGGTGATGACGTCCAAGCCCTCAACGCCTGACAGCGAGTCTTCCAACACCTTGCTCACCTGCGACTCCACCACCGCGCTGGAGGCGCCCACATAGCGGGTTTCCACCGTCACCGTCGGGTTGTCAATCTTGGGGTACTCGCGAATAACCAATCGGTTGAAAGACACCAAGCCGACCAACACAATAAGCAAGGATAAGACGGTGGCGAATACTGGCCGACGGATCGACAACTCAGGCAATTGCATATCAGTTCCTAGACTCGGCTACACGCAAAGCGGTGCCATCTTTTTGTAGTCGATGCTGGCCAGCAACCACCACAGTGTCTTGGGCTGTCAAGCCAGACAAAATTTCAACCCGCCCGGGGCGACGTGCGCCCAACTTGACCTCGGTACGCAAGGACACCAGCGTGGTGTCTGGCGGCAGGGGGCCTGCACCAGGTACGGCTTCGGGGGGCACCGCACGGATGACAAATTGCTTGCCGCCCATGGGGACGATGGCCTCTTCAGGGATGGACAAAGCCTCATTTTTGAGCGCAAACAAGGCATTGACACGAGCGAACATGCCTGGCCGCAGGGGTCCAGGGGCTAAGAATTTATCGGCCACTTGCGCGGGTCGAGGCGGACAAGCGGTGTCAGGTGTCGCAGGGGCGGGGATGGCCACTGCAGGCTCCAAGGGTTTGAGGGCTGCCCCACCTTTTGGACTAAGCGATTCACCGTGTCCATCATTGCGCAACACAGCTCTGACACTGATGGAGCGCCCATTGGCGTCAATCAAGGGGTCAATTGCCTCGACGCGGGCTTGGTAGGTACTTCCCGACAAGGCGTCAATCACCACCTCCACGGTTTGCTTGGGTGAGAGCTTGCTTTGGTAGCGTTCAGGCAATCGGAAATCGACATACAACTGCGTGAGATCTTCCAAGTTCACCATGTCCGCACCATCTTTGACGAAGTCGCCTAAGTTGATATTGCGCAAGCCCACAGTGCCGCTGAAAGGTGCCACGATACGCATACGCTCCCAACGTGCACAGGTAAGCGCCACCTGCGCCTGTGCCACTTGCAAACTGGCTTGGCTTTCATCGAGCGAACGCTGGGCAATAAAGCCTTTCTCCACCAATTCTTGGTTGCGTTTGTGGTTGGCTTGCGAAATCGATATTTGGGCTTGAGCTTGTTGTATTTCAGCGCGCTGCAAGGTGTCATCGAGTTGCACCAACATCTGCCCTTTTCGCACTTGGCTGCCGTCGGCAAAACCCAAAGCGACGACACGGCCCGCAACTTCTGGGCGCAGCATGATGTTTTGACGCGACTTGAGCGTACCCACAGTTTGCGCATCGTCGCGCAAGGTGGATTGTTCGACTTTGGCGACTTCAACGCCCATGGCACGAGGCGGGCCTGGGGGCGCTCCCGCAGGGGCAGCACCTGGCGCACCCGGTTTGGTGCCTGGGGCAGGAGCGGCTGGCGACCCAGCATTAGCAACAGGGGCAGAAGACGCAGCAGGTTTGTTTTGATACCACCAACCGCCTGCAGCAGCCACCGCAATACCAGCAACCGCTATAGCGGTGATCATGTTTTTCGAAGCCATAAGTCAGCAAAACCCTTGAAAGATATCAAGTCATTATCAACCCGATTGAACCGCCGCCACCCCTTGGTTCGCCAAGGCGTCTGCGCGGTCATTTCCGGTGTCGCCCGAATGGCCCTTGACCCAGCGCCACTCAATGTGGTGTCCACTCTGAGACACCGCCTCGTCCAAAACTTGCCAAAGATCCGCATTTTTGACAGCCTGCTTGGACGCGGTCCGCCAGCCCCGCGCCTTCCAACTTGGTAGCCACTCGGTGATGCCTTTGCGCACATATTCGCTATCGAGGTACAAATGCACATGGCAAGGATGCTTCAAGGCTTGCAGCGCCTGAATGACCGCCATCAATTCCATGCGGTTGTTGGTGGTGAGCAATTCACCACCAAACAAATCGCGTTCGGTTTCGCCGTAACGCAAAAAAGCGCCCCAGCCACCAGGACCGGGGTTGCCTTTGCAAGCACCATCGGTGTAAATGGTGACCAACTTCATCGTCTGTGCTCGCTTGAATTCACCGTGGGAACTGTGCTGACAGCGGTCTTGCGAACCACCTTTTTCCAGCGCGGGCTGATGAGGTGCATACCGCGAACGCGTTTAATAGCGACCAAAAAATACACCGAACCCAAGATGGGCCACCAACGGTCACCTGCTTTGTCCATCCAAGCAAAGCGCTGCAACCATTTGTCTGACTGAAAAGAGGGTCGATAAGCCCCAAAACACCCACCTTCAATATCAAAACTGAGCAAGCGCAACCAGTCGCGCAGACGCCAAGATGCAATAAAGTCGACTTGCGAAGGCAAAAATGGGGCTTGCCAACCCAAGCGGGCATAGGCCTTGGCACGTTGATGGCGAAGTCCCCAAAGGCTCAGCGGGTTAAAGCCGCAAATCACCACACGGCCATCGGGCACCAACACACGCTCGACTTCACGCAAACAACTGTGCGGATCACGGCTGAGCTCCAGTGTGTGTGGCATGACCACCAAATCGAGGCTTTGGTCTGGGTAAGGCAGTGCCACATCATCGGTCAGCAAACTGGGCAAAGAGCCGTTGATGGGCTGGTTTTCACTCACCCAACAATGCCGTATGCGACTGCTTTGCAATGCAGGAATAGCTGACAAACCCAGCTGTAAAGCGTGGTAGCCAAATATATCTGCGATGACCTTGTCAAACTGGCGGGACTCCCAATCGCGCAGGTAGGTGCCGGCAGGTGTTTGCAGCCAATCGTTCAAGTCCAAAGAGGTTTCTATAATTTGAGCATCCATGAAAAACCAATATCACCGACAGCGCTTGGGCGTTTTGTATTTGCTGCCCATTCTATTCAGCCTTCTTTCACTCTTATTTGTCTCGGCTCATGCCGAGTCCATCCAGCCAGATACAGCGTTAGAAACCACCGAACTGCAAGCCCTGCCGGACACGGCGCCAATCAGTCACAAAGTGACAGAGGTAGAAATTCCTGCGGACCTTTGGACGCGCATACGTCGTGGCTTTGCCATGCCAGACCTGCAAGTCGATTTGGTACAAGAGCGCGAGCAGTGGTATGCCAACCGTCCTGATTACATCGAGCGCATGACGGCTCGCTCAAGCAAATACCTCTACCACATCGTTGAAGAAATTGAACGCCGTGGCATGCCAACAGAATTGGCTTTGCTGCCTTTCATTGAAAGTGCATTCAATCCTCAGGCGGTGTCTTCTGCACGCGCCAGTGGCATGTGGCAGTTCATGCCGCGCACTGGCAAAGACTTTGATTTGAAACAAAACGCTTTTCGCGACGATCGCCGAGATGTACTGGCTTCGACCCGTGCAGCGCTGGACTATTTACAGCGCTTGCATGGCATGTTTGGGGACTGGCACCTTGCTTTGGCCGCCTACAACTGGGGTGAAGGCAATGTAGGCAAAGCCGTCAATCGCAACCAACGTGCGGGTCAATCCGTGGCTTACACCGATTTGCGTATGCCTGCGGAGACTCGCCTGTATGTGCCTAAGCTGCAAGCCATGAAAAACTTGGTGGCCAACCCAGAAGGCAAGGGCATTCAACTCCCCACCATCGCCAACCACCCCTACTTCCAAACCGTACCCTTACCTCGGGACATGGATGTGGCTTTGGTTGCTCGCTTGGCTGAAGTGCCGATTGAAGATTTCAAAGCCCTCAACCCTTCAGCACACCGGCCAGTCTTGTTGGCCGGGGGAACATCACAAATTCTTTTGCCCTGGGACAATGCTGAAATTTTTGAGCGAAATATAGCTTCCTATGAAGGTCGCTTGGCAAGTTGGACTGTCTGGGTTGCCCCCAAAAACATGAAAGTTCCAGAGGCCGCCAAAAAAATAGGCATGAGCGAAGAGGACATGCGCAGCGTCAACAAAATTCCTCCTCGCATGCTAATTAAAGCGGGTTCGGCCCTGTTGGTTCCGCGCCCTAACAAGCAAGAAAAAGACGTCACCTCCAAGGTGGCTGATAACGGCCAACTGAATCTGGCACCCGAAATGGTTTTGCGCAAGCAAGTCATCAAGGCTCGCAAAAAAGACACTTTGGCCAGCGTTGCCAAGCGCTACAAAATTGTATTGGCCGATGTTGCCAAATGGAACAATTTATCGCTTGACAGCACTATCAAGCCAGGTCAAAAACTGGTACTCATGCTGCCTGGAAAAGCGGGTGGCAAAAGTAAAAAAGTCATCCAACGTAACAAAGGTTAGGGCTACATTCGAAAGCGTTGTTTGGCCGTTCGAACAAAGTCATTGCGAACCGTACCCTGCCAAGCAAGCGTTGTAGATAAAAAGCTGGGGTCTAGCATTCTGAGCATGCGTAGACTCACCTGCTGAGCCTCGGGTGTCAATAAGCCGTCCAAGGAAAAGCTCTCTCGCAGGTTATCGATGGCATTCAAATACACCAAACGGTCTGGCACCACAGGGTTGTCCAACATGTAGCGCAACAAGTCAGAGGGGCCCGCAGTTCTCAACCATTTAAGACAGCGCACTACGGCCGATACAAGGGCTTGACACACCTCAGGATTTTCTTGCACCAAAGTTTGGGAAACAATTAAACAGTTACCGGGCAAAAGCCCACCAAACACCTGCTGGGTTTGCTTGAGGGTTCGAAAATTTCTGACCACGGTTAAATCGTCCTTTTTCTCAAGCGCTGTCATCACGGGGTCTGAAGCAAACAAAGCATCCAAAGAGCCAGTGCGTACTGCCACCATGGCATGCAACGATGAATTGAGATAAACCCATTGAATGTCGTTGGTTTTGAGTCCTGAGCGCAGCACACTGAACGACAGGCAGCGCTGGGCAAAGCCTTCAGCATCCGTCAAACCTATGCGTTTACCGCGAAGATCGGCCATGGTTTTGAAGTTGGGTAGATTTTTATTTGAGACGCCCAAGGCCCATTGGGGCGTACGAGCAATTTGCCCAATGCTTACGGCATCAAACCCTTTTTGTTTAAGTAGCAAAGCGTTATCGTAGGAGGCGCAAAGCACTTCTGCCATGCCTTGCGTCAAAGCAGACAAGGCTGCGGCTTGGCTGGCTTGCTCCACAAATTCAACCGTCAAACCTTCGGCTTTGAAAAAACCCAACTGCTCTGCCAGTAACAAGGGCAAATGGGGCAAGGAGGCGCGGTCGTCTAAGAGCAAGCTCAAGCGAGTTTTTTCAGGACTGGCTTTGGCTGGTAAAGGCGATAGTGTTAGGCAAGCAGCCAATGCCGAGCAACCCATCAGCCATTGGCGCCGGTGAATAGAAGAAAGATCGGTCATTCGCGAATCTGACATGCTTATAAGAATAAGCATTCACGTCGTTTTGCGCATCAGGTACACCCCTGTTGGTAAAAACCTTAGGTGCTTCGCCTGTCCATCAACGCATGGGCGATGGTGCCTAAATCCACATATTCCAATTCGCTGCCAACCGGTACCCCACGCGCCAAGCGAGTGACCACTAAGCCTTTGCGTCTAAAGACCTCACTCAAAACGTGGGCTGTGGCTTCCCCCTCGGCGGTGAAATTGGTCGCCAAGATCACCTCTTGAACCAAGCCATCTTCCACCCTTTCAATTAGCTTGTGCATGCCGATGTCGTGTGGCCCAACACCTTCAATCGGGCTGAGTTTGCCCATCAAGACAAAGTAAAGCCCCTGATAGGCCAAGGTTCTCTCTAAAGCGGATTGATCCGCGGGCGTCTCCACCACACACAAGCGAGTGGCGTCACGCTGAGAGTCTTGGCAGGTGGCGCAAATCTCAAACTCGGTGAGGGTATGGCATCGCTGGCAATGCTTGACGGCCTCCACGGCATTGACCAAGCTTCGCGCTAGCAACTGGGCACCCTCAGGATCGTGTTGCAACAAGTGGTAAGCCATGCGTGAGGCTGAGCGCTGCCCCACGCCAGGCAAACGCCTAAGTGCTTGGACCAAGGCCTCTAGAGCGCTGTTATCGCGCATTAAAAGGGCAGCTTCATACCGCCGGGCAAACCGGGCATGCCGCCGGTGAGTTTGCCCATCTTGGCCTCAGTGGTTTCCTCTACTTTGCGAGCGCCATCGTTGAATGCGGCCGCGATCAGGTCTTCCAGCATGTCTTTATCGTCGCCCATGAGGCTGGGGTCGATGGTGACGCGTTTGACTTGGTGCTTGCAGGTCATGAGAATTTTCACCATGCCAGAACCGGCTTCGCCAGTCACTTCGATGAAGGCCAATTCCTCTTGGGCTTTCTTCAAGTTTTCTTGCATGGCTTGGGCTTGTTTCATTAGGCCCGCGAGTTGTCCCTTGTTAAACATGGTGGTCTTTCAGTGGTCGATAAGTCGCAAAGTGCCAGGAATGATCTTGGCGTCGTATTCTTGAATGAGGCGTTGCACGCTGGGGTGGTTAAGAATATCGGCTTGGGCTTGTGCCATGCGTTGCTGTTGTAGCGCGGTGATACGCCGAGCTGGTGAGTCTTGCACAGGGCCTTGCATGACTTGAAGATTCACCGCATACCCCAAAGATTGGAGCGCCAGTTGCAGTCGTTCGCGGTTGCTGGCGCTGTTGAGAGACTCGCTTTCAATTTGCAGTTGCCATACGTCATCGGCTTGCGCCATCAGCTGTGACTGCATGGCCAACTCTCGTGTCATGGCTTGAATCAATTGGGCTTTGACCATCTCTTGCACCACCGACAGCCATTGCTCACCCAAAGGGGAGCCACTGGGTGGCAAAGCGGCGGCTTGAAAAGTAGCAGCCGATGACGCAACGGGTGCTGGCGCAGGCACGGTGGGTGCTGGTGCGGGAGGTACTGGCTGTTTTGGTGCGAGATTGACGGGCTCAAGAGCTGTTTTCAGTGTTTTTTTTTCAGCCTCGGCCTTGGTCGGTTTGAAGGCCAGCAAGCGCAAGAGCACCATGGTCAATGCAGCGTATTCATCAGGGGCCAAACCTAAATCAGCACGTCCATGCAAGCAAATGCTGTAGAGCAACTGGGTTTCGTCAGCAGGCATCAAGTGGGATAAATTGGCGATGCGCTGCACATCGGGGTCGGGGTCGTCGCTGGCAGCAGTTTGCGCCGAAGCTTGGTGAACCGCCATGCGCTGCAACACCATACTCATCTCTTCAAGCAAGGAACTTGCAGACAGCCCCAAGTGACGCAGCGCCTCACAGGTGTTGACCACCACAGCACCATCGCCCTGCGCCAAGGCCTCGATCAAGGTAAACACATGGCTGCGGTCCACGCTGCCCAACATATCGCGCACCACCGCTTCAGCCAAAGTGCCGTTGCCAAAGGCGATGGCTTGGTCGGTCAAGGACAAAGCGTCGCGCATAGAGCCGCGAGCGGCACGGGCCAACAAGCGCAAAGATTGCACATCGGCTTGCACCTGTTCGTCGGCTAACACCTGCGTCAGGTGCTCGACGATGGTCTCAGGCGCCATGGGACGTAAATTGAATTGCAAACAGCGCGACAGCACGGTGACAGGCACTTTGTGGGGGTCGGTGGTGGCCAATACAAATTTCAAATATTCGGGCGGTTCTTCCAAGGTTTTGAGCATGGCATTGAACGCGGTGTTGCTGAGCATATGCACCTCGTCAATCATGAACACTTTAAAGCGCCCTTGAACAGGTTTGTAGGCGGCTTGCTCAAGCAACTGTTGCACCTCTTCCACACCTCGGTTCGATGCAGCATCTAACTCGGTGTAATCAACAAACCTTCCTGAATCAATGTCTGTACATGCTGAGCAAACACCGCAGGGTTCGGCCGTGATACCGGTCTCGCAGTTCAAGGACTTGGCCAAAATCCGCGACACCGTGGTTTTGCCCACGCCACGGGTACCTGTGAACAAATAAGCATGGTGCAGGCGTTGTGAGCGCAAAGCATTGGTGAGCGCTTGCACCACATGCGACTGACCCACCAACTGGGTAAAGGTCTTGGGACGGTATTTGCGAGCGAGCACCAGATAGGACATGGCTTGATTCTACGGGGCGTACAATTTGCCTCGACGGGCCTTCCCACATGGGGAAGCGGCCAACCGGGTCAGGTGGGGAACCAAGCAGCCCTAACTGTGGAGCCAGTGCTGGGGTCAAGGCTCGTCACCATTAACTGTCCGGGCTTTCAAAATCAAGAACTTACGTTGTTTTGAAGGCAAGTCAGGCGCTTTTGTATCACCTGAGTGTGTCACGTAACCTCAACGTGGAGCATTCATGGCTGGACTCACAGGACTATTTCGCCGGGGAACAACGTATTACATGCGTGTTGTTCTGCCTCTTGACCATCCCCTCCGAGCAGAACGTCCAACCGGGCGCATTGTCATCTCTCTTGGATCAAGTAATTACCGTGAAGCACTGTCCAAGGGATATGCCAAACGGGCTGAAATCCTTGCAGGGGCCATCTATGAAACCGTGCCGACTGCGTCAACCCTTGCGCCTCGCATCCACAACGTTGGTAGCCCTACTTTCACACTACAGGAACTGCATCTGCGATGGCAAGCGTCAAAACATACATCCGAAGATTCATCCCGTGCCTGCCTGCGAGCCATCAATCTGTTTGAGGAGTTTTCTGGAAAAGTGAAGCTGGCCCAGATCAATCGCGACATGGGGGACAAATTTCGTTCTTGGCTTCAGCAGCAACAGACTTCCTCAAAAACAGCCCGTGACCGCTTGGTTTGGGTTAAGAGCCTGCTGAACTATGCAAGCCAAGACCTTGAGTTGATCCCCAAGAATCCTTGGCGTGGGTTAGACATCAAGGCCCATACTGAAACGCCTCGACAGCCGTGGTCAGAGGAGTCACTGACCAAACTCTTTAGCCATCCCATTTGGGCTGAAGGACTTATCCCCAAAAACACAAAGGCAGGTGGATCGGCTGCATATTGGATTCCGCTGCTTGGCTTGTATTCTGGAGCCAGATGCTCTGAACTGTGCCAACTGCACACAGATGACATCAAAAAGGAGTCGGGCGTGTGGATGATGCAAATCCATGACGGCGACTCTACCCAGCGCATCAAAACCATCTCCTCAAGAAGAAGCATCCCCCTACATAACGAACTATTGAGGCTTGGATTCATCCAGTATTGGAATTCAATTGAGCAAGGTAGCCTTTGGCCTGAGCTGCCGAAACGCAAGGGCAAAGCTGGGGGATATTTCAGCCAGTACTT
>Ga0114968_10002877_pt1 | contig 13021 bp, 12 predicted proteins | sample M_130807_EF_Meta_FD_87020 | JGI IMG/M metagenome (GOLD analysis project Ga0114968, IMG submission 87020) | Freshwater microbial communities from Lake Montjoie, Canada to study carbon cycling - M_130807_EF_MetaG | ecosystem: Environmental > Aquatic > Freshwater > Lake | place: Lake Montjoie... | reverse complement strand
GAGTACCTCGCGTTCTTGCAAGCGCTGGCCGCGCAAGCGCCCGGCGCCGCGGTCGCGCGCGTACCCCGGCTCAAGGCCCGCGAGGGCTTCCTGTGGGTCAAGGACGCAGACGGCCAAATCGCGCTCCCGAACGTCGACCGTGAGGGCTTCCGCTGGGACCCTTACTGGCCCGTGCTGGGGATCAGCTTCGACGACGCTGCGGCTTACTGTGCGTGGGCGTCTGAGGCCTATGGTCGGGCGGTGCGGCTGCCGTCTGAGGACGAGTGGGAGCGCGCTGCGCGGGGTGCGGATGGGCGTGCCTTCCCGTGGGGACACCGTTTCGACCCCACGTTTTGCCGGATGGCGACGTCTCGCGAGGGTCGGCCGGCGCCCGAGAACGTGGGCTCGTTCCTAACAGACCGCTCGCCCTACGGCCTGTACGACATGGCCGGACTCGTCAGTGAGTATTGCGATAGCCCCTTCGCCGCAGACGCGAACCTGCGGGTCGTGCGCGGCGGGAACTACCTGACGACGAGCGAGATGGGGTGTCGGGCGACACACCGCTTGGGCGTGCCGCGCGACGTCCCGTCGCTGACCTGCGGATTTCGCGTGGTCCGCGACGCACCGCAAGGCGCCGCCGCGGCGACTCAGCGGCGTCTCGTGCGGCCTAGCTTCGACTGAGCGCAGCGGCCTGCACTGCCTAGAACAGGCGCGTGGAGTCGAGGAGCAAGGTCACGGGGCCGTCGTTCTGCAGGTGGACCTGCATGTCGGCCCCGAAGCGGCCCGCGGCGCACACAAAGCCGAGCGCGCGCGTCGCCTCGATGTACGCGGTGTACATCGCCTCGCCGAGCGCGGGTGGCGCCGCGGATTGGAACGAGGGGCGGCGGCCCTTGCGGCAGTCGCCGAAGAGCGTGAACTGCGAGACGGCCAAGACCTGCCCCGCCACCTGCGCAAGGTCGAGGTTCATCTTGCCTTCGGCGTCTGGAAAGATGCGGAGCTGCGTGGCTTTGGCGGCAAGCGCCTCGACCTCGGGTCGGGTATCGCTCGGGGCCGCCCCGACCAAGACCAGGAGACCGCGCTCGATCGCACCGACGACTTGGCCTTCCACCTCGACGCGCGCGCTCCGAACCCTCTGCACGACGAGCCTCATGGGGTGATCCTCCGGTGCGCGCGGCCTGTTCCCAAGTGAGTGCGCGGTGTGCTAGTTGTCTGCGCCATTTTTGACACGGGGGCAGTCCGACATGACCGACCAGAACCGAAAGACGCTGCGCAGCTTCTACTGTCGCGACTATCTCTGGGAGCTGTTCGAGGTCATGACGCGCGACCTTGGCTGCTCGATGGACTACCTCGTCAACGAGTCCATGCGCCACTACGCGCGCAGCCGCAACTACTCGCTCGCGGGGCCGCGCGCCGACGCGCCGCAAGCCGCACCCGCCGTGGCGCCTTACTCCACGCCGCAGCCTCAAGCGCCAGCGCCGCCGGCGCCCCGGGTCGCGCCGCCGCCGCTGGCCCAGCCCACGCCAGCGCCGCAGCCCGCCGCCCGCCGCCCGCCGCCCCTGCCGGGGCAAGCTTCGGGCGCCGCTGAGCCGCCGGCCGAAGCGAGCGGCGCGAAGCCGACGCTGCACCTGCTCTTCAACGGTCAGCGCTACCGCGTCGACAAAGAGAAGTTCGTCATCGGGCGAGGGAGCCAGCAGACCGACCTGACGATTCGAGACGGCAACATCTCGCGGAAGCACTGCGCCGTGATCTTCAGAGGCGGGCAGTTCTTCATCAAGGACCTCGACTCGACGAACGGCATTGAGTTCAACGGCAAGCGAATCGAACATAAGCGCATCGAAGAGGGCGACACCTTCTTCTTGTGTGACTACGAGCTCAAGTTCACGTACCGCTGAGACAAGAACGCGGGCGGCCTCGAGCGAGGCCTCGCCACAGGAGTGACGATGCGCGCTCTGCTCTGCGCCGCGATTGCGCTGCTGCTGTCGACCGGCCCCTCGGCGAACGCGCAAGACCTGCGCGTCTTGCAGTCCTCGAACGGGCACGGCGCGGTCACCCTCGACTTGCAGACGCGGCAGCTCGATGCGTTCTGGCCTGCGATCTACCGCGTCGAGGCGCCGGGCGTCGTCGTGCCAGACCTCCTGTACGACGCCTACCTGGGCTTGGTCGTGAACGGGCGCGTGACTTGGCTGCGAGACGTCGCGTTCGACGAGGCGACCTTCGAGCCGGGGACAGCGATCGTCCGCACGACGCAGCGCGTCGAGGGGCGCGTCGTGCGCCAGTGGATGTTCGCCCCGTGGCAGGCGGGGCGGCCGGCCGTCGCCCTGTACGCCGAGGTCGAGGGCGGCGAACCGAGCGACGCGCTCGTCACGGTCGAGAATCTGCATCTCGGCGGCCCGACGCCGGGCGGCGATGTGGGCGACGAGCGCCTTGAGCACTTGGGAGACGGGCACGTCGTCGAGGCCGGCGCGCGGGGCGTCGTGCACCACCTGCCGCTCGGTCGTCCTTCGGGCGTCGCCCTGAGCCCTGAGAACCCGTTTGCACTCGCGTCGCAGGGGAGAGCCTTTCCGACTCTCGCGCAGGCGCAGGGCAGTCGAGGGGACGACCGGGTCGTCGGCTATCGATTCGAGCGCATCGGCGAGCGCCTCTCGGGCGGGTTCTTGTGGTTGCACGGAGACGCCCCCGCGGCGGTCGACCACGGCGTGAGCCTCGAGGCGGAGCGTGCCGTCTGGGCGACTTGGCAGGGGGGGCTGAACCTGCCCGAGGACACGCCGCTCACCCGCCAACAAGCGGCCTTCTTGCGCATGGCGCAGGTGCGGACGCCGGGCGGCGGCTATGGGCAGATCCTGGCGAGCTTGCCGCCCGGCATCTGGAACATCGCTTGGGTGCGCGACATGGCCTTCGCGACGGCGGCACTCGCTCGGATTGGCGCGCTCGAAGAGGCCTGGGAGGCCATCGCATTTCAGCTCGGCGCGGACGTGGGCTACTACGAGGCCTACGTCGGACGACCCTACTTGATCAGCGTGACGCGCTACTTTGGTAACGGTCGCGAAGAGAGCGACAGCAACCAAAACGGGCCCAACGTCGAGTGGGACGACTTCGGCTTGTTTCTGTGGTCGGTCGACGAGTGGGTGCGCTCGGGCGGCGACGTCGAGCGTCTGCGCGCGGATTGGCCGCGCATCGAGCGAGGCGTGCTTGCGGTGCTCGAAGCGCTCACGGATGACCTCAACCTGCTCACGCCGGACAGCAGCATCTGGGAGCGCCACTGGGAGGGGGGCACGCTCGAGGACGGGCTGCGTCAGCGCTTCGCCTTCTCGAGCATCATGGGGGCCGTCGGCGCCTGTCGCGGGGCTGAGCTGGCCGAGCGACTGGGCGGCTCGGGTGAGCGCTGGCGTACGCTCGCGCACCGACTGCGCGAGGGCATCGCGACCCAGCTCGTGGCGCCCGATGGTGTATTGGGCGCGAGCCTCGAGCAGGTGCAGCGGGGCACCGCTTATCTGGACTTGGCGGTGGTCGAGGCCTTCACACAGGGCGTTCTCCCCTTCGACGGCGAGGTCGCGCAGGCGACCTGGGCCGCGGTGAATCGGCCGGGCACCCGCGGCGGGCCGGGGCTGCGCGTGGGGCCCACGCGTGGCTTCAAGCGCAACGACGACGGCGTTGGGCGAGGCGGCGCCGGCTGGTACGACGAGCAGGAGTGGGTGTTCATCGACCTGCGCGCCGAGCTCTGGCGCCGCGCCGCCGGCTTCGACGGGGCAGACCTGACGGCCTATCTCCGGGCGCGGGGCGACGCCGCCGCCTATGTCCTGCCGGAGCTGCTCGAGCAGGACTCTGGCCGCTTCGAGGGCGCGCTGCCGATGGTCGGCTTTGGTGCGGGCGCGTGGCTCCTCGGGCTCAACGCAGACCCCGCCACGTTCTGCGCGCCGCCCGGGAGTTCGCCGCCGGTGGACGCTGGGCCGTCGCTCGACGCCGCAGCGGATACGGGCGCAGCGAACGACGCTTCGGTCGTCCTCGACGCCGAGCGTATGCGCGACGCAGACCGCGTGGACGACGCAACCCTGCGCGCAGACACGACCGCGCAGTCGGACGCGCTCCCGCCCGCACAGGACGCGGGCCGCGTTGAGACGGACGCAGTGGCGTCCCCGCCGCCCGCAGCGGGGCGCTCGAGCGGGGGGTGCACCACGACGCTCTCCGGCGCGTCCGGCCCCGCGGGTGTCACAGTTCTGGGGCTGGCGTGCGCGCTCGCCGCCGCGCGCCGGAGGCGTCACCATGGCCGGCGTTGAGCTGCTCGGCGTCGGCAAGCGCTACGACGACGGCTACGAGGCCGTCCACGCAGTTGATCTGAACGTCGCCGAGGGCGAGCTCGTGGTGCTCGTCGGCCCGTCGGGCTGCGGAAAGACGACGACGCTCCGCATGGTCGCCGGCTTGGAGTCCGTGACGCGCGGCGAGGTCCGCATCGGCGGCCGGCGCATGAACGAGGTGCCGCCCAAGGATCGCGACGTGGGCATGGTCTTCCAGTCCTACGCGCTGTACCCGCACATGACCGTGCGCGAGAACATGGCGTTCGGTCTGGAGCTTCGGAAACTCCCCCGCGCCGAGATCGACGCGCGGGTCCGCGAGGCGGCGGCGCTGCTCGGCCTTGGAGAGCTGCTCGACCGTAAGCCCAAGGCGATGTCCGGCGGCCAGCGACAGCGTGTCGCGATGGGACGCGCCATCGTGCGACGGCCGCGCGTGTTCCTGTTCGACGAGCCGCTCAGTAACTTGGACGCGAAGCTGCGCGGGCAGATGCGCGTCGAGATCGCGCGGCTGCACCGCCGGCTCGGCGCGACGAGCCTGTACGTCACGCACGACCAGGTCGAGGCGATGACGCTCGCCGACCGCATTGTGTTGATGAGCAAGGGCAAGGTGCAGCAGATCGGTGCGCCGCTCGACCTGTACGAGCGCCCGGCCAATCTGTTCGTTGCGACGTTTCTGGGGACCCCCACGATGAACACGCTGCGGCTGTCCGTCGAGGGCGGGCACCTGCGCGGGGAATCGGTCGCGCTGCCCGCGACCGGCGTGCCAACGGGGGAGTGGACCATCGGGGCCCGCGCAGAGGATGCAGCGCTCGTCGAGGCCGCGGCGGGTCACCTGCGTGGGCAGGTCGAGGTCGTCGAGCGGCTGGGGCCGACGGCGCACGTCCATGTGCGCAGCGCCAGCGGCGTGTTCGTTGTCGCGGCGCCTCCCGAGACGCGCGCTCAGGCCGGCGACCTCGTCGGCGTGACTCTGAATCGCTGGCACCGCTTCGATCCGAAGACCGAGGAACGCGTCGGATGATCCGCTGGACGGCGCTCGCGCTCATCGGGGGCACGCTCGGCGGGCTCTGGGCGTGCGCGCCGGAGCCGCGCCCCGCCGAAGCGCGGCGCGAGGTCGTGCTGTGGCACAGCTATCGTGGCGCGGAGCGCGACACGCTCGAGGCGCTCGCGGCCGATTTTGAGCGGGCGCACACCGATCTCCAGGTGCGCTTGCTGCCCGTGCCCTATGATGCCCTGCCCGACAAGCTCACCGCCGCCGTGCCGCGCGGGAACGGCCCGGACCTCTTCGTCTTCGCGCACGACCGCGTCGGTGACTGGGCGGACGCCGAGCTCCTTGAGCCGCTGGGCTTGCGCGTCACGCCGCGCGACGCCGACCACTTCGCGCGCGCGACGCTCGACGCCCTGTCACACGGCGGCGACCTCTGGGGCCTGCCGCTGGCCTTCAAGTGTCTCGCGCTCTATCGAAATACGCATGTCGCGCCCGAGGCGCCCGCGACGACGGACGCGCTCATCGCTGCGGCTGGGGCGGCGCGGCGCCGAGACGCGAGCGTCTGGGGCGTGGCCTGGGAGCTCGACAGCCTCTACTTTCATGCACCGTGGCTCCATGGGTTCGGCGGGGCTGTCTACGACGGCGACACCGACCTGCCCGCGTTCGACTCGGCCGCCGCGGTGCGCAGCGTCGACTTCGTGCGCTCGCTGGTCTCGGACCGCGCGCTGGTCCCGCCCGAGCCGACGAGCGCCCTCACGACCTCACTGTTTCGCGACGGCAAGCTCGCCTTCGTGGTCAGCGGGCCGTGGTTCCGGGGCGAGCTCGAAGGGGTCTCGGACTGGGCGGTCTCGCCGCTGCCGGTCGTGAGCGAGACGGGTCGCCCGGCCGCGCCGTTCCTGGGCGTCGAGGCTGTCCTGGTCAGCCGCCGCGCGCGTGAGAAAGACGCCGCGTTCGAGCTGGCGCAGTTCTTGACGAACGACGCCGCCGCGACGCGGCGCTTCATGGAAGCGGGCCAGCTTGTCGCAAACGTGGCAGTGCACGCCACGCCCGAGTTCCAGGCCGACGCCTTCGCGCGTGCCTTCGCGCAGCAGGTCGAGCACACGGTGCCGCTCTCGAATCGACCGCACATGCGGCGCGTCTGGACGCCAGTCAAGGACGCCCTCAGCGCCGCGATCGTGCGAGGCGAACCGCCGGCCGCCGCCCTCGAGCGCGCGGCGCAGTCGGTGCGCCCTTGAAGCGGCTCGCTCCGCGCGTCGGGCTCGTCGCGCCGCTCGTCGCGATCATCTTCTCGGCGGCGCTCGGCGCGCTCGCGCTGCAGCGCTATGCAGCGGAGCGACATCGTGCCACGGCGACCGCGTTCGTCACGCATCTGGCGCAGTGGTACGCCGAGCAGGGGCCCGCGGGCACCGGCGCTCTGGCGCGGGATGCGCGTATGCGCTTCGCGGCGATCGCTGCGCGGACTCAGGCCGGCGGCTATCCCTACCTGCATGACCTGCACTTCACGGCGCACACGGTCGACGTGCGCGCCGGGGAAGCGCTGTGGCCCATCCTCGAGGACGACCAGGCGGTCGCGCTCGCCGTGACGCGCCCGGGGGTCACGCACTTGCCGAGCGGCGCGTGGCGCGCGGCGGTCCGGGCGCCGGCGAGCGATGGTGAACAGTCGGTCGCCGTCGTCGAGACGCAGCCGCTCTCGCCCATTGGCGTCCCCTGGTGGGGGCTCGCAGCGTCGTGCTTGGCCGCGTTCGCGCTGTGGTTCGACATCGTGCGCCGCTCTCCCGGGCGCGGCGCGTCGCCTCTGGTCGCCGCCGCGCTGTCGGCGGGCGCGCTCCTGACGCCGCTCGGCATGCGTTTGCTCGCCGTCGACGCCGCCGAGGTCGGCACGACTCTGGGCAGCGCTGACCTCCGCGGCGCGGCGTTGATGCTCGCCGCCGCGGTCGCAGCGCCGCTCACGCTCGTCGGGGTGCTCGCGGCACGGGGAGGCAGCGGCCCATCACCGCACCGATGGGCGTACGCCTACATCGCGCCCGCGATGGTCGGGCTGGGTGTCCTGGTCGTCGTGCCGTTCGTCTTCGGCGTGGTCATGTCGTTTCACGAGCGCGCCGGCGGTGCGTGGGCGTGGGTCGGTCTCTCGCACTACGTCGACATCCTGACCTCGACAGGGCGTCGGCTGTGGGAGCCCATGAGTTTCTACTTCACGCTCGCCGTGACCGCGCTCTGGACGCTCGTGAACGTCGCGCTGCATGCCTCGATTGGGCTCGCGCTGGCGCTGCTGCTCGCGCGACCGACGCTCCGCTTCAAGGCCGTGTACCGCGTCCTGCTCATCGTCCCGTGGGCCGTACCCAGCTACATCACGGCCCTCGTCTGGAAGGGCATGTTCAACCAGCAGTACGGCCTCGTGAACCACCTGCTCGGCGTCCTCGGCCTTGCGCCGGTCTCCTGGTTTGCGTCGTTCTGGACCGCCTTCGCGGCGAACGTCACGACCAACACCTGGCTGGGCTTCCCGTTCATGCTCGTCGTCAGCCTCGGGGCGCTGCAGAGCATCCCCGCCGACCTCTACGAGGCCGCCGAGGTCGACGGCGCGACGCGCTGGCAGCAGTTCCGGCACATCACCCTGCCGCTCCTCCGACCCGCGCTCGTGCCCGCGCTGCTGCTCGGCTCGGTGTGGACGTTCAACATGTTTAACGTGATTTATTTGGTCAGCGGAGGCCAGCCGGGCCACGCGACCGATATCTTGGTGACTGAGGCCTACCGCCTCGCCTTCGAGCAGGACCGCTACGGCTACGCGGCAGCTTGGTCCGTGCTGATCTTCGTTGTCCTGCTCGCGTGGGGCTTCTTGACGCGCCGCGCGGGTGAAGACGACGAGCCGAGCCCTGCCGCAGGTGGAGGCGCGCACTGATGCGACGCTTGCTGCCTCACCTGGTGCTCCTCGTGGCCACGGCGGTCGCGATCTTCCCCGTCGCGTGGGTCGTCAAGATGGCCCTCCGGTCCTCGCAGACCTTCTCCACCTCGCTCAGCCCATGGCCAGACGAGGTCTCTCTCGTCCAGTTCGAGACCCTCTTCGCCGACCCGGTCTTCTGGCGACAGGTCCTTAACTCGGTCGTGGTTGCGTCCGCGACGACCGCGGTCGGGGTCTTTCTGGCGTGCACGGCGGCTTACGCCTTTAGTCGTTACCGCTTCCCCGGTCGACGCGCGGGGCTTCAAGTGCTGCTGGTGACGCAGATGTTCCCCGGCACGCTGATGATGATCCCGCTCTATCGCTTGATCGAGTCGATGGGCTTGCTCGATCGCGCGCTGGGGCTGGTGCTGGTCTACTCCACGACCGCCATCCCATTCTGCGTGTGGCAGCTCAAGGGGTGGTTCGACACGCTGCCCAAAGAGCTCGAAGAAAGCGCGATCATGGACGGCGCCGGTCCGCTCACGCTCTTTTGGCGCATCATCCTGCCGCTGTCGCGCCCCGCGATCGCGGTCACGGCGCTCTTCAGCTTCATGACCGCGTGGAACGAGTACGTCCTCGCGGCGACGTTCATGGGGGACGAGCGCGCCTATACCTTGCCGGTGCGCGTTCAGAGCTATGTGGGCGCGTACACCACGGCGTGGGGGCTCTTTGCCGCCGGTGCCGTGGTCGTGAGCCTGCCGGTGATGGCGCTGTTCTTTGTGCTCCAGCGCCACCTCGTGGGCGGCCTGACGGCGGGCGGCGTCAAGGGGTGAGCCCTCCATCGCTCGACCACCTGCGGCGCTACGCCTCGCTCCTCGGCGCCGACGAGGCCGAGGCCTTCATCGACGCCGCGCGGCGGCCTCTGCCGCGCGTGGTCTGGGCCAATCCGCTGCGGGGCGATCCGGTCGAGACCGCGCGCGAGGTCGAGGCGCTCTGGCCGACGGCCACACCGCTCGGGTGGTGCGACTTCGCCTGGCGCTTGCCGCCAGACGCCCAACCGGGGCACGCGCTGCCGTTCCTTCTCGGGCGGCTCCACGCGCAGGAGGAGGCCGCGCTCTTTGCGGCTCGAGCGCTCGGCGCGCAGCGGAGCGAGCGGGTGCTCGACCTGTGCGCTGCGCCTGGCAATAAGACAGCGCGCCTCGCGGTCGAGATGGGCGATCGCGGGCTCGTGGTCGCGAACGATGTCTCGTCAGGTCGGCTGCCGGGCCTGCGTCGCGTGGTCGAGCGGCTCGGGCTCACCAGCGTGGCGGTCACGCGAGGCGACGCCGCGCGCTTGCCCGGCAAGCTCGGGGCCTACGACCGCGTGCTCGCGGACGTGCCGTGCTCGGGCGAGGGGACGAGCCGCAAGGTCGACGGCCGCACGCAGGGCGACGATCCGGCGCACCGGGCCGCCATCTCAGCCTTGCAAGCCCGCATCCTCGCGCGCGCGCTCCAGCTTGTCCGACCCGGGGGCGTGGTCGTCTACGCGACCTGTACCTATGCGCCCGAAGAGAACGAGGCCGTGCTCGACACAGTGCCGCCTGAGCTCGCGACGATTGAGCCGCTCTTGGACGTCGGTTTGGGTGGACGACCCGTCACCCGCGGCGGCGTCACCGCGTGGGGCGGCCGCACCTTTCGCCCGGAAGTCGCCCACGCCGCGCGCTTCTGGCCCCACGTCGACGACACCGGCGGCTTCTTCGTGGCCCGCCTCCGGCGGCGCAGCTCGGCGCCGAATGTTTGTTTATAGATTGATAAGAAAGTGTTTGACGAGCATGTCCTGATTGGCCGATAAGGATTTCGCCACACAGGAGGACCCATGCTTCGCTTCACTCACTTGCTTTGCCTTGCGCCTTGGATGCTCGCTTGTGAACCCGCGGCAGACTCGACCTCGAACGCGCCGCAGGGCGCGCGGCCGACGGCTTTTCAGGGCAAGGCCGACAGCCCGCTCGGGGAGCGGCCCGAGATCGGCGTCATCCTGACCTCACACGGCGACATCGACCTGCCCGAGGAGATCGAGCCCTACATCAAGAGCGCCTTCCAGAAGAACGTCGGCGTGCCTCTCCCGCAGTGGGTCCGCGAGCCGCTGACCGAGCCGGCGTATCTGCTCTCGAAGCAGCTCGTCGAGGCGCAGTACGACGCCATCGGACCCACGAACTACCGCGCGAACGCCCAGCTTCAGGCGGACGCGCTGCAGGCGGCGCTATACGACGCGAACATCAACGCCAAGGTGTACCTGGGCTACAACTTCACTTGGCCGTTCATTGACGACGCCCTCGCCGCGGCGCAGGCGGATGGCGTCCAGCAGCTTGTCGTCTTCAACAAGGGCGCCCAGTTCTCGTTCGCGACGCTCGGCGAGTCCATCGACGAGGTGGAGCACTACCTCGACGCCCACCCGGAGTGGCCGGTCTCCGGGGTCGCGGTTCGGCAGTTCTCCGACGACGAGCGCTTCCGTGCGCTGCTCGCCGAGGTCATCGAGCGGGACGCGCGCGCCACGTTCCCGGACGTGCCCACGCAAGACATCTGTCTCCTCGTCGCGTCGCATGGGTTGCCCATGCGAATGGTCAACGACGGCGACCCCGCGGTCGACCAGATGCTCGACGTCGTCGACGACCTGAAGGTCCGGCTCCCCGAGTTCCCGCTCTACCACGGCTTCTTGAACGACGACTTCTTCCCCGGCGCCGAGTGGGTCGCGCCGAAGGGCTCCGTGGTCGCCGCCGAGATGCGCCGCGTGAGCTGCCCCGCGGTGCTCATGGACGCGCGCCTCTCATTCACGACGCACCACCGCGCGACGCTCTACGATTTGGACGTCGAGGCTCGCGAGATCCTCGAGGAGCCGGACGTGCAGCCGGATGGGACGCTGCACCCCCTCTACCAGCCCTCGCGGGTCGTCCTCGCCCAGCAGTGGGACGCCGAGCCCGCCTTCGCGGCGCTGCTGCGCGACCTGACGGCCGAGGCGCTCGCGGGGCAAGGTGACCTGATCCCCCTGGGGGTCGGTCACCGCTGACAACAGGGGTGCTCCAGTGGCATGGTCTCGGCGTGATCGTGCCCTTCGAGCCGCTGTCCGAGCCTGACGCGAACGCTGTCTTCGGCCTCCTGGAGGGCCGCTTCGGTGTGTCGCGCGCATCTCTGGCCGACTACCGCCTGTGGCATCGCCCCGGCACGCCCACAATCTGGATCGCGAGCGTGGACGCCGAGCCGCCGCGCGGTCCGCGTGTTGAAGCGTTTGGTATGGTCCTGATGCGCGACCCGCCGCCGGGCGGCAAGCCGACAAGCGCCTTCGTGCAGCGCTTCGGCCACCACGCGACGCGCAACGTCTACTCGCTGTCTGAAGCTCAGGCGCAGGCTTACTTGCGCGCTGAGCCCGTCGAGACCGCCGCGGTCGACGACGGACGCGGCTGGGCCGTGGCGCGCTGGGGATCCACTGTGCTCGGCCGCGCCTTCTGGCGCGATGGCGTGCTCGAGAGCCAGCTCAAGAAGTCCTGGCGCGCCGACCTGACCCACGGCCTTTGAGCGATGTCAGCGGGCCGGCACCAAGTGAAGCGTCCACGGGACGTCGGCGTTGATGAAGTGCATCGCCTCGCCCAGAAAGCGGACGAGGACCTCGCGCTCGACCCCCACCGTGTCGCGCGTCCGCAGGCGGAGCGCGCCTGTCTCCGTGCGGCCCGGCAACCACCAGCGCACCGCGGTCTGCTCCGCGCCCAGCCAGCGCACGGCCTCACCATCGGCGCGGAACTCGTAAGTCGCGGCCGCCTCGACCTGCTCGACGACGGCCCGCGCTTCGTCCTCCAGATGGACGAAGCCGGTCTCTCCGCGCAGCGCCGCGACGTCGACCCGCCACCGGCCCACGAGGCGTCCCTCGTCGGGGTCGCGCGGCGCATCGCAGGCGACGAGCGCGAGCCCCCACACGGCCGCGCCGGCGAGCGCGCGTGTGAGGGGCCCGAACATTACTTCGACCGCACCATCGGGAGGGGCACGGGCACGTCCGGGTCCTTCATCGTCAGCGTCTCGCCCGAGAGGGTCAGCGTCACGTCGCGCTTGTAGCCCTTGCCGTCCTCGATGTGGACAGCGAAGGCCTCGCCCTCGACGCCTGTGATCTTCCATGAGCCCTCGTGGGTGCGGCCGCCGACGGTCACGACCATCTTCTCGGGGGTCATCTCGAGCGCGATGCTGCTCGCGACCTGCGTGACCTTCTCCACGGCGGCCGACGCGGCCTCGGGCGGCATGCTCGCCGGCGCGATCGTCTCGAGCGCCGACTTCTGGAGCGCAGCGACGTCCGCCGCCCACTTGCCGTGCAGGCGCTCCTCTGGCTTCTTGCTGCACGCGCTCAGCGTGAACAGGGCGCTGAGCGCGCTCAGGGCGACAATCTTCGTGGTCAGGCTTGGCGTGCTTCGCATCGGCGTCTCCGGCGGTGACTGAGTAGCGGCGCGCGGGACTTTGGCGACAGCGCGGCAGGGCGTCAACGGGTTCGCGTTCGAGTTGACGCGTGGGGCAGCGGGCCGCTATCTAGCCGCGATTTGAGTCACACGAACAGAATCAAGGGAAACGCGCACATGAGCTGGGACCACCGTCGCATCCGCCGCACCTACCTCGACTACTTCAAGAACAAGGCGGGCCTCGCGCACGAAGAGGTCGCGTCCTCGCCCATCATCCCGCGCGACGACCCCACGTTGCTGTTCACGAACGCGGGGATGAACCAGTTCAAGGGGATGCTGCTCGGCCAAGAGAAGCGCGACTACACCCGCGCGTGCTCCGTGCAGAAGTGCATGCGCGTCGGCGGCAAGCACAACGATCTCGACGCCGTCGGCAAGGATGGCCGCCACCTGACGTGGTTCGAGATGCTCGGGAACTGGTCGT
>Ga0114968_10002875_pt1 | contig 13029 bp, 11 predicted proteins | sample M_130807_EF_Meta_FD_87020 | JGI IMG/M metagenome (GOLD analysis project Ga0114968, IMG submission 87020) | Freshwater microbial communities from Lake Montjoie, Canada to study carbon cycling - M_130807_EF_MetaG | ecosystem: Environmental > Aquatic > Freshwater > Lake | place: Lake Montjoie... | reverse complement strand
TTGTGGGCCGGGGGGGGGAGGAACATAAGTTTTATTTGCAAGGTCTTCAGGGTTTTCCATTTTTTTACCAGCGCCGCCGGAAACGGGAGCAACACCCTTAGGCGCGAGGCCATTTTCTTTTGCCCAAGCGTTCGCGGGGTTGTTTTTACCTTCTTCAATGATAGCATCACGACGATCCTTTGCACTTTCGCCGGAATCTGCTTTTTCAGCTACGCCACCCTGCTTGCTTATTGATTCCGCTTCCGAAACCAACTCATCCATGCGTTTTTTGTATTCTTCCGGATTTGTGTTTTTTAAATCTGAACCTTCCAAAAGCGCTATTTTATCCGTAACAAGTTCCGCCTTTTCGTTCAAAGCGTCTTGCTGGTCTTCAGAAAGTTTATTGCCGCTGCTGGCGGGTTTATTGCCGCTGCTGCCGGGTTTTGTGCCGCTACTTTTCCCTTCGCCGCTGCCACCACCCAAAAGTTTAGCAAGAAGAGCCAATACACCGCCAGCAGCCGCAATCTTGGCGGAGGTTGTATTTCCAGCTTGGCCCGCAGTATTCGCAATAGTGGTTGGCGTGTTGGTTTTAGTGTCAGTAATTGTTTTTACTTCGTCAAGGGTAAGGCCTGTATCTGGTTTAAGGGGGTAATCTGTTACAACTCCTCCTATCGGAGCTACACCGCCCGTAATCCCGCCAGCAACGTCTCCGTAGAAACCAGAGTTTCCACGTTGCGACGCCCGCATTATGTTGTACAAATCGCGCAAATCATTTTTGGAAGCCGCCCCGCTCCGCGCTGCATTAACGTAATTATTATACGCTTGGATGCTAGGGTTAACGGCAGCACCAGCATCAGCAAAGCCCATCCGACCGCCAGATGCATAATTAGGACGAATTGCACCCCCGCGCCTGACTGGCGTTGAACCCCCATACAAGCCTTTCAAGTCCATCCCAGCGAGAGTTGTAGCAAGGCCACCAGCCGCAGTAACTGTGCTAGGCTGAGGAATAGTTGCAACAGTCTGCCCCCCAAGAGCCGCAGGAGCGCCAGAAATCAAGTTAGCATACCAATTCAACTGGTTATATGGGTATTGGCTATTGTTAAGATACTGTTGATACGCTGAACTAAGTTCATTTTGGTTTTGCTGCTGTTCCCCCGCTCCCATGTTATATTGGGCTTGCAACTGCTGCATCTGCGCAGCTTGGCTTGTTGAACCCAAATTTTGCAATTGCGCGGCGGAAGCGTTTGCCAACTGGCGGTTATACAGCTGTGTATTAAGGTCAGCTTGCTGCTGTACGTTAGCTTCACCTAACGCCGTCCCGTATCCAGTGTTAAGCAAGTTAGCAAGCGTTGCGTTGTTCGACAGATTTTGTTGCCTAGCCAAAGCCGCTGAGGCTATGCCAGCGCGGTCGCCGCCCCATGCACCTTTTGAAATAGCGTTACCCATCAACTGCTGCTGCTGTTGATTGTTCGTCTCATTAATGTTTTGCATCGCGGAATTAACGACGTTATTCAAATAAGGAGACATATATTGGTTGATTTGACTTTGCCCAACGCCTTGGTTTTGAATCGGGGCGGCAGCGTTTTTTGCATACTGCAACGCCTGATTGGTAAATCCTGTGGTGTAACCTTGCAAATCGCTCAAGCCCTGCTGTGCCGTAACTTGGTCAGGGCTGCGTGTCGCAACAAGGTTCGGAACGTAATTAGCATACTGCGCAGCAGTAGTTGCATTATACTGTGGGTACGGCGTTGAAGCAGCTTTAGCCCCGGCGTCAAGAACGCCAGATACCGCTGATGCGACTTTAGGGTCCGCGAGGTAGCCTGTTGTTTGGAAAGGAGTAGCCATCTTACATCACCTTCGCGTACTGTTCGTTATACACAAAAAAAGCACCAGCTTTAGGAAGTTGCCGTTCTAGCAGTTTGATTTTAGGCTCAGTTTTGTTGTTTGAAACTATGCCCACAACCAAAGGTATCTTTAGGTCGTCTGAACACTTTTTAGCAAACGATAGAAGAGATTTTGCACGAGTAGATTTCCGGTATTTAACGGGTACAAAGTTAAAAACTTCCCCTAAAAACCAGTCTTTAGCGTACCAGTATTTGTCAGTTGATAGGCAAATAGCACCTTCCAACTCGTGTTCACCTTCAATCACGCCTATAATGCCCCCATGCCCCGCTGTGCAACCAAGGATAACCTCCCGCACAACATCAGGGTCCATTGTGAAAATTTGGCCCTCTTCGCACAAGGCAACGCAAAGATCGAAAATAGCATCTTCATCTTCCGGTTTTGCCATGCGAACGGTAAAGTCTTCCATGATTAATCCTTCTTAGGGCCGGGGAGGTTTTGCATCGTCTTAATTACATGGGCGCGGGTGCTTTTCACAAAATTGTCCAACCATTTATGACCAGCATCTGCGTTGCCGTGACCAAGTTTGCGAACGACTTCAGGAGGAATAACATATTCCCCACCCGCCGCAACAATTTCTATGGGCTGCAACGACCTATCGTTAATCATGCCACCAGTAGCAGCTTTAACCGCTGATAACTTGTCTGGTTGCCAACGATATTCATATGGCTTTGGTCCAAAATTAGACGATGAACCCCTAATTGGGATGATTTTTGACCCCATTGGGCCACCCGTCATATCAATACCAGCAATATTGATGTTAGGGGGCATAACAATACCACCCATCATTTGGTCCCTTTTCTCTGGGATATTGCCGCCATCTTCACGTTTTAACGGGTCTTTTACCGTTTTACTCGCCATTTTGTGTAGGGCATCGCCAGAGAACATCTGGTCAATGACCTTCCCACCAGCAAGAGTGTTGCCCTCGCCTAGGCCAGATACGACATCCGCTGGCAGGACGTAGGAGTTCGCGTAGACATTCATGGGTAGATGGTCAGTACGCCCGCCTACCGCCATATGAATGATTCCTACATGGCATTTATCGTCATGAGCGTTGCCCCCACCCCGGATAGGGCCACCACGAGCTTCCATAGGTGGCTGTTCTTCCATCCGTTTTTTGTAAATAGGTTGGTTCATAATAAAATCAGTAGGTGATTCTTCCCCCATTGGGCCAGAACGCCGCAATGAAGAGTCGCTTTGATAATTTGTAAGACGGTTTTGCTCATCTTTGTTGTTAAACAAACGACTAAAGATGCCGCTATTGTCATCCTTTTGGGATATAGGGGCGTATTCTTTCCGCGTTAATGGGTCGCGAGCCGTCATAGGTCCACGGTAAGGCGCTGAATTAGCGGGATCAACGCGGGCCGAAACTTTTGGCGCGGCTTCGGCAGAACGACGAACACTTGCCATTTCAGCATCTTCATAAGGTGCGTTAGTATCAGGTTCAGGAGCCACAGGCGCGGCATCATACAGGTTTCTTGCAACAATAGGCCTAGGAGCAGCAGCAGCCCCCGGGTTGTCATCTCCTTGCGAGAGCTTAGAAACGCCTTGGGGAGGGGCCATGTCATTGACAATAATGTCCTTCACGCCAAGCGGGTCAGCCGAAGCGCGGATCAACATTGTAGGGTTTGCCAATAAATATTGTTTGGTATCAAGTTGGTTGTAAAATTGAATAGTTTTGTCAAGATTGTCTTTTTCTGCTTTCCAAGCAGCATACTGGGACTGTGAAAGCGTATTCTGCGCTTTAATTTCGGAGTTTTTGTTAATTGCCCCAACACCAAGTTTGCGTTGGATGTCTTCTAACATTTGGTCAAGCTGCCCCGCCCGCACTTCTTCCTGCTTGCGAACTGTTGAAACGGGCCTTGTTTCATCTATCCGTTGAAGATCAGCGTACGGAGATACAGCAGATGGGCTAAATGTCATATCCTGCGGTGGCTCTTTTGGGGCGGAAATTCTGTTAACTTTCGGAGCAACAACCTCACGGTCTTTTGGGACGGGAGTTTTGGACGCTACTGGGAAGGGATACGCCCCTGATGCGGATGCTGCAAAAGCTTCAGGTGGTAACGTTGTGTCGGGCGTTGATTTTTGCATAGGTTGATTGCCCGGATAACGGGCTTCAACTGGGTTATAAACCATAGGCTTTGGTTTATTGTATTTGGATGGGGGTTTAGGATAATTGGTTTCCGGGAGAGTCGTAAACCCTTCTGGCAACACAGCCTTAGTTTGAATCCGCCCTTCATTGGTAGGCAACCCAAGCTCTTGGCGTGTTTGCTTATAAAGATCGTACATATCAGGCGAAGACTGCCATTCACTCATAGGTATCAAACCGGGCCGTGACGCCAGAACTTTGACAAGTTTCTCCGTATCCATGTTGCGCAGGGATGATTCAACTTCGGGGCTATGATTAAAAATATTATCCAACCGCGATTGCATGGCGCGAGTACCCGGCGCATCCATATAACGCTGCATTACTGGTGGTAGGTTCTGCGCCATATCAAGCCCTCTTTCGCGTATTGTACACTATCTTACGGAAAATTACACAATTGTCCAAACGGTAGGTGGGTTGATTGTTACGGTAACACCCCCAGCAATACTAATTGGTCCCCCCGTCATAGCGTTTTTAGATGTAGGAATGGTGTAGTCGTAAGTGATTGATTGATCGTTTAGATAGAACACTTGGTTTGACCCACCTCCCGCCGCCGTGCCAATTACGCGGTTATCGGCAAAAGCAACGTTTGTTCCGTCAGAATAGATCAATGACGCGGAGGATTGCGGGCATGCGACGCCCGTACTACCCGTTGCGATGGTTTTAAAAGTAACGTTAAACGCACCAAGCGTGTTGTTTACGACAATCCAGCTACCAGCTACCGCAGCGGTCGCGGAATAGTTGGCGGGGAAGGTGACATAAAGATCAGCGGAAATTGTTCCCGTTAAATTAATAATGAGATTTTGCGACTGAGCAACGCTTAGATTGTAATTAGACGACGTAAGCGAGATGTTAGATATTCCGCCAAGGGCGTTATCCAAAATGTTAAAGGTACTTGCGTTAAGTACAGACCCCCAAGTGCCAACTTCCGTTCCCGGAACTGGCTTGTCCAGATACTTATTTAGCGTAAATGTTGAACTCATCGCTCATACCCTCTTGAATACAAGTATTTGTATGTGATTTCCGGCGTTTTGTCATCATGGTGTTGGCGTATAAGATACGGCGCATGTCGTCGAAGCATCCGTAGCTATGACAATACCATTACTATAAGCGAGGCTTACTGAGTAATATGTCACCCATCCCGCTGTGTTTGACGGAAGGCTTTGGAAGATAAGATTAGATGCGGAAATACCACCAGTTGTCGCGCTATTGTATACCCTGATTTGGCTGCTGCCGCTGTACGTTGGAATAGACACGGAGAAAAGCCGCCCAGACCCCGCAACGATCAACTGAGTAGTTGACGCAGCGACAGTTGGGGACGTTACGGATGGGCCAGAGTTAGCTGCAATATCCTGCAAAGCAATTAAAATACCCGCAAGATTGGTGCAAATGCACGGCAAGTCAGCTTCAATCAGCTTTAACGTCTGATTAAGGTTGTTAATTGCAATGACGCCATTCTTCTGCGTGGAAAGGATATCGTCTAAACTTGCCATCAGTATTTCCCATCAGGTGCAACGCGATAGCGAATGTTACCAAGACGCCAAAACGAATTAGCATCCGTTGATTCGACTGTAATCGAAAACAACCTTCCACGGACGCGGGTTGATATATACTGCGTTTGCTTTGTCATAGCGTACGGGCCGTATGAAATAGGCGTATCACCCGGATAATTCACGGAGTTAATCGTAATATACACGGTAGCGCTCTGTGAATCGCTGTACTGGCCCCATTTCATATCAGGCCAAATTTGGTCCAAGAACGTCATTTGGTCGCCATCTTGCACGGCAAAATAGCCCGTTGTAAACGAAGCGGGGAGAGGATTACCGTTGGCAGAGTTGCCAATTTCATGTTGGTACAGAAACTTATCTACGCCCGCACCAATTGGCGAACCCAACTGAGACTGGTCAATCCACGCGGTGCGCCCAAATGATCCAAAATCCCATTGCTGCAACGTTGTGTTAAATTTGACGTATGAGTCAACTTCTCCCGTCCCACCCGTAATCGAAGGGTAAAACCAGAATATTTCGTTAAACGCAGTGTTTGGTGCGCACCGAATTTTATCAACATTGTCCAAATCAAGGTTTTGAAAAACAACATCCCAGATAGGGCAAGTCAGCGGTTGAATGCCTTGCGGCGTCAATTGAAAGAAGTTCTTTTGGCTCATCCAATAGATGCTGTTATTAAACTGCCCCGCAGCTTTTTGCGAAATCAAACCACAGTTTGATCCAATTTTGTTGAACCCATAGACTAATGGGTAACCAACATATTGCATCGACCAAAGGTCAATATCCGTCCAAAATAGCCCCTGCTGCATTGCTTGCATGCCAGAAATAATGCGGCTACCAGTTGGAATGCGATAGGAACCAGCTTGGTTTGTAGTGTCAGCAATCCAAACATTGTAGTTTTCAACATCACACCAACGAATTAGCAATGGGTCTTGAACGCCCGTAAACGTAGACCCATACGCGACAATCTGCCTTGCTGGCATCGCAACAAATATCCCGGAGTTAGCTACGGGAGCGGGCAAAAGGTACGAAGCGTTTTGAACAACATTCTGCGGCGTCCAAACAAAAATTGGGCCATTAGCGGGGCATGCAACAAGCGTGTTGCCCCAGTTATCCAAAGTCCAATCCGTTGCGGATATATCCGTCCCCGGAACTGCTGTTGACCCTACGCCAACGCCCCCATAATACCCGGAAGAATATGACCCATCGCCATATGCTGTCGCGGGGTAAGAAGGGGGAGCCGAATAGTAATAAACAAAATACCCAAGGTCGTTGTTTTCAAACGCGGATGCAGTAGATGACGCAATATTGTTCGCGATAAATTGAAAGTTGTTTGTGTTGGTTATTGCGGTGATAAGGTACGTTCCAGAAAGCGTAACCCCGCCAACTGAGACTGGCACTGTAACGCCAAACTCTTGACCCACAACATACCCGTGATTTGGAAGGAGAACGGATATAGTTGAAGAAACAGATGTCGTTGAAAAATAAGCTGTTTGCCCCGGAAATATAGCCGTGTGAGTGCCTGATCCCGCCGTAGTTGTATTGATAGGGGTTCCCGTGGGAGTTGTAGCTACGTTAAATTGTGTAAGAGACGGCCCCGTATTTATAACAAAGTAAGGCGTACTTGGCGATAAACCAGCGGGCAACGTTCCAGTCGTTGTAAAAACAACAACAGTCCCCGTGGAAGGAGCAGACGCTACCGTAACAACAGCAGGGGACGCGTTGCTAATTGTTGCGGCCTGTGAGGAATTATATAGCGGGGTGCTACCACCATCAATGGCAAATTGGTCCGCCGTGTAAGTTACGGCTATGGCGTATGGACCCGCAAGAATAACGCCGCCCGCAGAGATAACGGGATATATAGACACATAGCTAAAAGTGTTAGTTAAGCTGTTCGTATCATTAACGGTTATGTACGATGCGCCCGTCGTGTACGACATATTCAATGTTACGGTTGAATGTGTCGTTGTCTTAGGCGAAATATTTTCGATGGTTGATTCATTTAAAATGGAAAACAACCCAGTTTCGCACCCGATGCCCAAATACAGGTTGGTGTTTAAGTCTTCCCAAGCTTTTAACGCCCGCACGGGAGTTGCCATTGGTGCGCCGTAATAAGCCTCCCACCCGCCAATTTTCTGCGCGTACGACTGCCCACCCGCATCAGGAAGAAACCTAATGCAGTTAGACTGTGATACAGCAGCTTCATTCAACGCGGGAGTTTTAGTAGTGTCTACGCCCGGAATGAGTTTTAAACTCGCGTGTGGCATAGATTACCTCGTTGGCGTTGCGACGGGGGCTGGACCCTGTGAGGTCCACGCGGACGCTTCAAACTTCTTCCTCGCTTCTTCGATAACCGCACCTTTCAACAACGCTTGATACTGGCTTTCATAGCTGACAGCCATTTGTGGGTCGTCGTTTAACTTACCAAAGTTACGCTGGTACGCGCTGATATAGATCATGGACGCCATGATAAACACATCAGGAAGATAAGTGCTGATAAAGGTGCTGTCGCTTTCATTTACGGCAGTTCCAACAACCGTAGCACTCGCCGCTGTTGTTGTTACGGTTACGGCAACAGAACTTTGCACAGCAATAACTGTAAACGTAGTATTCCACCCACTAGGCGTGAACCCACTGAGCGTAATGGAATTGCCGACGGAAAGACCGTGATCCGCAGAAAAGGTAATCAAGCCCCCGCCGTATGCTGACACAACGGATGGAAGGTAGCCAAGAGATTGGAACCTTGTTAGCCCGACAACCGTGTAGCTATACGCCTGATCAGGAATTGGACCCAGAAGCATCAAATTATCGTTAAATGGCGCAAAAAACTTTGGAACTGATTGCGTGGTTCCAATCGGGTAAATTGCGTAAAGGTATTCTTTGGAAATTGGCGTAAGCTGTTCCAAGTACCCCGTAGCAGGGTCCGTAACGCCAACATTTTCAACAGTTACAAACGGATAACCAGCAGTTAATTGCAAAGAAGCGCTACCCGCCGTTCCAGTGTAAGCAAACGAGCCAGAGGCGTTAAGAAAGTCAATGTCCCTCTGCATGCGGAGTTCCGCATAGTTAATCATAGAAGGGATGACCGCTTGGTAATTAGGGTCAGTTGTAGGAACAACCGCCATTGTAGCGATCTGGGACACATATGTTGCGTAAGTTAGACCAGTCATTTTCCGTCACCCTTACTTGTCCGCTTTATCATCTAGCTTATCAAAAATCTTTCCGCAAAGCTTTTCAATGCGATCTATGGCAGCGGAAAATTCATCCCGCCGCACATAGTTTGTAGGAAGTTCAACTTCAATTGTGTGCAAATCCTTGCGCAATTCCGCGACTGCTTCCCATAGAACACGGCAAAACCAGCCTGTTGCAGCCAGTACAGCCCCACCTACAAGATCAACAAGGATTTGCCACTCAGCCATGATTATGCAGCCTGATCAATCACTTCATCAACGGGAACAGCTTTAAGCTGATCTTCCGCTTCTTTTTTGATCTTTGTAATCAGTTCCGCAACTTCCGCAAATGGACGAGCGCCCAAAGCAGCAAGGACATAGTTAGCTTCTTCAACAGTCAAAGTGATAGTCACGTTCATTATTTAACCTCCAGTTGTGATAGACGAACTTCAAGTGCATCATTCTTTGCGGAAAGTTCTTGGATGGACTTTGTTAATAACGCAACCATATTGGCGTAAGCCAAAGCATCTGGCTGGCCTTGATCATTGTATTGAACAAATTCTGTTAAACCAGCATCATGCACTTCTTCTGCGATAAATCCTGCATAAGTGTGAACATCAGGATTTTCTTTGCTTTCTTTTTGTTTTGAATTAAACGTGACGGGGCGAAGTTTTGCAAGGTCAGCAAGGCCATTGCTGTAATCTTGTACGTTTTCTTTGTACCGTAAAGATGATGTGGAACGGTACAATACGCCGTTAGTATCAACGTACATATTTGCGGCAGAAGCGGTTGTGTTGTTATACGGAGAAGTTGCCCTATTGCCCGTGACAATTAAACCATCATTTCTTATATACATTAATGTTGTTAGGGTGCTATCACCAACAAATAAAGCAACACCAGATGATGCTGTACTTGCCGCTTGAATTGTTGCTTTGCCTTGAGAACTTGTCGTCCCCACCAGCAGATTGCCGTTTTGATCAATCCTCATACGTTCTACAGTGCCGCCAGCGGTCGTTAATTGCGTACCGAAGAGCAACCCAGTAGCGATGTCGCCAGCACCATTGAACGCCGCGTAATAGCCAGCGACAACCGATTTGCCGTAACTGAAATTAAAAGCTTGCGTAGCTTTATTTCCAACTGCTGCGAGGCTTGTGTTCAAGATTGTAGAAACGGTAGCGTCCGCCGCGCCAAGAGCAGAAGCCGAGTTAGATACACTGCCAAGAGTTGAAAATATACCATAACTAGACGGAGAATTTGTCCCTATCCCCACGTTGCCGGAGGAGTCGATACGCATGCGCTCGGAACCGCTGGTATAAAATAACGCACTGCCAGTGTTGTTTGCGCTTGAATTTCCATAAACAGAATTTGAAACGCCAACGGCAGAGTTAGTGTTCCATGCGTAGGCCAACCCACTTGTGTCATCCCCAATTACCATGCCACCAGTGTTTGCAGAATTGCCAAACGATCCATACGTTGCCGTTGCACTTCCAGTATAGACTTGAAGTTTTTGGCTGGGCGAAGCCGTCCCAATCCCCACGTTGCCAGACGTATCAATGCGCATACGTTCTGACCCGCCAGTGTAGAAGGTCATTGGGAGATATGTGCCTGTGCCTTCAAGAGTAGAAACAAATGCCGCATCGGTTGAACTAATTCTCATGGAAAAGCGACTTGTGTTTAAACCTGTGGTGTTCGGAAACAAATCCAAAGCATTGTCAGTGCTTGTGCCATTTGACAATATAGTAAGACGAGTTTGACCATTTGTCGTACTTGTTTGAAAGGCAACACGGTTGGCAACGGTCGCATTGCTGAAGTCACCAGTGATGCGGGGGGTAGTGCCTGACAGGGTTAGGTTCGCCCCTACAGCTACGTTTCCGCTGGCATCCAATGTAAGGTTGCTGGTGGCTGAAGCAGAATCTTTCACAATTGAAGCCTGAAGTGTTCCTGACATGATTATGCTCCGACCTTGGCTTTAAGGGCTTCAACTTCTGCGGATAGTTCTTGGATGGCGGCAACGAGGAGCGGAATAACATCCGTATATTGAACGCCAAGTTTGTCTGGGTCGCTTGCATCAACCGCTTCTGGCAGCACTGCTTGAACATCCTGTGCAATCAAGAACGAACGGCTTTTGCCTTCTTCGTCTGTTTTAAACCGCCCAGTGACTGCGCGAAGCGTTGATACTTTTGATGCTGCGTTTTTAATAGGAACAAGGTCAGTTTTTAGCCGTTCATCAGATGTGGAGGACCATGTGGTATTACCATACGCCACATAAACACCCGTTGAAGCATTATTGTAAATCAAATAGCTCGCACTAGAGTCAGGCCCAGTAAACCAATACCTTCCAGCAGTAGAAGCACTATTGCGAAGTGTCAAAGGAGTGGCACTATTAACAAAAGAGTGAGTGCCAGTAGCTAACAGAGCCGTCGTCCCCACCAGCAGATTGCCGCTTGCGTCCAATACCATTTGATCGCCGCCGCCAGTGTCATTGGAAAAATACAAACCACCAGTGCTTGCCGAATATATCGTATATTTACGACCGCTAGCACCAGTGCTTTGAATGGAGACGCCAGATACGGCATTTGAAGCCCCAGAAATATGAAGCCTGTTTCCGGGCGAACTTGTCCCAATCCCTACGTTGCCGCTAGAATCAAGATAAATTCTATTTGCGCCACCACCACCTGAGTCGTATACACGCCAAGCTTCAGCGGTAGCATCAGACCCAACAAAAAATCTGCTTGCATTTCCTATGGTATCTAACCAATGGCCCGCGCCTGTGCCTGAAGTAAAGCGCATACGACCAAGGCCATTTACATCCAATTTTTGACTTGGCGAATTCGTCCCAATCCCTACGTTGCCGGAGGTGTCGATGCGCATGGCTTCTGCGCCGTTAACGTATGATATTAAAGGAATACTTCCAACCGTTGCTATATACGCGGCAGCATTATTGGCGTTAAAATACATGCGCGTAACGCCAGCCGTTTGAATTTCATAACCCGGATAATTTGCAGCGGTTGCATTATTGACTGCAAGACCGTTTGCAACGGTTGTCGTTCCGGTGCTGCCCCCAATCCCCACATTTTGTGAAGCATTGATATACAATGCCTGAGTACCATTGGTTGCAAAGCCAAGGGTTGTGCTGGTCGGGTTGTAGATGCCTGTGGTTGCACTGGTGGTGTTGACAACGCCCGGAGCCGCCGCCGTGCCAAGAGGAACTGCTAAACCTGTCGTGCCGTTAATCGTGACAGCCATTGTTATTCTCCCTCAGCGGGTGCGATTGTAAGTTCACCAGCGTCTACAAGTGCCATGATGAGCTGGTAATCCGCGCTTTCTTCATCAATCCGAACAAAAACGGTGCTATCCCCATCTTTAAAACGGATATACGCAGGAACGCCAGCCAAATCGTTGTGATATTGAATATCGTCATACATGATCATAGCTCCGCCGAATATATTATGCTGGCAGTTGCATCATTATTTGCTAACAGTACGCAGGGTTGAAGTGCCGTTGCCCCAGACACAGTGGGCTGGAGCAAAGCAGAAGTAGCCCCACTATAAGTAGTTGTAATTGCAGAAATGTTATAAAATGTACCTGTATACGCCGCTATTATTCCGCTATAAGTAACGTTTGGTGAAGTTCTCATGGCTACAGGAAGCTGCACAAAAATTGAACATTGCACAGTAGAATTAAATACTCCAGAACCAAATGCAGTAAAAGCGGAAATAGCAAGATTTTTGTAATAATACCGCTGACACTGCGCCAACTGGTTGCTGTATATCTGCCGTTCAAATGGCGTGGCAACAGAGCCAACTTCAAGCTGCGCATTGCCAATCTGCCAAGTTCCAGATATTTGCGCCCCAACCGTAAACAAAATTTCAATGCCCGTTGTAGCAGCGGCAGGAACAGCAATGTTAGCTGTATACTGCGTCAGGGTTGAAGTGACCGTGAACGTGCCAGTTGCAATCTGGGTCTTGGTTGGCGTTCCAATTGTGCCAAATGTATCAGCAGTGGTAGCGTATGAAGCCGTCCACGTCACAGTGGTAAGCAAACTGTTGGCTATATTTACGGACAAAGTGCATGTTTGCCCCGCAAGGTCATACGAGTTCAACTGTTCAATGCGCTGACCAATGCCAACAGCAGTAACAGATGCCGCGCCAGTGACTTGCAACAGATTCTTATTGTTGGTTGCACCTGCCACTTGGGCTGCAGTTACGTTTGCGCCAGTGGAATATACAAACCAGCGGTCAACACATGGATAGCCAGTTGACGCTGTTGGAACAGTTGTCCCCGCTGTGACGGTTGCCGATGTGCCGCGCTGGGCAACATACATATT
>Ga0114968_10002874_pt1 | contig 13030 bp, 8 predicted proteins | sample M_130807_EF_Meta_FD_87020 | JGI IMG/M metagenome (GOLD analysis project Ga0114968, IMG submission 87020) | Freshwater microbial communities from Lake Montjoie, Canada to study carbon cycling - M_130807_EF_MetaG | ecosystem: Environmental > Aquatic > Freshwater > Lake | place: Lake Montjoie... | reverse complement strand
ATATCCATCATTAAGAAGACCATAAGACATTTAAAATCAGTAGTTTATACAGTGTAATTCGGTAGTCCTTAGGCGTTGAGGGTAGGTATGTGCAAAATCCCGCTTTGGGGATCTTCGAGAAGGAGATAGTAATACGAGATGCTTTTTGACTACCACATGCACACACCTCTGTGTGGTCATGCAACCGGTCACCCTCGCGAATATGCAGCGGAAGCCGTACGCAAGGGGCTTAGTGAGATTGGCTTTTCTGAACACAACCCCATGCCCTCTAAATTCGATGACTGGCGTATGGATCTGGTCGATTTTCCTGAGTACATCCGCCTCGTGGAAGAAGCACGGGCAGAATTTCCTCAGTTGCCCATACGCCTCGGACTCGAGTGTGACTTTATTCCAGGTAAAGAGGGGTGGATCCGAGAATTAGCGACAAAGGCCCAGTTCGACTATTTCATTGGGGCGGTCCACTACATCACGCCTGATTGGGATGTAGACAATCCTTTGAAATTAGCGCGGTGGAAGGATCAACCTGTGGAGGAAGTGTGGGCCAAATATTTCAAGGCCATGACCCAAGCAGCGAGTAGCGGCCTGTTTGATTTCATGGCTCATCCTGATTTAGTAAAAAAATTCGGTCATCGCCCCAAAGGAGATCTTCGGCCCTACTACAAAGAAACTCTCAATGCGATTGAGGCGGCGGGAATCGCAATGGAAGTCAGCACCGCTGGTTTGCGCAAAGAGGTAATGGAAATTTATCCCTCTAAAGTCTTTTTGGAGGAGGCATTCATACGAAATATTCCAATCCTCATTTCTTCCGATGCGCATGCCCCTCAGGAGGTGGGTTATGAATTCGATCGTGCTCTTCAGTTCGTGAAAGAGATTGGCTATCGCGAAATACATAGATTCAAATCGCGAAAACGGATTTCTATCCCCTTGGGATGATTTTTGATGTCGAGAGAATATCTTCTCGCTTTTTGCATCGGATTATCCGTTATCAGTGCTCAAGCATCATCTTGGTGGCAAGAGCACCCCGACCCCGCAACTTGGATAGCCGAACGTGAAAACCTAAAATCATACCTTCAAGAGGATCTCTCAAAGAAAAAGCCGAGTGACCTTAAACCTGACGCTATCGAAGCGGACAATTTCCGAATATGGCAATGGCTTGAATATGCCCGACCAGACTTTTCGCAAAATGAGATAGTTGCGTTTCAAGCGCTCGGAGATAACTCGCTTCTGCGGCGGTTATTTCTTGAGAATCTTAGACCGGAAGACAACGCAACGGAGGCGGTCCAAATTCTGATGCAAATTCAGATGGCTCATCCTGAATCTATTAAGGAGCTCCCTTGTCTTGCTGTGGCTATCGCCCTGGTTTTTGATCAGCCTTTTCCAAGGAATTGGCCTCATCATCAAGTGTCTCACAAATTGGTTCCTTTGGAAAAAGTTGATCCTGTGCGACGAATGCACCAGATGACCGAACTTCAGGTTGCTCGCAGGTATCTAACCGACCTCAGGGATTTCACTGTAAGTGAGCTGAAGTTCATCGTGGATCATCCCTTGATTGATTCGGAGATGGAGTGGGCGAGAAAGAACGTTACTGCGAGTCGAAGTGGCTATTCAAAGTTTTCAGTTCAATTCGTTATGATATACCTCGATATGAGTCGAATCAGTTGATGTGGCCTTACGGCATTTATCTTTTCTCCGAAATCAAATCCCGAGGTGGAATCTGCGTTGATCAGGCTTACTTTGCTGCGATGACAGGCAAGGCTAAGGGGTTGCCCACACTCTATTTTTCAGGGCAAGGGGATGATGGTGGGCATGCATGGTTTGGATATATGGATTCCCCAGGGCATTGGGAGACGGATTGCGGAAGATATGAATCGCAAAACTATCCTGTGGGCAATGCGGTCGATCCTCAAACATGGAAACGCATCTCGGACACCGAACTAATCTTTCTTGCGAAGAGTCGTGAGAGATCCGTTGGCTTCCAGCAAGCTAAGCTTTACACCGACCTTTCTGGAACTGTCGTTCGTGATGATGCAAGCCGTTGGCTGGATGCTGCTCTAGATGTTCAGCCTGAGTTTTTTCCAGCTTGGTATCTCCAGGGAGAACTTCTGGAGGAAAGAAAAGCCTCCCCAGAGGTGATGAGGAACTTTTGGTCGCGCTTCACAAAGCGGTTTGCCCCATTCGCGGATCTTCGTGTTGTAGGTCAGGAAAAGCTTTTGGATTTAGCTAAGGCAAGGGGAGATGATCAGGAGATAAAAAGTATATCGAGGCAGATACTGGTTCAGAACCGAACTCGTAGATTCGATCTGGGGATCGGGTCTGCGGCTGCAGAGGTAAGCGAAAAAATCGAGTCGGGGAAGTGGGGCGAAGCGGAAACAGCCTTTCGAAAAACCCTGCGTGAATTTAAAGGGCAGGCGGGCGGGAATCTGTACTACGGACTGGTTGTGCCATTCGTTGACTCAGCCCTGGCCGAAGGGCAAGTCTCTGTGGCAAAAAGCTCGCTGGCTGAGGCTAAGCGTATTCTGCGTCCCGCTAAGGATAGTTTGGTGGGAAGATCCTTTATGGAGCTTGAAAAAAAAGTTTCCTCCGAACCAAAAAAGAGCAGATAGAAGTCTTAATGTCTCTGAATCTGTGCACCTAGGGACTGAAGTCGCTCTTCAATTCGGCTGAAACCACGGTCGATCTGGGTGATGTTGCGGATTTCTGATTCACTCTCAGCGCATAGCGCTGCGATCAGAAGTGCCATTCCTGCACGGATGTCCGGGCTGGCTAGCTTAGCTCCCCGAAGCTTGTCAGAGCCAAGAATGACGGCCCGGTGAGGGTCACACAAAATGATCCGAGCACCCATTTCGAGAAGCCCGTCGACAAAGAAGAGGCGTGATTCGAACAGCTTTTCGTGAATCAAGACCGTGCCCTTGCACTGTGTCGCTGTGACAAGGGCTACAGAGGTCATATCGGCTGGAAATCCAGGCCAAGGAGCGTCTGCAATATGTGGGACAGCACCCCCGAACTCTTTTTCAACTTCGAGGGACTGGTTCTTTGCCACGTGAATATCTTCGCCCTTAATTTCAGTTCGAATCCCTAGCCGCGCAAAAGTCTGGAGAATCATTCGCATGTGTTGCGGGGCACTGTTGCGAATTGTAAGCGCTCCTCCTGTTACTGCAGCTAAAGCGAGGAAAGATCCAGCTTCAAGATAGTCAGGTCCAATTCGGTGGGTAGCGCCTTTCAGTGATTTGACTCCTTGAATGGTTAGGGTGTTTGTGCCGATTCCATTGATCTGCGCGCCCATGGCGTTGAGGAGATTTGCCAAGGCCTGAACATGGGGCTCACTGGCTGCGTTATGAATGACCGTAGTTCCTTCTGCTAGTGAAGCAGCACAAAGTCCATTTTCGGTGGCAGTGACCGAGGCTTCATCAAGGAGGATATCGGCCCCATGGAGCTTTTTTGCCTGAATTTGTAATCCATTTTTTGATTCACTGATCTTAGCGCCTAGGGCGGTAAAGATTTGAAGATGGGTATCGAGACGACGACGGCCGATTCGATCGCCACCAGGGCGGGGTAGGGTGACTTCGCCTGTTCGGGCTAGGAGAGGGCCAGCCAAAGTGACAGATCCTCGCAGACGTGAACCTAGTTCTGGATGAATGGTCGACTTGGGATCCGCCTTGGCCTGAAGAGTTAGCGTGCGACGTGTGGAGCATGATTCGGACTCCGATGTGGATAAGCCGAGATCGTTAAGGATTTTTTCCATCAGTCGAACATCTTCAATTTGTGGAATATTCTGTAGGACGACCGACTGGTCAGTCATACAGGCAGCGGCCATGAGGGGCATAGCCTCGTTCTTATTCCCTTGAGGTTCGATCTCGCCTTGGATCGGTTTTCCCCCTTGAACGATGAACTTTGCGCCGTTGGATGTAGCCATATGCAGAAACTGCCTAGAACTATGGATAAGGGCAACCCTCTGAGGGGGTTCTTTTTGGGATTTAGTCCTGGGGACCCTTTGCTACTGTAAAGGACTTATGAAGATTCCGATGCTCGATTTGGTGGCTGAACATGCTCCTTACCGGGGGGAGTTACTCACAGCCTTTGAGCGTGTCTTAGATAGCGGGCGTTTTGTTTTAGGACCGGAAGTAGAGGCTTTTGAGCGCGAGATTGCCGCTTGGATTGGTGTGCCCCATGCTATTGGGGTCTCGAATGGGTCGGATGCAATCCTGCTGGCCTTGCAGGCGGTGGGAGTTGGACCTGGGGACGAGGTTATCTGTCCCACTTATACATTTTTTGCTACAGCAGGAGCTGTAGCCCGTCTGGGTGGAAAGCCGATTTTCGTAGATAGCGCTGAGTGCTGTTACAACCTGCGGGCGGATCAGGTTGCGGCCAAGATTGGACCTAAAACTAAGGCGATCATTGCCGTTCATCTTTTTGGTCAATGCGCCGATATGGATCCGATCCTGACGGCAGCAAAAAAACATGGCATTCCGGTGATTGAGGACGCGGCCCAGGCGTTGGGGGCCAAAGACAAGGGTCGGCAGGCTGGAACTATGGGAACCTTGGGAACATTCTCTTTTTTTCCGACTAAAAATCTCGGAACGCTGGGTGAGGGCGGGTTAGTCACGACCGCAGATCCGGACTTGGCGGAGAAGGTCAGGAAGCTTCGAGTGCACGGAGCCAAGCAGAAATATTTTCATGAAATGATAGGAGGAAATTTCCGTCTCCACGAGCTTCAGGCGGCCTTCCTTCGGGTTAAGTTGAAGCACTTGAATCCGGCCTTGGAAAAAAGACGCCTTAACGCGGAAAGTCTTATCAAAGCGTTACATGATAAGTGGGGTGCGGTCATGCCTATAGATTCCTGTGTATGCCAGGGGCAGGGAACCCCGAATGAGGCCAGCCCCGGAACTATATCTCTGCCCTTTTCCTGTCATTCGGGAGAGGGCGAACACACTTGGAACCAATTTGTGATCCGAGTGGCTGGAGAAGGGGGAAGAGATGCCCTTCGTGAAAAACTGGCGGCAAAGGGGGTTCAGACCGAGATCTATTACCCACGAGCAATACATGAGCAGGAGTGTTTTTTGACAAGTCGGAGATCATTTCCGGTAGCCAGCATGCTTTCAAAGCAGACCTTAGCCTTGCCGATTTCATTATACTCTGTGGAAGGTGTTAGTCTTTAGAGAGCATCTGGCTGTTGTAGGCGACCAAAGTAAAATCATGGGTATTCAGTATTATTGTCAGAATGCGAGCGTGTAATGTATTTGGCATCTTTAGGTTTCGGGGCTTTTCTTCTCTCGTTCTTTTTATGGGCGGACAGGGGGATGATTGATGCTGGGAAAAGTGGAGTAGGCGTACTTCTTTTTGCGTTGTGGACGATTTGGGGGGCACAGTTCTTTTTCTTCCGCCCCAAGCAAACTAGAGAAGACCTGCGTACTTGGGTTATTCGGTTTCTGCTTGGGCTTTCTTTAGTATTAATAATTATAGATTCAAAACTATTATATATTCACGTAGCCATAGATAATCTTGGTCTCCTGTCGAAAGGTCCAATTCAGATTTTCCCAAAGACAGCAAGTATTTACTTCGGGCGAATACTAGAAATATCTGCAGGATTATATTTATTCAGTATCTTATCTCGAAAAAACTCCCTTTTACAGAAATGGTCTGCTGGTTTATTATTATGCTTTGCGGTGTTTAGTCATCTTATGGTGTTTCGAATGGTCCCTCTTCCATTAATCGATGTTTTCACAACTATTTCTGAAGCTACTGTTGCACTTTTAGAGGGTCGAAATCCCTATCAGGTTAACCATTTTGATCTTTATCAGTTACCAGGAGTAAATCCGGCACCTTTTATTTATCTCCCGGGGTTATTTCCATGGTCCATTTTTGGCACTGTTCTCGCAGGCGATATACGTGGAGGCAGTTTTCTTGCTCTTGTCGGCCTAGCGCTTTTTTTTATTTTGAGTCGTTCGTCTTTAGGCTGGGTTGAGCGTTTTCATTTAGCATCTTTACTCTTCTTTGGTGGCGCTAGTTTGTTTGTTGCGGAGCAAGCTTGGATTGACCCTATTCTGGCGTTTCTTTGCTTGGCTTCTGGATGGTGTCTGAAGGAAAAAAAAGTGTTTTGGGCTGGCATCTTTGCCGGGGCTATGTGCGCTACCAAACAATACGGGGTGATTGCCTTTATTTTCCTTTTCTTAATGAATATTAACTCAAGTGGTGGCAGGTATATGGGTTTACGTTTTTTCCTTATATCACTTGGGGTGGCTCTTTTTGTACAGATACCCTTTTTAATATGGAATTATCATGCTTATGTTTCTGCCACCATTACAAGTGTTGGACTCCTGCCATTTCGCCCTGATGCGTATACACTAACCTCTTATTTCTTCGCGCAGGGTGTGTCGGTTCCCTGGATGCCAATCTTAGGCATTTTCTTGACCTTAATTATTGCATGGAGGTGCTGGAGTCTGCGTATTACGGATCTTAATTCGATTATTCTGGCTATAAGTCTTTCCTATATGGCGATTTTTCTTACAAATCGGCATGCCTTCTGCAACTATTATCAGCTTGTTTATCTGCTTTTAATTGTCTGCATCTATTTAGATTCTGAGGGAGTCTGTTGTGGCAGAGGCAATAAACTCAATAGTCCTACTGTTTTTTCGTAGTGTAATAAAAATTCTCGTAGGTGATATTTCCTGATGGTCGTAGCGCGTCCATACTGCTCCATTGATAGAAGCACCGATATTCTCGCAACAAAAGGAAGGAGGTTTTCAGGGCTTGTTTTATCAGATCTAAAAAATAATATAAGTTATTATGCCTAAGGGCTTCCGGATTATTCGTTTTTCGACTCAAACATTTATACCCTTAGTTGTATTTGTTTTTTTATTATATGGATGGCTCTCCTCGGGACCCTCCAATCAGGAGCTTTTAGCTAACTACGCCAAGGCAAAGGATCTTTGGGACCTAATTGTTGCCAACAAGGGGTTTGCCTGGTGGACGCCTAACTATCTTGGGGGAGCCCCCACCGCGCCCTTGGCGGGAACCGGATTAACGATGTTCTTGATGGTTCTGGGGGGAGCCTTCAACAATCCAATCCTTGGGTGCAAGGTTTTGGGGTTACTCTCGCTCGCGGTTTCCGGTCTTTTGATGGCAGCCTTTATTCGACGTCTTACTGGTGACGAACGTGCGGGCTGGATTGCTGCTTTCCTCTACGCCCTCGGACCACAGGCGGCCCTCCGCTTAGCAGGAAACGAGCATATGCCGGTTATTTTCTCTATGCCGTATCCGCCTCTGATCGGTTGGGGACTATTGGAAATTGCGACCCGCAGCTCGGGAAGGGGAATCGTGGTTTTGGCGCTCTCGGTCGCCGCCATGAGCCTTACTTTTAATAAAATTACAGCTGTATTTGCTCCTGTTGCTCTTGGATTGGCTATTTGGTTTCACTACCAATATCCCCACAAAACTATGCCCCTAGTACGGGGATGTCTTCTGGCTGCAGGCATATTTTTAGTCCTAGGCATCTTTCCTCAGCTCCCTGGGCTCCGAGAGGCCAGTCGAATGACCCTTTTTTCCAGCGACCCTCTCCTCGGCTGGCAATCCAGCTTTTCCATCAAAGCTTCGCTCTCCTGGTTTGATCGAGGGGGTCTCCTGATGCAAGGGATGCCTGGTAACTTCACAGTGGATGAGGGTGGCTTCTACTTGGGGATCATTGTTATCCTTGCCACTGCCTTAGCCCTCGAGGTTCGTCGGAGGGGGTCAGAATCGAATCTAGATGGCTCTCTCAAAATCTTTATCGCTCTCTTTCTTCTCGTCCAGTGGTTCAGCTTAGGGCCACGTAGCGGATTCGGAGGAATTATGGAGTTTCTGAAATCGGCTCAGGGAATTCAGGACTGGGTTCTGCCCGTTTTCTGGATCAGTGCCTTAGGTCCGATCGTTGTTCTTGCATTGATCTGGCCGAATGGACGATGGAAGTGGCCGACCTTCGCAATGGCTTTAGTGGTGTATATGTTTCTTCCAGGTTTTCGCCTCTTTGAACTAATTCCTTTAGCAGGAACAGTGCGTGCTCCTTGGTCGTTCTGGCAGGTTGGGGGAGCCTTTTGTCTTGCAGGAGTTGGGGGACTCGCCGTTACACGGTTTTGTCCTGGAAAGACGAGAAGTTGGCTCCCTGCTGTTGTCATCATCGTTGCTGCTCTCGATTTCACTCCGTACTACGCCAAGTTCTTCAAGCCCGGACTTGAGGTGGGAACCTACGAATGCTTTCTGGATTCAGCAGCATTTTTGAAAAGCCAGCAGAAGCCTGGATCGATTCTGCCACTTTCTGGTCGTTATTTTTACACGCAATTACCGCAACTGGCGGGAAGGCCAATTTCTACCGAAGCTTTTCAGGCCTACTTCATGTCGAAGGGATTGAGAGCAATTCAAGATGCTGGTGGATCCAGTGCCGATCTCATGCGGGTGTCCCTTAGTCTTCAAGGAGTTCGATACATACTGATTGATCGAACCGATGTGGATACGCCCGAACACCTCCAAACGGCATTCAAACAGCAGTATCCGACCGTCTTTGAAAACCAGTTCTTTACGATTCTTGAGAATCCAAATTCACTGGCCCCTGGATTTTTAGCTCAAAATTATGTTTCGATTCCCCCAAGCAAGATGGAATATGCGACTGCTGATCTGGGCCTCGTTCGGCTTTATTTTCTACCTGTTGAAGTTTCAGGGGTGGAAATGAGTGATCCTGCCCTGGCGGGGCTGATGAATCCTCAAAATGGTGAAGTCGAGTTAACCAACGCGTTTCGAAATAAGGAGGGATACCCGTTCCGCATCTTGGATCGTGAAAACTTTCAAGCTGTAGGATCGAACCTGATTAAGGTTCTGCCCCAAGGTCAGGCGGGATGGATTACGCTTACTCAGGCTTGGCATCCCGACTGGAAAGTTTTTGTAGACGGACTTCAAAGCGATGTAACTCGGGTGGCACTGGCATTTAGTGGGGTTCGAATTGGGGAGGGAGTAAGAGAGGTGACCTTTACTTTCCTACCACCCTTGTGGGTCTCAATCTCATTAGGGTTAGGGCTGATAAGTTGGGTGTTTGTTTTAGTTGCTTCTGGATATTTGCAATTCGCTCCATGTCCTGTGAGATGGAAACAGTGGTGGGACGGGGAAGAGATTGAGCCGCATGAGGTTGACCCTGAAAAAAAGACGCAGTTAATTTCTAAAGACAAACGAATTGGGTCAATAAGGGTAACGAAAAGCTTGGTAATTTTGCCGACGTATAACGAGGCCGAGATGATTCAGACTGCTTTAGATGAGGTCCTTGCCAAAGCTCCAAACGTGGAAGTTTTGGTTGTGGATGATGGGTCGCCCGACGGAACTTCGGGAAAAGTGAAAGCACACACACTATTTCAAAAGCGTGTGTTCATCATGGAGAGACCTGGAAAAGCAGGTTTGGGGTCTGCCTATCGTGCTGCTTTCAAGTGGGCTCTCGAAAAGGGGTATGACGCGGTGGTGGAGATGGATGCCGATCTTTCCCATGATCCCGCAGATATCTCAGCGCTCCTTGAGGCACTGGCTAACGGGGCAGACATAGCAGTGGGGTCCCGCTACTTAAATGGAATTCGAATCCTGAATTGGCCGCAAAGCCGTTTATGGATTAGCACTTTTGGAGGATGGTATGCACGGGCGTTGACGGGTCTGCCTATGACCGATCCGACAAGCGGCTTTAAAGCGATTCGGCGTCGTGTACTGCAGGAGTTGGATTGGGAAAAATTTACTGCCCAAGGGTATGGGTTCCAAGTCGAGCTTCACTTCTTCGCATGGCAGGCGGGATTCAAGATTGTGGAAGTGCCCATCATTTTTACAGAGAGAAGGGAAGGCAGCTCGAAAATGTCTGCCCACATAGCACTCGAAGCTGCGAAAAGGGTCCTTCAATTATCAGTGCGGAGGATATTTCCTTGAACCAAGTCAATTTACAGAGAAAAATGCGCTGGCAATGGCCTTTTGAACGGGCGGATTGGATTGCAGCTGGGCTCGGTTGGTTGGTAGCTCAGTGCATCTACTTTTTTACGGCGCAGCCCAATGTCGGCCTTTTAGATTCCGGCGAGTTTTTGACAGCGGCTGTTCATGTGGGGGTTCCTCATCCGACTGGGTATCCTCTTTGGACGATTGGGGCTCATCTTTTTAAGCTTTTCCCATTTGGAAACGGTGCGTGGGAGGTTAACCTTTTTTCTGGTTTCTGTTCAGCCCTAGCAGTAGGAATTGTCGGGCTTATCCTTTGCAATTCTTTGCGGTGGGTTGGGGTGAGAGAGCGGGTTGCTCAGATTTTGGCCATCGCTTGGGCAGTGGCACTCGCATGCAGTGTTTCTATGTGGTCGCAGGCAGTCATCGCCGAGGTATACGGATTACACGTCTTGGTTGTGATGTTCTACATATGGGTTCTCTATCGTTGGGTGAGAGAACCTGCGTGGACAAACGGATTGGCATGGTCTGCTTTCTTCTTTGCCCTTGGGATGAGTAATCACCATTTGATGATTGCTCTAGCACCACTTCCAGTCGTCGTGATGCTTTTAGTGCGGCGAGATCTTTTGGGTGAGGGTCTTCTTTATCTTTGTGGTGCTGCGGCACTTGTTTACTTAGGTTTTGGCAGTATTTCAGGTGAACCCGCTACGTGGCACTCCTCAGTCCGTTTTGTTTGGTGTGTGGGAGTTGCACTTGTTTTATGGGTGATCATTAGGCGAAGATTGTCTCACTGGAGAATGGGTTTGTGGGTTCTTTTGGCGGTGATTATGGGACTATCGCCCTACTCTTATATGCCTTTGGCATCAGAGACGAATCCTCCTATGAACTGGGGTTTTACAAGTACAAAGGAAGGGTTCTTTTATTCGGTCAACCGCAGCCAGTATTCAGGTAAACTTTCAGACCAGCTTCTTAAAACTGTGGGTCGGGCTATGGGTGCGGCTCCGCAAGAGCTTCTTGATCCGCCTGCACCTCCGCCCGGATCTCCTCCAACTGCATCCTTTGGAGAAACATTAGGAAAGTTTTCCCAGCTATACTGGCGCAAAATTGTCGCTAATTTTACTCCTTTATCGATTCTGGCACTTGTTGCTTCCGTGGCTTTTTTGGGTGGCCTTCCTCGTCTTAGTAGAACATGGATTCAGGTGGTGGCTCTAGGCTTTCTATTGGCTGGATTTCTCCAGCCCGCCTTTGATCAGGCTGGTGCTGATGAAGCTGCCTGGTTGCTTTATATGCCTTACTTGGGATTTTCCCATGCATTTTTCGTTCTCCTAGCGGGATTAGGCTCCGGGCTAGCGATTCAACGGTGGGCGAAAAAACCATTCCTCGCAACTGCTACTGCAATAGCTCTGGGGAGTGTCATTGCTGCTTTTAGCTTCAGACAGAATTTAACCTTTTGTAGTCAACGGGATCACTGGTTTGGGTGGATGTATGGAAGGGATATGCTGGCGGACCTGCCTAAGGACAGTTTTGTTTTCGGAGGTACCGACCCTGGTCGTTTTGTGCCTACCTATATGATCTTATCGGAGAGCTTTGAGGATAAGAGAAATAAGAGAGATCCAAACTTCGATCGGCGCGATCTATACATCATTACGCAGAATGCCTTGGCGGATGCATTTTATAATCAGTACATCCGAAATCACTATTCGACCGATCGACCTGCTGTGCGTGGATGGATTGATAAGTGGCTAGGACGAGACAAACACTTCCCGAAGGCGCCCTTGTTATTGCCACGGCAGGAAGATATTATGGCAATTTATCAGGCAGCGATCGAAAAAAGGCAAAGGGATCCCTCAGCCGTCGATCCTAATTCCGACCCAACGGTTTTAAACTCCCTAGTGGGGGAGTGGATTTGGCAAAGGAACAAAGATCAACGAGCCTTCTTTGTTGAGGAAAGTTTTCCGATGGAGTGGTCCTATCCAAACGCTGTTCCACACGGGCTTTGTTATGAAATTAAGAAAGATCCTGTTCCTGTACTCAAACCTGAGTTGGTTCAGGGTGATATGGATTATTGGAGAGAATATATAGATCACCTGAAGAAGGACCCTCGCTTTGAGGATGACATTGATGCACAGAGATCTTTCTCAAAACTTCGGAACACAGGTGGAAATATATACAAGTGGCGGAAGATGCCTCAAGCCGCTGAGCAGGCATATCGCCAGGCGTTGGAGTTGTGGCCTGGCAATACAGAGACACTAAATAACTTTTCCGACCTGCTGCTCAAGCAGAAACGTGCGCCAGAGTTGAGGGATATTCTTGAGAGAGCTTCTAAAGCCGACCCAAACAATGGATTACTAGCACTGCTTTTGATGAATTGTGAAAGACGGATCGCTTTAGCCAAGGAGATCACCACTTTGGAATCTCAGTGGAATGGAAAATCTAAAGATGTGAAGGTTTTTCAAGAGTTGCTTGGTAAATACTCTGAAGATGGAAACCTAGCCAAGGCTGATCCCTTGGTTGCCCAAGGGGCTTCGCTATTTGCGACAAACGTGGATGTCCTTCGTGATGTCGTGAACTACTTCGCGATACAAAATCGAGTCCCTTTGGCTATCGATTACGGGAAGAAGCTTGAAAAGATTGCCCCTGAGGATGCTGAAGTGAAACTTGGTATGGCTAAGTTTTACATAGCTACTGGGAATCGATTAGAGTTCTACAAATCTTTACAAGAGGCCATTCGTTTTGGGGGACTTCCTATACGGGAGAAAGTTGCCATTGAACCTATTTTTCAACAGATCCAGAGTGAACCTGAATTTCAAAAGCTAATCAGAGCATCCCAGTAAGATTTACTGGCATCTGGATCGACTATTTTATTTCTTAGTTCTCGTGTGCGCAAACTTCGATTAATGGTAGAACTACACAGAGTAGTATCTGAGTCGATTTGTAGTGCGGCTCTATTTCTTTGAGGTAGGTGTGGGGGATGTAGGTGCCGGAGTGGTCGGTGTGGCTGTAGGAGGGGGTGTGGCTGAATCGTCAGGAATGGCTAAAAGGCCTGCCTCCGTCCAAGGAGTAGTCATAGATGCCAACGCCTTGCGTTTTGCTACCACCTCATCTGTTT
>Ga0114968_10002873_pt1 | contig 13033 bp, 20 predicted proteins | sample M_130807_EF_Meta_FD_87020 | JGI IMG/M metagenome (GOLD analysis project Ga0114968, IMG submission 87020) | Freshwater microbial communities from Lake Montjoie, Canada to study carbon cycling - M_130807_EF_MetaG | ecosystem: Environmental > Aquatic > Freshwater > Lake | place: Lake Montjoie... | reverse complement strand
TCAAGAAGAAGGTAGTCCAGCAATTAAAGTTGCTGGACGCCTATTACTTCTACCCCGTCACCGGGGGGTATGGCCGATCCGGTGTGCCTGACATAGTAGGCTGTTACAAGGGAAAGTTTTTTGCAATTGAATGCAAGGCCGGGAAGAACAAGCCGACTCCATTACAGGAACTCAACATCCATCAGATCCAAAAAAACAGCGGGATAGCCCTAGTTATTAACGAGGAGAACGTCGAGTTAGTTTATTCAATCTTGTTAGGGACTCCCTAACATTCCCCACATTTAGATGCCAGTTACTCACCCACACACATGACCAAACCAAAACCCAAATCCGAACTAAAGCAAAATAGAAACTCACGCGAATTAGTTTGTAGTTTTATTGCTGATGCCAAGCGTGAAGTGCCTATGGTTGAAGTGCGTCACCAAGACTTAACTTCATCAACCGTCGAAACAGTCCTTCGTCAGCTAGCCGCTGATGGTACGTTGATACGTAGACAAGTACGGGACAAACCAAAAGGAAGAGTGTTCTGGGTATACCGTGAACCAAACGTAGACATTGACGCTCGTTTCATAGATGCAAATGATCCGTCCGTTGTATCCATACCCAAAAAACGCAGACCCGCTAGAGAAAAAGCCCCGACTAGCCCGGACTACAAGAAGATCATGGCCGAGGAGCCAGATAATTACAAAACTTTACGCGATCTGCCCAAGGGTAGTGAGCAGGTTGTTGATGAGTTGTATCTAGCAGACTATTACGATACGAGTAGCCCTAAGTTTTTAAAGGACCATAGGCCCATGAAAGAAATGCTTACCCCGGACGCTTCAAGCAACATCGTCCAGATCATTCGTGACGCGGCACAACTACAAAAGATAACGGCATTCTCGCCACCTGACTGGGTTGCTATTAACTCACTAGCACAATCACTATTGATTAGTGCAGCCGGGCTGATGCGTGATTCTTTGAGCAATATTTGGAGCGAACATGATCGTAAACAAGCTGAGTAAAACTGACTTGGAACTGCCCGACTACGATTATGAACCAATCTTCATGTTGGGCAACGCCATGTACGTACCACACTATGTGGAAGAGCATAAGTGGGTTAGTTACGGGGGAGAAACTAAGACAACCGTTGAACTCATGGCCCTCGGAGCCACGCCCGACTTCAGACATTTATGGGTGCGAGGTTGGACTGCAAGGAGAATATTCAAGAAACGGAAACGTCCGTGTTCCGTAAACGAACTTAAAGCTATGTTATTGGAGGCAAAATGAGGAAGAAAACATGGATAAGTTTAAAGTGGGACGACAACAAGGGTGAAGGCGAACTGAAGATTGCCGAAGGTTTTGAAGACATGCACCCGATTACCCAACTAGACTTCCTGAGCGATTGCATATATGAGTTACAGAAGATGCACGACGCTATTTTCGAGGAAGATGCCGCAAGGGTTGGCTCTACACATATATTAGAAGCGTTGGGCATTACAAAACAACTGACCGACAAGGAAGACAAGGAATGATAGTACAGGGCAAGATAATCAAAGACTGGGACAAGTATAAAATTAGTTCGGCATACGTCCCGCCTCCACAAAACCAAGTAATTTCTTGGGACATGGAGCGACTGCAAACACATCTGCTGTGGGGTGGTCCTTTGCGTCCATCCTTGCGTGATCGTCTTAGTATATTTTTAGGAGGTGGCCGTGACTAAAGCTGAAGCATGGAAAAAATGGTGGACGGAAACGCATGGGCAACACATGCCTATGGGTGGATACCATCCGATGGAAGGGTTTATTTATGACGCATTTATCGCGGGGTGGAATGCGGCAGACAAACAATCTCAGGCTGAGATTACGCACCTCAAAGAACAACTGATGCGGGCCAACACCAATGATGGTGTGTACAAGGCCGCATTTCTAGCCGGTCAGATGACCGCACGTGGAGGAAGTTGGAAATGACTGACGAACAATTTGAACGGTTACATGAAGTACTTACCCGAATTGCGGATAACTTAGCTGATATTCCAGATCATATAGACAACATACACAACTCTAAATATTTTTACGCGGCGATGTCTTTGTTAACGGTAAGCAAAAAAAAACATAAAGACCACGATACTGCTCCAAAAGAAGTAATAGCGGCAAGAGCGTGGGACATGGCAGACAAACTAATAGACATGGAGGACGCATGACTGACTACGAACGAGGGTACGAGCAAGGCAAAGCCGACGCAATGAAAGGCGCACAACAGGAACCGGTGGCGTGGATATACATCGATCCAAAATGGAAAAGGGCGCATGTAAATGAAGTAGATCTTACGCAAATCCCAAAATTAGATGAATGGTACCCAATTTATTTCAAACCACAGCGCAAATGGGTCGGGCTGACGTATGAGGAAATGGAAGGACTGTATGAATCAGCTACCTATATGGACAAGACTGATTGCATTCATTTGCTTATGTTAGCCGCAGACAAACTAAAAGAGAAGAACACATGAAGCACTGCTGGTCCAAGAAACTGTACTACGTATGTTGTCGTTGGATTGATTATCCCAAAGGCGGCGGCAGAAATTTTATTGCAACCAAGTATCTAGGGCGTGCGCGGTACTACGCTAAGAAACTAAAGCTCAAGGAACGGCAGATTGATGTATGGGAAAAGGGTAAGAAAAAATATGTATTAGAAGGGAGTTGGCTATGACTGACCGCGAACTTATGGAAAAAGCGTGTGATTTCTTGTTAAGTTTTAGCATTGGAGAACGCTCAGACGCTTCAAAAGTTAACGACTTAATCTACGCCCTGCGCGAAAGATTGGCGCAACCAAAGCCCCTTTTTTCTACCCCCGATGTGACCCCCGAAGTCACACCCCATGTGATCGACTGCCCCCGGTGCGGTCATTGCTGTCCACAGTGGGTCGGGCTGACGGATGATGAGATCAAGGAAATTATAGGGCCGTGGGGAGATACGCCAATCAAAGGCTACACTCGCAAACTGTTTGACCAAATTGAAGCCAAACTCAAGGAGAAAAACGGTGGCTAGATACGGAATCCTTGACGACGAAGGGCAAGTAGTGCGGTGGGTCTGGCATATGCCGCCATATCCTCACGTGGTTGAGCGCATCAAACGCAAACGTAAACCCAAGTTGGATATATCTAACGTGCAAGATGCACCATTTTAAGGAAAGAGAATGACCCCCGAAGAATTTTACATTAGAGATAGTGTTGAGACTGAAGGCATTACCGAAGATTTCATTTGGTACGAATCGGAAAGGCTACGTAAAGATATGCAGATGTGGTCACACCGATTTGAGAAATTAGTTAAGGTTGCGGAAGCTAGGCATAAAGAACACATAAAGATGTTGCAAGATGTCATGCAACAAAACCACCTACTGAAAAAACAATTGAAGGAAAAAAATGACGGCAGATGATATCCATGTTGGTGGTAACCACTATAAAGAGATGGAGTTCCCGCCGTGGGATGCGATGCAAGCAATATTAACTTACGAGGAATTCGTAGGGTTCCTTAAAGGCAACATCATTAAGTACTCAATGCGTCAGGGGCGCAAAGCCGGATCGACTGACGATGCCGAGAAGGCACTACACTACGCCGCCAAATTAAAAGAGGTACAAGGTGAAATTGATCACGGTTGATTTTGAGACGTTCTACGATCAGGACTTCAGCTTATCCAAGATAACTACGGAGGAGTACGTTCGTAGTTCTCAGTTTGAGGTTATTGGAGTAGGTGTAAAGGTAGACAACGAGCCTACGCAGTGGGCCAGTGGGCCGAGGAAAGAGTTGGGTCAGTGGCTCAAACAGTTTCCGTTTGCCGAATCAATGGTGCTTGCCCATAACACAATGTTCGATGGTGCCATTCTCAAGTGGCATTTCGGTATAGATGCGAAGATATGGGCAGACACCCTGTGCATGGGACGCGCTATCCACGGGGTCGAGGTAGGTGCTTCGTTAAAAGCACTAGCCGAGCGGTACAAGGTGGGTGCTAAGGGCGAAGAAGTTATCCATGCCAAGGGCAAACGGCGTCTGGACTTTAGCGATGAGGAGTTGTCACGCTACGGGGACTATTGCCTCAATGACGTAGATATAACTTACAACCTGTTTGGTCTGATGGCTCCGTCCTTCCCACGGGATGAGTTGCGCCTGATTGATCTGACGTTGCGGATGTTTATTGACCCCGTTCTAGAAGTGGACGAGGACTTGATGCGCGACCACCTACGGGATATCCAGCTAGCGAAGCAGGAGCTATTAAATAACACTGGGGCAGAGAAGGCCGAGCTATTATCTAACCCAAAGTTTGCGGCCCTTCTCAAAGAGTTTGATGTTATTCCTCCTACTAAGATAAGCCCAACTACAGGCAAGGAGACGCTCGCGCTAGCTAAGAACGACGAGGAGTTCAAGGCACTAGCGGAGCACCCGGACGTGCGAGTGCAAGCTCTTGTTGCGGCACGACTAGGCACTAAGTCTACGTTGGAAGAAACAAGAACCGAGCGGTTCCTAGATATCAGCAGTCGAGGGGCATTGCCGATTCCGCTACGGTACTACGCCGCACATACTGGTCGGTGGGGTGGGGACGACAAGATCAACATGCAGAATCTGCCGAGCCGGGGCGAGCATGGTGGCAAGATTAAGCGAGGGATTCTTGCGCCTGAAGGGTACGTAATAATCGACTCTGACTCTTCGCAGATTGAGGCAAGGACGTTGGCGTGGTTATCTGGTCAGGGTGACCTGTTAACTGCTTTTACTAATGGCGAAGACGTGTACAAAATCATGGCCTCTTTTATATATGGGAAGCCTATAACCCTGATTACCAAGGAGGAGCGGTTCATTGGCAAGACCACAATCCTCGGCGCAGGGTACGGTATGGGTGCGGCTAAGTTCAAAGCTGCACTGAAGACTACCGGGATTGATATGGATCTGGACATGGCACGGCACATCATCAACGTGTATCGCGCCACTAACAAAAAGATCGTAGCCCTATGGCAACAAGCTCAGGCAACACTCAAGGGCATGGTCAATGGTGAGGAGACTCAGCTAGGTCGAGAGGGTGTGCTCAGAGTATTTAATACATCCATCAAGTTACCTTCCGGGTTACTCATGCGATACGACGAGCTAAAGGTCGAGCCGGGAGAGAAGGGGCCGTCCTTTATGTACCGCACTCGCAAGGGGTTCACATATATCTACGGCGGCAAGGTCATTGAGAACGTGTGCCAAGCGGTCGCAAGGTGTATAATCGGAGAGCAAATGTTGCGGATTGCTAAGAGGTATCGTGTTGTCATGACAGTTCATGATGCCATCGCATGTGTAGCACCCGAGGCAGAGGCACAAGAAGCTATGGCGTACGTCATGGAGTGTATGCGGTGGACTCCCAAGTGGGCAGAAGGTTTGCCGCTAAACTGTGAGGCGGGGTTTTCCCGTAGATACGGAGATTGTTGAGTGAAGCTACCCCCGTGGTCCTTTAGTAGTATTAAGGCATATGAACAGTGCCCTAGAAAGTTTTACCACCTGAAGGTAGTAAAGGACTACGAAGAATCAGCCACGGAAGCGACCCTATACGGGTCGCAGTTTCATGAAGCGGCTGAACTCTACATCAGGGACGGCACACCCCTACCCCCACACTTTAACTATGCGAAGTCAGTACTAGACAACTTCAACCGGATGCCGGGAGAGAAGCTGTGCGAGTACGAGATGGGCTTGACCGAAGACTTGCAACCTTGCGGGTTCAAAGACGAGAACGTATGGTGGCGGGGTATTGCCGACTTGGTTATCCTTGACCGTGACAATGCAGAAGCAAGGGTGGTGGACTACAAGACCGGCAAGTCAACAAAGTATGCCGACAAGGGTCAGCTTGAACTAATGGCACTGGCTATCTTCAAGCACTTCCCCGAGATTAAGAAGGTTAAGGGTGGTTTGTTATTTGTAGTGGCTAACGCTTTCCTTAAAGATAACTACCACATAGACCAGCAAGATGTTCGCTGGAGTAAATGGATTGCAGATCGCAAGCGCATGGCGGCGTCCTACGCCAACAATGTATGGAACGCAAGGCCGAGCGGGCTGTGTCGTAACCACTGCGTAGTTTTATCTTGCCCCCACAATGGAAGGAGTTAGTAATGCCTTACGTTAATAAGCCACGTCCGTACAAGAAAGAGTACGCGCAACAGAAGGAGCGGGGCGAGCACCCCCTGCGGATGGAACGCCAGAAGGCACGTCGGATGTACGATGCCGAGGGGGTTGACCGCAAGGGCAAGGACATAGACCACAAAGTTTTGTTAAGTAAAGGCGGGAGCAACGACAAAAGTAATCTGCGACTCACTACTCCGCACAAAAATCGTAGCCGAAACGGTAAGTAATGCAGATCGTCAACAACAAAGACTTATTACTACAGCTACGTGACCCAACGAAGGTCACGAGCCAGATACCGAAGAGCAAGGACATAGGGAACAATCAAGTGTTAGTTAACTGGGGGCTGGACGAAGCCCGGGCTTTACGCCAACTAAATATCCGTAACGTGCCTAGTCCCATCTTGGGACAATACAAATGGCCGGGGATGTACAAACCGTTTGACCATCAAAAGACAACGGCATCGTTCCTTACGCTGAACCAAAAAGCCCTATGCCTGAACGAGCAAGGTACGGGCAAGACGGGTAGCGTCATCTGGGCTGCTGATTACTTGTTGAGCATAGGCCGAATCCGGCGAGTGCTAGTGATCTGCCCCTTGTCAATTATGGATTCGGCGTGGCGAGCAGACCTGTTTAAGTTTGCCATGCACCGTACGGTAGATATCGCATACGGTAGCGTAGATAAACGCAAGGCAATCATCAAAGGCGATGCCGAGTTCGTCATCATCAACTACGATGGGGTCGAGACAGTCGAGTATGAAATCGATAACGGCGGGTTTGACCTGATTGTTGTCGATGAAGCCAACGCCTACAAGAACACTTCGACTAAACGCTGGAAGTGCTTGAACCGCTTGGTTGGCTCCCGCACGTGGCTGTGGATGTTGACTGGTACACCTGCCGCACAATCTCCAGTAGATGCGTACGGTCTAGCTAAACTAATCAATCCGAACTCAGTGCCGCGCTTCGCGTCTTCGTTTAAGGAGATGGTGCTACTAAAGATTTCGCAGTTCCGGTGGATACCTAGACCCGAAGCTACGACTATTGTGCATCGTGTATTGCAACCGGCGATCCGGTTCAGTAAAGAAGATTGCCTTGATTTACCTGAGATGACTTACGTACGGCGGCGGGTCGAGTTGACCCCACAACAGAAAAAATACTACAAGCTACTTAAAGACAAGCTGGTTGTTCAAGCGGGTGGTGAACAGATAACGGCAGTCAACGCGGCAGTGGCAATGTCTAAGTTGCTACAAGTAGCGTGCGGTGCTGTCTACACCGACAACGGTGAGGTCATCGAGTTTGATATCAAGAACCGATACGCTGTTCTCAAGGAAGTCATCGAGGAGGCGAGCCAGAAGGTGCTGGTCTTCGTGCCGTTTAAGAATGCGATTGACCTTGTATCTGAAAAATTAACGAATGACCATATTTCAAACGAGGTTATTCGTGGTGACGTGCCTGTTAACAAACGTACGGACATCTTCCGCAGGTTTCAAGAAACACCGGACCCGAAGGTGCTAATTATTCAACCCCAGTCAGCGGCACATGGGGTGACCCTAACAGCGGCAAACACCATAGTATGGTGGGGGCCGACTGCCTCGCTCGAAACGTACGCCCAAGCTAATGCACGAGTCCATCGTGCAGGACAAAGGCATCCTTCGACAGTTGTTCAGCTTGCTGGCGCAGCAGTTGAGAGTCACGTTTATAAGCTACTAGATAATAAAATAGACGTTCACGCAAAGATCATAGATTTATACGACGATCTGCTTGCGTAGCAACGCAAACCCTGCTAAACTACACTTCCCTTTTACCAAGGAGCTATGATGCACCCCGAAGAAACGCCGCAACAATATACGCCTGAGAAGTTAGTGCGTATCTACCTCAAGATGAAGGAAGCGCGTGAGAAGCTAGCCGCAGACTTCAGAGAGGCAGACGACAAGATCAAGTCTCAAGCTGACAAGGTGAAGCGAGTTCTCCTGCAACATTGCAAGGACCATAACGTCGAGTCCGTAAAAACGGCAGAGGGCATGTTCTATCGCACGACGCAGAAGACCTACTTTACTAACGACTGGGAGTCAATGGGCAAGTTCATCGTCGAACATCAATGCCCCGAGCTTCTGGAGAAGCGGATACACCAAGGAAACTTGAAGCAATTTTTAGAAGAGAATCCGGAGCTTCTGCCGCCCGGGCTGAACGCTATGACCGAGTACTCAATCACTATTAGGAGAAACAAACAATGACGTTGCGATTTGTACCAATCGAAGATCTAGCACGGACGCTCACCGTGTCGGTCACGACGGTAAGGAGTTGGGTTCGGACAGGACTTATTCCGGGTGACACGTACGTTAAGATCGGCAATACTTACCGATTCGACAAGGACGCGATCATCAACCACTTCAAACCACAGAAGTCAGTATCGGAACCCGATCCCTTGCCACCCCCATCCCCGCCCAAGGTCGAGCTTAGTCCTGAGATGGAACAGCTTGAATTTGACTTTGATTTACTCGGCACAAGTAACGAATTTGATGCCGTTGACGTTGACCAAAACCTTTGAGGTAACCATGAACGAACTATCCCTATTCGGAAACCGCCGCTCTTCTGCCCGTCTCGCTGATGTCGCGGATGCTATCACTGACAACGTAAATGCTGGCAACGTCAACCGCCGCATTAGTCTTGAAGGTAATTTCTTCCGTGAAGTCATCAACGGCAAGGAGGTCCGAGTCAATGAGGAGCGTGCTGTTAACGTAGTCATTATTAACGCCGCCCCCATCTCCAAGATGTACTTTGCCGAAGCGTATGTCAAAGGCAAGCCAGTAAAGCCCACTTGCTGGTCTTCAGATTCGCAAGTCCCCGATCAGTCAGTGCCGGATGATCAAAAGCAGTCTGCTCGTTGTATGGATTGCCGCCAAGCAATCAAGGGTTCGGGTCAGGGTGATAGCAAAGCATGTAAGCCCCAACAGCGCATTGCTATTATTTTTGAAGGTGCAATTGAGAAACGTGAGGTCTACCAACTCACTCTTCCGCCAACAAGTATTTTTGGTGATATATCAGAGCATGGCGGCAAGATGCCTCTTCAGGCGTATGCCCGTCACCTCAAAGCTCACGGCGAGAAGGCGATTGGTATCGTGACCGAGATGCGATTCGACAAGGATAGCTCTACGCCTAAGCTGGTGTTCAAACCTGTGCGTCCGTTGGACGATGCCGAGTTGGATATCGCGTTGGAGTTGCGAGACGCTCCTGATACTCAGCGATATCTGAAGCTCAATGTATCGCAGATGGATAAGGTCATTCCTGAGCCACCTCCTTCGTTGTTTGGCAATGTTGAACCTAAGCCGGAAACCAAGGCGAAAGCCAAGCCAAAGGCTGAGGAAGTTGAGGAAGTTATCGAAGAACCCAAGAAGGTTGTTAGCAAGAAGACTAGCACCGCTCCCCAAGCGGAAGCTATTGATATGAGTGACATCGTAGGCGATTGGGACGATTGATCGCGTAGTCTTCAGGCGGTGGCGGTTGGGGTATGTGTACCCTAGCCGCTATTTTTTTCTTCGTATGGGGCGAAGATGCAAGCGAAGGAATTCCTAGAGTCCGTCTTAGGATCAGACGGGTTCTACTGCACAGTGGGGTTGAAGGGTCCGAAGGATAACGTAACCCGAGTCCAGCGGCTGTTTGACAATCTTGATGATGCTGTTGATGAAGTATTCAGACTGGACGCGCAGGGCTTCAACGCCTACCACGCGCAAGCTACGTTTGAGACTGACAAGAACCGGAAGCAAGAAAATGCAAAATATTTAAAATCGTTTTACCTAGACATCGATTGTGGTGATGGACCGAAGAAGGATTTCCCTACACAGGCCGAGGCGTTAGTTGCCCTCAAGTCCTTCTGTAAGGCAATTGCATTACCTAAGCCAACCATCGTCAATTCTGGTTATGGCTTACATATTTACTGGATACTGACCGAACAAGTCCCGGCTGACGAGTGGCTTGCCGCCGCGAAGCGGTTTAAGCAGGTAGTTAACAAGCAGGGGATGAAATGCGACCAAACTTCCACATCGGATTCGGCCCGGATTTTACGCACTCCGGGTACGCATAACTATAAAAATGGCACACCTAGAGTTGTTACGGTAGTCGGGGAAGTTGCAGCCCCGATCCGGTTTGAAGACTTTAAGGACATCATCGGTGCTATACCTACACCGGAAGGAAATGCCAAAGCCAAAGCAGAATATGACCCGCTTACACAAAACTTAATAAGCAACTATCAACATAAGTTTAAGACCATCCTGATAAAAAGCGGTCAGGGTAAGGGGTGCGCCCAGATTAAGAAGGTTGCGACAGAGCAACCCACAATGCCGGAACCGCTGTGGAGGGCGGGTTTATCAATCGCGGCACATTGCATGGATCGGGATATCGCTATCCACAAGATATCGGACAAGCATCCGCAGTACAGTTCCGAAGAGACGATAGAGAAAGCCGACAAGATACACGGTCCTTACACCTGCGAAACTTTTAACACGCTCAACCCGGGTGTATGCGAGGACTGCCAGCACTGGAAGCAGATCAAGTCACCGATTGTTCTTGGTCGGGAGATTAAAGAAGCAGAAGAAACCGAGGAGGTTGAAGACGATAGCGTAGTAAAGAGTGCAGCAAGTCATTCTATTCCAAAATATCCGTTCCCCTATTTCCGTGGGGCTAACGGTGGCATCTACCGGAGAGACAAAGACAAGGATGGTGACCCCAAGGAGATCTTGGTCTATCACAATGACTTATATGTAGTCCGTAGGATACGAGATCCAGAAGCTGGCGAATCCGTAATGATGCGCTTGCATCTACCAAAAGATGGGATACGAGACTTTACCGTAGCACTTACAGCCGTCACATCACGTGATGAATTTAGAAAGGTGATGTCGTTAAACGGCGTTGCCGTCATTAACCCGGAGCATCTTATGCACTACACAACTTCATGGGTAAATCAGTTGCAAAATACAGCAGTCGCTTACGAAGCTAGAAGACAGTTCGGTTGGGTCGGGGATAAGGAAAACCCCTTACAGTCCTTCGTTGTTGGGGCAATTGAAATATTCCCAGACAGGGTTGATATCAGCCCCCCATCTGTATCGACGGCAGGGTTAGTCCCACTATTTGAGCCACAAGGTACGCTAGAGAAATGGAAGGAGTTAGCAGAAGTCTGGAATAAGCCCGAGTACGTATTACATCAGTTCATGTTCAGCGTCGGGTTCGGCTCACTTCTCATGGAGTTGACTGCACATAACGGGGGCACATTTCACTTCACCGGCAAGTCGGGCAAGGGTAAGAGTACGGGTTTGTACCTAGCAGCATCCCTCTGGGGTGACCCCATGCGCGTTGTTTTGGATGATAAAGATACCTTTAACTCCAAGATGAATCGGGCCGAGGTCTACAAGAACCTAGCGTTTCTTCTGGATGAGATGACAAATACATCTCCGACTGACTTAAGTACTTACGCTTACGCTATGCCGAGCGGGAGCCAAAAGAACCGCATGTCTTCTAGCGGGAACAAAGAGCGGTATCGCGGTAAGCCTTGGAAGTTGTTAGCTGCTAGCACCGGCAACACGAGCATGATTCAGCGGATCGGACTATACAAGTCGCTGCCAAAAGCCGAAGCCCTACGTATTATTGAGATACGTGTACCCGACAATCTGGCGAATCTAACCAAGGAAGAACAGGACAATTTCTACGCAGGTATTCAGAATAACTTTGGTCATGCAGGGCCGGTTTTTGTACAGTACATGCTTAACAACGTAGAGGAATGCAAAAAAGTACTGGCGTTTGTCCGCAGAAAAATTGATGAAGCGGCAAACCTGCAAGCGGATGAGAGGTTCTGGTCATCCATGTGTGCTTGTACTATTGCTGGTGTAGTCATTGCCCGAAAGGCGGGGCTGATTAACTATGACGTTGCGACGCTGACTCAGTTCATTCTTGGTGAACTAGCCAAGTCCAAAGAAAATAATTTTGATTTTGACTTGAACGCGGAACAGTTGCTGTCTGACTACATGGCCGAGAACTACAACAACATCCTTCGCATCAAGAGCACGGATGATGCACGTAAACAGTCAACTGGATTGGATCATTTGATCTTGCCTGATGCCACACCAAGGATGTCGTTGGTTGCCCGTTACGAATACGATATCAAGAAGCTGTACTTGCTACCTAAACCGTTCAAGCTGTGGTGCGTGAAGCAGCAGATTGACTACTCTAATATCCTAGACGCATTGAAGTCTGGCAGGACCAAGGCCAAGAAGGAGAAGATCCGGCTAGGTAGAGGCACTCATATGAACATGCCAGCCGCAGACGTGTGGACTTTACTTTGCCCATTTATGGATGGCAGTGGTGGTGCAGAGTAGATTTTGGCTTGACGATTTAGACCCGGACGGCCTTGTTATCAAGGTCGAATGGGATAAGTTTATTGTTGGATCGTCTATTTTTGTACCAGCAATCAATCACTTAAAGCTCAAGGAGCAGATCCTTGATATCGCCAAGCGTAAGGGGTGGGAAGTAGAGACGCGGCGTCGGGTCGAGAGCAAAATTTTAGGGCTTCGCATCTGGAGAAAACTGTGATACAGTGAAACCTGTTCGTGTGTCTCCTCCAAGGTATTACCCCCGACTGTGCGGCCACGCCTTCGGGGGATTTTTTTACCCTTAATCTAGCTCGTCATCAGAGAAGCTGTATTCCGAAGCATCTTCCATAAGCTCGGCACGCATCGCCTTACTCAAGGTAATACCGTGGAACATCTCAGCCGAAGTCTTGGCGTTGGCCTTTAGCGAACTGATGATTGTGTCAGCAGTAACGGTGCCGGGATGCTTCTGGCCGAGTTTCTGCAACTTCTCCATCACCTCGTCGGCTTCACGATTATCGCCTTCACGATACGCTACGTATAGCTGCCGCAACAACCTC
>Ga0114968_10002867_pt1 | contig 13040 bp, 14 predicted proteins | sample M_130807_EF_Meta_FD_87020 | JGI IMG/M metagenome (GOLD analysis project Ga0114968, IMG submission 87020) | Freshwater microbial communities from Lake Montjoie, Canada to study carbon cycling - M_130807_EF_MetaG | ecosystem: Environmental > Aquatic > Freshwater > Lake | place: Lake Montjoie... | reverse complement strand
TCTAGTAGTAGAAGTATTTTGCTCAAAAATCAAATATCTCGAAGTTGAAGCGATATACTTTCTAACAGTCAATAACAATCTACGAACATTAATTCTATCCAATGCAGATGGTTTATCTTGCAAAGTTTTTTGTCCGAATACTACGATACCTTGTCCAGGGAATTGTACGATTGGATTTACTTTAGCTTCATAAAGATTATCTCTATCAGCCTGAGTCAATCTACTCAATACTGCAACTGCTCCGTTCAAACCACCACGATTCAAACCTGCTGGTGCGAACCATTCTGCTGCTACTCTATCGTTAGCTGCGAAAACTGCTGGCATCAAAACTGAAGGTGGAATTGCGATTAATTTATTTGTATTAACATCCACAGTCTTAACCCAAGGGTAGTACATTGCTGCGTAGTTAGAATCTACAGATGCTGCTTGGTCTTTAGCGTTAGATATTGTACCTGTATAAGAAGTACCATCTATTACATAGAAAGAATCTGCTCTATCAGTTACCAAATCAAGTGCTTTATCAACAAGACTTGAGTGATATTGCTTATTCAAACCTGGAGTTACTAACATCTGAATATCATATTGGTCAGAAGAAAGTGCTGAGAACTGGCGTTGGTAAGCTACCGAACCAGATGAAGTAAGAGTTGCACAATTCAAACCTTGTGTGTTAGAACCATCATCTTCCATATCTTTACCTTTTAAGATAGGAATTACAGGAGATTGTCCGTCAAAACCTTCTTGGAATACGATAAGGATATTTCTTTTTTCAACATCTGTCGATAATGAACCAACTGGAGATAATCCAGAAGTTCCATCTAATGAGTATGCCACATTAGAACCTGAACAATATGTATATGAACCCGAACTCAGTGTTGCAGGGATTGGGCTACAATAGAAGTAGTTATCAGAATTATCTTCCAAATTAATACCACCGTATTGAGTAGCATCAGGGGTTGTGAAAGTTGCGGCTGGAACTAAGGACGCAGTAGCTACAGATGCTGATATAGGTAATTTGTAAGGAGCATGTGCAAATGGTATTGCTTGAACTGGAATATTTTCAGTTACTAATGTACCATCTCTTTCGGTATTTACAAGTCTTACATATTTTGATTTGTTTACCCAATCACCAGTTTCAGTTGCTCTACCTGATTCATCAAATGTTAAGTGTCTATCACCAATCACTCTATAAATATAGTTTGGAGAAGATGGGTCAAGGTTTACATTAGAATAAGTTTCCAAAGCGTTTCTTCTTCTATTAGTATCACCAAATGCTCTTACAGTTACAGTGAATGTACCATAAGTTGTAGCCTGAGATGAACCTGCTGGTTTGATATTTGAAATACCAATTTTGATTTTTGTATTTGCTGCATTACCTGCTCCGATTGTTTCAAAACGGAAAAGATTATATCTTTGGCCTGAAATTAATTGAGATTGGATATAAGGAGTTTTTGCTTCCTGTGCATCAAATGGGAATGTTTGGTCTGATAAAGCAACTGCCGATACTACTGCACTTCCAGTGTAATTTGCTAATAGAGATGCTGCTTTAACACCAAAATACTTATAAGAATAAGCATCTTTAGAACCACGTGGGTCAGAACCTAAAACTGCTTCAATATTACTTACGCTTGTAGGATTTACTGAAGCCGTAAAAGCAATTGCACTTGTTACACTTCCTGACATAAAGAAACTTCCACTTCCTAAATTTGCGATTACAACACTTCCTGAACTTGCATTCAATACAGTACTAAATACGATAGCAACCGAACTACTTATTTGTCCGTTTGATGCGCTCATTGCTAATTGTATTAATGTTGGAGTTTTCTCAGTATATCCACCGATACCGGCAACTCTACAAACTGTAGCTGCGCCTGCTTCTTTAAGATATTTCTGAACTGCGATAGGTGTGTAATAAGTGTCATCAACTGTACCAAACATATTTTCAAATTCTGTCTGGGTGTTAACGAGAGTTGGAACCAGTGGTCCTTCTTTGAATGGACCTACAAACGCTGTACCTATACTTGCCACACCTTGTTGCAAGAATGATAAGTCGTTCTCCTTGGTAAATACGCCGGGTGATACTATTTTCTCTGCCATTGTTTAAATTGTTTTTTAATTATGAAATTTGTCTATAAATATAATTTAAAAAACCAAAACAATGATTATTGAATAAATGGTATTAAATATTTTAAAAAAATATTGTGTAATTTATTATAAAGTTATAAATTTTCCTGTTATTGTGATTTCATCGGCGCTTGTGACATTAAATCCAATATTAGCAGAAAGGAAATTTATTATTAAAGTATTGGCTGAGTATATTGCATTAAAATGCGTAGTTTGATTATACTTTGTACCATTTATATAAATTTTTAAGTCGTAATTTTTGGTATCATAAACTAACGTACCAGGAACAACTCCAGATAATGCCGGTGGTATTGTTATCAAATCTATATTTGAAAATGTAATTGTATTATTTATAGTTGGTCGGCCGGTTAATGAATTATTTAATGCTATATAATCAGATATATCGCTTGCATTATAATATGGTGAAGTTGTAGATGTAAATCCCTCCATTCTACCGTTGCCTGTAAAATCGGTTTCAGTTGTTAATATTAATTTATTTGAACTAAATCCTTTTGTAGTAGTTCGTTCTCCATCAAATTTTTCAGGAAGAAGATAAGCTTTTACCGTAAGATTGAACTCTACTCTGTTTACTCGTTGTGCTCCATCCGATAATTCGTTAATTACATTATAATCATCAATCGTTGTAACAAACTTAAATTTCTTTTTATCGCCCCAATATTCATCGGATGCCCAGTTTAGAGATTCAATTATAGTATTAAGGTGTTCTGTATAATTTGTCCAAGCCATAGACTCGTATTTAATTTCAACATAATCAGGCATTGTTATATTATATATTTCGTATTTTGGCTTAGCTCCAGTCATTATACTAAAACGGTCATAACGATTTTCTTTTGAATATTTTTTAACATCCTGATAAGATACGTGTCGGTTTAGCATTGGCATAGATTCATTCTTTGTAACATTTGTTCTTCGTATCATTAATAGTGGTAACTGAATTTTTCCTTTTTGGTCACGATATATACCATCTTTTCTAGCACCAACCCATCTTTCCGAATTACCATACACTACTGGAATTTTTATAGCTTTTCCATTTTCGTTTAATGTTGGTAATACGACATCTTCCAAATAACTCATTATAGCATAATCCACATCATACAGAGATACACTTTGCTTTATATCTCCGGGTTCAAAATTTGTTTGAAGTATTCTATCCGGTTTTCTTAATGGATTTTGTGCCATATTATTGTATTCTTTCTTCTATGTTTAATGTTGATTTACTTACCATAAAGGTATTGCATACGATACTGAAATTATTTTTATCAAATCCACCAACGTATTGAGTTTCGGTTGTGTTATCAATTTCATAATACGAATCATCAAAATAAATAACATCACCGACTTCTGGATATGAATTTTTTTCTTCACACATAAACCTATCAAATCGAAACTCTATATTTTGCATTGTTTCGGCACCAAACCCTTCATAACTAGTGGTTGTCGTATCTTTATTTATAAGTACATACAATTGTACGCCAGTATGCCAAGTTTTATTCATAGCTTCACCGTATAGGTTTATTCTGGTATCCGCAAGATTTATCTTATACAATACGCAAGTGTTTTGAACTACATCATCAACAACTTCTCTCGCCAACCCTTTGAAAAAAGTTACATCTCTATCTGATATAAATTTTGCCATATTATCCTACATATAATTTTAAAGGAATGTGTTTTAACATATCTTGATGATATTCCGATTCATTTTTTTTATATTCTAATTGCTTAACCCTACTTAAATCTTCAAGGTTTTCTCTCAATTGAGTAATCAATGCATCTTTTTCAACTTGAGCTTCAGAACGTAGTGCGGCACCATCAAGAGATATAGTAGCATCTGGAATAGGAATTTCATTATATTTTTCACGAATAGCACCTAATAATTCTTTTGCTAATGCTAATGTATATTTTCTTATCCATTGCTTACCAACATCATTAATATCACTATATTGTATAAAATCATATTTTGCATCAGAATAATCCGATATAGATCCAGAATCTATTAATAATGAATTTTCAAAAAAATCTTTTCTTACAAAGTATTCAAAATATATTTTTTTAATAGGAGATACTGCCGATGGTACTGGAAATACTTCAATTTTATTATTAACAATATTGAACGAATGAGCCGATTTACGAATATGGTCATTAAATTCAATATGCTGCATTCTAAGTACATCTTCATACAATGGCATCATTAGGAATTGAGCAGCTGGTGAGTAGTTACCAAATCCCAATTCACTAATCAAATTCAATGTACCTTGTGCTCCTACTGAATATGGGTCGAAGAAACGAGTAATAGCGGGAACAGCTTCATAAAATACTTTTGTAACATCAAATGCATTTGAGCCGGAATATAATGATGCCATTGTTTGGCCGGTTGCTTTATCAACGGCGTTTGCTAAATCGTAAGATTGTACCGATGCCGATATGTTTATGTAAGCTTTTTTTATATCAGTTGCGCCTCCAACTCCTGAAACCGTACCATATGCTTGTGACATTCTAAATGCCAATGGAACTGTAGACCCTTCTATAAGCGTTTGAGAAAAATTACGATTATTTGATTTTGATTGGCCGTGTAAAAGATATAAGTTATTTCTTATATTAAATTGATTGACCTGTGCCGAGTACTCAGATGTTGCCTCTTCAAAACACGCATAAAATTGGTCATTAACCAATTCAATATCAATAATTGGGTAGCCTAGTCTTTTGGCACACCATACAGCTGTTCTCGGTGCATCATTCCTAAAATCCGCATCGTTATCGTATAATGCAAATGGAGTTGGCATTGATCCGGTATCAAAACTTGCTGAACCAGGCCATTTTAAATTTAAAGACATAGTTTGAGAATTATGGTTATTCTTATATAAATATAAAAATTATTAAGAACTACTTATAAATCTTCCATTAGAATCTTTTTTTAAATTTCTGTTCTTTAACCAATGGCATCTTTCTTCATATAATCGGGTTCCTTCGGTATCGCCATTCCTATCTATAAACCAATCCAATGAGTATCTACCCTTTGCTTTTTCTTTTTGTAGTTCCTTTGTATTATCTGAATGCGATTTGCCAAACATAGGATTTTTTGTACCTGTAAACCTTTTGCTTAAAGATACTCTTTGTTTTTCTTTTAACTCTGGATTGTTAGTAAACATATTTCCACCATGTCCGGCGTAGGTATTATTATAACCACGTTTAACACTATCATATGCCAATATAAATTCTTCTTCAAGCTTGGGAGCAATATCTTTATTAACTTCGCATAAAATTTCTTTTTGAAAATTATCCCAACCATATTTACGAATTGCTTTATACAAAGAATAATCAGATTTATGTTTTAAGGCAATATGTTTATGCTCATTCATTCTGCCCATAAAATCTTTTGTTCTTCCTATATAAACTTTTCCTTTTGGCGATGTGATTTTATAAATAACTTCATTTTCCATATAATTCTATTTTATATAAATATAATGAATTTTACCGAAAAGGCAAAATAAAAGGGAGAATTTCTTCTCCCTCTTAATTATATTACTCTAAATACGATTAAAGAGTGTTCAAACCTTCAATTACAACCTTACCGTAAAACTCCGGACGAACTATCTTCTTAGCGTAACGAGTCATAACGCCTCTACGCGGTGTGAAGTTAGTTGGGTCATAAACCAACGGAGTCATAATTAATGGAACGTATGGAGCGTAAACGGCACCAGTCTCAAAGAAATTACTTCCTTTGAAGCCCATTAAGATTACATTCTCAGTCATGTATGGGTTTTTGTAAACATCATAACGATTAGAGATTGAACCTACCTGAGATACGCCTGCTGCAAATTGTAACGCATCTTTAGCTGGGTTAGCCGAAAATCCGTTCATTGATTCAAGAATTGTACATACGTTTGGAGAAGCAACTAAGAAGTTTGCACCACCACGCATTGTTAATTGATGAATACGGTTAGAAACTTTTTGCAATTTAATACCCAAAGTTTGATACCAAGTAGATTTAGTGTATGCACTTGCAGCTGCTGCGTTAGCATCAATAGAGAATGAATTTGAAGTCGAAGTGTAATCATATCCAACACGAGCAGACCAGTAATCAACAGTCAATGCATTAGCTTGTAACATTTCAAGGATTTCTAAGTCGATTTCCAAAGAGATGTACTCACTTAACATTTGAGTCAATTCAGCTTCTGCATCAATAGAATGGTATGCATTCAAATCTTGTGCCAATTCCGGAGTCCAAATTGCTTTTAACTTACGAGTTTTTGCAACGATTGGCTCTGATTTCAATTCCAATTCAATTTCTGCGATATTAAGGTCAGCACCTGTTCTATCTTCAAAATCACCACGATTTGTTGCGGTTGGTTGAGTATTAAATCCAACAAGAACACCTGGCATGCTACTTGTTACAGAAGCTGCAGTTCCTGTTGTGATGAATGTTACAGTAGAACCACTAATTGCTGTAAATTGTGGATAGTATGTTGTAAATGATCCTGATGCAGAGAATGTTCTAACTGAGTTTATATCTGCATTAGTCAAACTGGTTAAAGCAATTGCTAATTTTCTAGCAGAACCAGCTGCGATTGATCCAGAAAGAGTTGTATTAGATAAATCAAAAGCAATATCAACCAAAGATGCAGTTGTCATTACAGCTGTTGCTGAAGCACTTGTATCATTGAATGTATAACCAAAACGACCTGCTCCGTACAAACCACCGGTTGTATCTTGAGTAGAACCAAGTTTGTTTGTGTTAGCTGCGTTTAAGCTATCTTGTCCAAAAGTACCACCTGCTCCGAATAAAGAAGAACCAGATTCTGGTCTGTTGGTTGATGTAGCATTTGAATATTTGAAATCCATATAGAAGATAAGACCTGAAGGTAAGTTCATCGGTTGTACAGAAACGAACTCTTTTGCAGCGATGCTACCAAAGATACGTCTTACCAACGGAAGAGCTACACCAGCCCATTCTTCTGAACCTTGTGAAACACCTGTTCTAGTGCTTTCATCAAGTAATTGTTTAGCTTGGTTTTCTAGCATTACCGCCATACCATGCTTATTTGTTTCAGAGCCTACTCCTTCAAGTAGACCTGTTCTTTCCCACTTGCCTTTCAAACCTCTGGTTTGCTCTAGCATAATGCTTTGTGGATTAGCACCTGACATTAATTTTTTTAAGTCCATTTTAATTTAAGTTTTTTGATTTTTAATTATTTGATTATGCCTGCTAACTTTTTGAACCTATCAGAAATTACAGTGCTTTCAGCAATTACTTGCTTTTGTGCAGCTTGAGCTGGTTTAGTTGATTTAACAACTTTACTAGCAAAACCTTCTGTGATTGATTTTTTAGCAACCTTGTTAGATAATGTGTATTTGAAATTCTCTGCTAATGTAGAGTAAACCAATTTAACTTCTCTAACTGATTTTGTTCTATCCAAAGTTTCAATAACTTTAACTTTTTGTTCGTTAGTCATATTGTGTGCTCTGAATAATTTGTTTGCGAATAACAATTTAGCGTTCAATAAGTTTACCTCATTGATTGTTCCTTGTAAAGATTTGATAGTTTTGTAAGCTTCTTTCAATTCAGCTTTCATTTCTTCTGTATCTTCTTCACCTTCATTTTTGGGCTCCTCATCTTTCATGTCAGCTTCCATTTCACGAAGGATTTCTTCCAAGTCGATTACATCTTCCGTTTCTTTAGGTTCTTCGGGTTCACTACCTTCGAGTTCAGCTAATCTAGCGCGGAGTTCAGCGATTTCTTCTTTCTCTGGATCGATTTCCTCACCTTCTTCGTTGGTAGCCATTTGGTCACCTTCACCTTCTTCAGGTTCTTCTTGATCAAGTTGAGATTCCAATTCACGAATGATAGATTCCAAATCTAAGTCATCTTCTTCTTCGGTTTCTTCGGTTTCATCGCCGGTAATTTCGTAATCTTCGCCATCACCTTCGTAGTCTTCGCCATCACCTTCGTAGTCTTCGCCATCACCTTCGTAGTCTTCGCCATCACCTTCCATACCAAATTGGTCATCATCAGAAGATTCATCGCCTTCTAATTCTGCCAAACGTGCACGTAATTCAGCGATTTCTTGGTCTTTGTTCATTTCATCATCTTCCATTCCCATTTCTTCTTCGTTAATGTCTTTTGTTTTTGTGTAGTCACTAACAGCAGTAGCGGAATTACCAGATGATTTTTTAACACCAACTGATAAGTCGGTATCGGAATCCAACGATGGTTGCTTACCAGGTGTTTTTCCCATAGAATCAGCAGTGCCAATATCAGATGAGTCTAACTCTTCGTTTTGCATTTCTTCATCACCCATATCTTCTTCAGCTTCTTGTCTCAATTTTTGAGAAAGAATTGATTGTAAGCGTGGCGTAAATGCTTCTTCTAGAGCTAATTTTGCGTTTGCTAAAGCAGTTTCTTTAACGGCTTTGGCATCAGCGATTGCTTCTTTCAATAATTTTGAATTTGCCATTTTTTTTTAAAAATTAAATTTGTTCGTGAAGTTATTCTGGAGAACTCCAATAGAATTATGTTGATTGTTCGGTCACCACTTATAGAGAAGGGTATTCATCAATCAACTATTATAAAAAAGATAGTCCTATATGAGATAGGACATTTGTGAATAAGTATATAAAAATAAACTAAACGTAATAAAATTATAAATTTTTTTTATTTTTTCGTTTAGCTTCTTCTATTAATAATCTTTTTTTAACGGATTTCTTTTCGTAGGTATGCCGTTCTCTTAATCGTTCAATTTGTTTTGTATTTTGAACTTTCTTTTTGTAAATTTTCAAAGCCCCATCTACGTTTCCGTTTTTAATCTCTATAACAAGCATAACTTATTGTAAATTAACCAACTTATATTTTGTTGAATATAGTAATTCCGAAATATTATCTATTTGATTTTGAATCCAAGTATCTTGTAATTTTTTATCTTGTCTTATTTTATCAAGGGCTGATATTAATTTTTCAAAATACTTAATTATATTTTCAATTTCACAATTAGTATCTAAACCATTAACAGGTTGAAATTTAATAAGTCCGTATTTACCCTGATATGATTCTACCAACCCATCTACTAAACCCACAATTTCATCATAGTATGTATTTAATGCTGAATGTGCTGCGAATGCGCCTGGTCCGCTAACTCCCAAATGAAACACATGCGCTTGTGTTCTACTGTGGAAGAATAATGATGCTAATTGTTCCATTTTATTTTATTTATTTTTTTCTTAACATTTTAAAATCTTGCCCGTCAAGCTTTCCGTTTTTATTCATATCAATTTTATGTTGGTCACCTTTAAGTCCAAGCCTTTCGTGCATTTGTTCTTCACTAATTTCAGCTATTTCAAAGTAACGTCCTAAAACGTGTCCCATATCTTCGTATAATGCCTCAAGTCTTTCTTCTTGCCTTTTTGATTCAACAGCCTCTCTATCAAACTTCTCTTGTAACTTCTTTAGCTCTCCCATATTACGTTTGATTGTAACCCTATCAAACCAATCACCTGCCTCACGTAGAGTGTACTCCTGAGCCGCATCAGCAATTGCACCCAATGTCTCTGCTATCTTACGTATATCTGATTTGCGAGTCATACCCTCTCTATGTTGTCCATAGGTAGATATGATTTCCAAGAAATGCTTTTTTAGTTCGGTTGGCATTTGTTGGTATTCTTCTGTTTCTTTTAATATATCCTTTAAACGTATCATAAATTATTTTTTATAAATAAAAAGCCTTCTCAATATCAATCAATTTAACTTTAACTGATTTTTTATCTTCTTTTTTAATAGTAATCGTTGCTGAATTAATATCCACATCGGTTACTTCACCTTCCAAATCAAATTGGCCTTGTGAACCAGAACCTGCACCATAATTATATCCGGCAGTAATTCCGATTTTTTTGCCCTTTCTTGGTAATAAAAGTGCTTCACGTCTTTCTACTTTGTAAACATTTCCTTTTTTACTAGCCGGTCCGATTGCAGTTACTTCTACATTCTTACTACCAACTATCTTACTTACTCGACCGATTACAGTACCGGTGTACATTGACATTCCCCTTTCATTTTCCGATTGATGAAAATAAATAAGGTCATCTTTTTTCAAATCAGTTGCTCTCAAATCCTCTCTACCACTTTTTATCAAAGTTGCTTCTTGAATTTGATTGAGCCTTTCACGAATAATAGCAATCTCCTGCTCTTTAGTCATTTGTGTACCAGCAATTTTATTCATTGCTTTAATTTCGTTTAATAAGTTTTTCATTGTTTTTTTTTGAATAATTTATTTTTTAATATCCTTTGTACCAATTTTTATCTCCACCGTGATTTTTATCAAATGCTAATAAAAACGATTTTAGTGCTTTTGCTTTTTCCAATGCTTTTGATTGGTCACCACCACTAAGATATACTCGTTTTATTTGTGCCTCCAATTTACCACTGCGAATATCATCCACTTTGAAACTATCTCTTGGAAACATACTTGCAAATTTGAAAACATCTTCCGAAGTTAATCCAGATGCTTTCACATCTTTCATAGCTGATTGGATTTCCTTTTCATCTTCGTATGTAGATTCCGCATTCTTCTTCATAAACTTAACAGCGCTTGCTAACTTTGAATTTGCTGCGAAGGCTTCGGATAATAAATCTTTTAGTTTCATTTATTTATTTTTTAATGAGTTGGATGCGTTTTCCACAAAATTCCTTCTATAAATGCATTAAATACTAAATCATATTCTCTATTTGATAATGATTTACCTTTTTTAGCATAATCTTCAGCTGCTTTTTTTATTTGTGGCCCTACTAAATCATATTTTGTACTTTCTTCCATATTCGTATCTTCGCCCATCCAATCGTGGTCATCGTTTCCGGTCTTTTGACGTTTAACAACATCGTATTTTTTAAGTTTTTGTACGGCCTGGCTTAATTCAGCGGTTGTGATTCCTATTGAATCCATTACTCTAGCTATCACTGCTTGCTCTTTCTTTTTTGGAAGATTGTATGATTTGATTGTTTGTACCAATCTTTGTAAAAATTTCTCAACCTTTGAAGGTAGTGCTACTTCCATATCTTCCAAAGCCTCATTTGTTTTTGGCTTTTGGTTATTTGGTATAAGATTTATTAATTTTGCCATTTTCTTATTTTTTTGTATAAATATTATTATTTTAATTTCCAAATCCAGCCTCCGGCCGACTTTTGTTTATTATTACATACTTTTGATATATCTCCTTTATCCGTTTTTGTATTCTCACCTGCTACTTTTATACTTTCGTATTCTTTGATAAAATTCATATCCTTATCAAATTGTAAAACAGGTTTTTTTATTCTTGCATCACTTAGTCTTTTTCTAGTTTCTTCCGAATATATACGTCCTTTGGCTTTTATTCTTATTTTTTCTTTTGTTTCCTCTGAATGTGGGTTTCCGTATCTGGGATTTTTATCACCCAACCGTGCTAACCTCATTTTATCTCTTACACTTTTTTCAAAAACTCTTCCTGTATTGTGGAATCCTAATCCAGGTATGTTATAATTTTTATTCAGAGGATTATTTATATTTTCTTTAATCAACTGAATTTCTTCTTTTATAGCTTCTTCTCTTGTTAAAAACTTATCATTCAATATAGTTTTTATTAAGTCATTTTTATTTGGTTTCCATGCTACCATAGAGCCCATATATTTTATATCTTCTTCCGATTTACAATTACAACTTCTACTACCTATATAAAATTCACCAGTTTTACGATTGTTTACTATATACGTATAATGAACTTTAATCATAATTAGTTTAAATCAATTAAAATTTCTCTCATTAAGTCATGTGAGCGACACCATTTGCCACATTCATCTGCTATTTTCTGCCATTGCTTGCTTTCATTCATCGGTGCCATAAATGCCCCATGCGTTGAGGGGTTTGAAACGAAGTCCCAGCCTACTAATTCAAAATCTTCCTGCACCATTACAGTACCATCATTCATTTCTTTTACAGATCCCAAACCTCTACTACTAATACCCAAACGAATATTATTTTTTAGAAGTTCTCTTAATATGTTTCCAGATGGAGTTGAAAGTATTTCTACCTTACCACATACATCATCGCCTTCCCACCATATTTCTCTAATATTATGTGAAACATTTTTAAGATTGATTACAGGTGAATCTGGGTGGTCAAGTTCTCCCAAAGCACGTCTTTCTCTAATAAGTTGCCCGTATTTCTCACATTCTCTTTTTAGAATTTCTTTTGGGTATCTACGTTTGTTTTGATTGGGAGCACCTGCTCTTTGTAGAATACCTTTAACAAGAAAAGTACCATTATCTTCTTCTTGTATTTTTGCTTCAAATAAATGCGTTTCTATTAAGAGTCCTTTATTCATTTATGGTTTTAATTTATTTTTTATAGTCTTTATTGCTGAGTTTTGAATTGATGTATCAGTCCAAGCTTTCCAAAATGTTTTTCCAAACTCATATCCAATTACGCTGCGGCCTGCTAGTGCTTTTTTAATATTTTTTCCGGTGAACTCTTTATCAAGGTTTTTGCTACGTTCTTCTTCTTCTTCTCTTGCATATTTCTGTACAATGGGTAATTTTTCTATTTTTTGAATTATTTCTGCACTCACATTTGGATTATCTGCTATAAGTTTTGCCATAGAATCTATAAATTGCTTATTATCTTTCAATTTTTCAAACATAGATTCAACTGCAATTTTGTATTCTTTACCCGATATTAATTGGTCAATACCATGAATAATCATACCAAATATAGTAGGCAATATGGCCACTGCCAATAATATAAATCCAGCTTGTCCAAATATTTCAGACATACCTTCATTTAATTCATTTTTTTTAGAATCTATAAGCTTTCCTTCCGTTTTTGCTTTATAAGCCTTATCTACTGCCGTAAAGAATTTTTTCTTTTCTTCATCACTCATAG
>Ga0114968_10002866_pt1 | contig 13050 bp, 1 predicted proteins | sample M_130807_EF_Meta_FD_87020 | JGI IMG/M metagenome (GOLD analysis project Ga0114968, IMG submission 87020) | Freshwater microbial communities from Lake Montjoie, Canada to study carbon cycling - M_130807_EF_MetaG | ecosystem: Environmental > Aquatic > Freshwater > Lake | place: Lake Montjoie... | reverse complement strand
TATATTACTTGTATCGATTGCTATATTCGAAGTATTACCAGTAATTAAAGTATCTATTGATATATTACTTGTATCGATTGCTATATTCGAAGTATTACCAGTAATTAAAGTATCTATTGATATATTACTTGTATCGATTGCTATATTCGAAGTATTACCAGTATTCGAAGTATCTATTGACATATTACTTGTATCGATTGCTATATTCGAAGTATTACCAGTATTCGAAGTATCCATTGATATATTTGAAGTATTACTTGTATTTGAAATATTACTTGTATTCGAAGTATTGATTTGTATCAATTGATTAATTTGAATATCTTGTAATAGTATTTTATTTTCAAGTTCTTTAATCATTTTATATAAATCTTGAATTGCACAAACGTTTAATGTATAAATATAACTTTTATCTAACATATGGAAATCATTAATTTCTTTACCATAAATAAAACATTCATTTCCATTTATTTCCTTATCTATTTTTATGCAATTTGATGTAATATCAATAATATTTGCTATTAAATAATTATTATCTATTCCTCTAACTCTAATAACATCATTACTATTTAAAAGAACTGTTAAATCTTCATCCGTATAAATATGATTATTTATATACGGATAAGGTTTATAAATATTGGGAATAAATTGGGTTTCTACTTTTACTGCATGCGGAATAACTTCTTTTATCTGTTGTGCTATAAAACCATAAACAGTATCGTTTCCTCTTTCTTTTTTATCAATATAATTATAAATTTTAGGTTCGATTGTTAGTATTTGTTGTAATGCATTATCATCATTAATATCAATAATATTTGTTTTAATTCTCGTATCACTGAAAGTAATTGATGAACCAGAAACAGTTATATCTGTATTATTTTTTTTATAATTACCTGTTATATTCACATCACCTATAATATGTAATTTAAATGATGGATTCGTTATTCCAATTCCAATATTACCCAAATTATAATAAATATTATTACTATTTGCAGGAGTTCTTTGCCAATAATTTTCAATTAAATTTGAAGATTTATAAATATTACCGTTAATTATCAGATTATTTATATTTATAAAATCATTTGTAAATGTCAATGTATTTGAAGTTGCTGTTAAATTAGATATATTCAATTCTTGATTGCTATTATAGAAAAAAATATTAGAATTAAATTTAATATTTATATTATTTACATTCGAACTATTTATAGTTAAACTACCTGCGATATTCACATCACCCCTTACATCTAAAGTTGCTTGAGGATTATTTGTTCCTATCCCTATTCTTCCATTACTAGTTATTCTCAATCTTTCCCGATTTGATGTACCAAAAATGATATCATTGTTTTCATAATTCCAGATTACACCATTTTGATTACTATCTTTACCAATTATAAACCCATCATTAACTGTATATCCAGTCGTTGCATCCGTAAATCTTATATCAACCGCATTTGTTTGTAATACAGATGATAAATGAAGTAATGATTGTGGATTACTTATACCAATGCCAACATTGCCATTATTATAAAAAATATTCGATATATTACTTGTATTAATCCATTGATTGCTAGTATTATTGAAATAAAGTGAACCGTCTGATTTAAAAATAGAACCACTCACTCTTAAATCACCTCTGACATCTAAAGTTGCTTGTGGGTTAGCGGTGCCAATCCCTATTCGCCCATTACTTGTTATTCTCAATCTTTCTCGATTTGAAGTTCCAAAAATAATATCATCATTTTCATAATTCCATATTACACCATGTTGATTACTATCTTTGCCAATTATAAAACCATTCGAACGCGTATGTCCTGTTGTAGCATCCGTAAATTGTATATTAATAGCAGTTGATAACAATGGTGAAGATAAATGAAGTAATGATTGCGGATTTATTGTTCCAATACCAACATTCCCAATATTATAATAAATATTTGAACTATTAGAAGTATTACTCCATTGGCTAAAATTATAAACACTGCTATCTGGTTTTAAAATTAGACCATCTAACATAATATTTCCTCTAATATCTAAAGTTGCTTGTGGATTAGTCGTTCCAATTCCAATAAAATTACTTGTAATAGCAATATTATTATTGATAATTAAAGGCTTATAATTATTGTTAGATGTCATAGATCTCATTGCTATCGATTGTTCAGTAATTGCAATGCGCAAAGTTGAATAATTAGTATTCACATTAAAATTTGATGTATCAATAATAGCTAGTTCTTTGTAATTATTATTATTAGATAATAATTGAAAACCTATTCCATGATTATTATAAGTACTATTACTTGCATCATTTAACCCCTTGCCAGATATTCTTAATCCAATTGAAGATCTTGCAGATGTAAAATTATCGATATGTGCATTTAATATACTCCTATTATTCGATGATAATAAAGAAGACATTTATTATTTTATTTATAAATAATAATATTTATATATTTATGCCAACTCTCAATGATAAATCATTAAAGGTCATTTCTTGTTGATTTATGATATTATTTAATTCTTCTAATTCTTCTTGTTGTTTCTTTATAATATCATATAAATATTGTGTTGAACCAATATTTGTTGTATAAATATAACTTTTATCAAGTGTATAAAAATCATTCACTTCTTTACCATAAATAAAACAATTACTACCATTAATCAATGCATTTATAGTTATTATATTGGAAGTAATATTTGTAATATTCGCAATTTTATAATAATTATCATCATCTTTTATTTTTATTCTATCATTTACATATAGTTCGCTTGTTAAATCTTCATCTGTAATTATTTGATTATTTTCATGATGAAAATATTTATAAATATTAGGAGTAAATTCTGTTATAGTTTGTGTTGCAGATGGAATGACTTCGTGAATTTGTTGAGCAATAAAACCGTAAACTGTATCATATCCTCTTTCTTGTTTATCGATATAATTATAAATTTTTGGTGTAATAGCAGAAATTAATAATGAGGCATTCGAATTATTAATTTCTGTAATATTTGTTTTTATGCGATAATCACTAAAATTAGTACTACTTGATGTTAATGAAATGCCCTCTCTTCGATAAGCACCGCCACCATTGATAGTTATATTATATCCAGAAATTACAGTAATATTGCCACTTACTATTAAATTGCCAGTAATAAAAACATTGTGATTTGTAAAAGTTGTTAGATTTTTACCAAATTTTATATTTGAATTGCTATTATTACCAACTATAATAGTAGTAGTATTTGGCGATTGTATTGCTAAATCAAGTATATTATTTTTAATCATACCCGATAAACATATATTACTATTTACATGTAATAATGAAATAGGATTTGAAATACCTATACCAACATTCCCTTTATTATAATAAAAATCTAATTGAACTGTGTTATTATATATGAAATTATGATTAATTACTTTTAAATAATCATTGTTATTTGTAATTTGATAACCATTAAAAACATTTATGGTTTCGATTGGAAATTTAATAATGCAAATACCACGAGTACCTAATCCTCCATTACCATCACCTCCACTTCCATAAGTTGTTTTTGTAATAGGCGTAGAAGTACCAATTGCACCATTACCACCAATGGCTAGATTTAAATATGTTCCTGTCATTGATTCAACATATGCACCAGACGAGAATGCAGAACCACCATTGCCACCATTTGATGTTGTTCCATTCGTTCCAATTGTCGCATACACATAATATGGATTATTATTATTTAAAATATGATTATAAAAAGGGGCAATAGGAGTAATACCTGCACCGATATTACTTTGCATTGATACATTATATATATTACTATATCCGCCTCCACCACTTCCAAATCCTCTATTTATAGTATTATTATCCATACCATTGTGTCCTTGTCTACATATAATGATATAACTGCGAAATTCATTTTTTTTTGTGATCGTTATAGTAAAAGGATAATGTATAATGCTATATTCTCCTGCTGTAAACAAATATTTAGGATAGTAAATTACGGTACCTGCACCACCTCCTCCGCTATTTGCACCAATACCGCCATTACCACCGGGTCCTACTATTAATAATTCGACGGTGGTATCTTTCGTAAATGTGATATCGGTCGTCGATGTAATTAAATAATAACCATAATTTTTATTATCAGTATAATTTAAATTACACGAACATGTTGGATATATATTTTTATAATTAAATAAATTATTATTAATATTGTTAATATTTAAAGTTTTTGTATTTAAATCAGTAGCTATTAAACTATTGGTTATATTTTGTTTTATTATAATAACACCATTGCCACCAATTCCACCGCCGCCGTCTCCTCCTTCGCCATAATTTTTTTTTATTGTAGATAAATTAAATGTTATATTACTTATTCCAAATCCGCCTTTGCCAATATTAAGGTTTTTTCCTGTTATTAGTTCCGTATAATGACCAGTTGATAAAGCTGAACCTCCATTGCCTCCTGATATTAATGTACCAGATTGTCCATTATTCGTATATGAATAACTATTATTCCATTTTAATCCAGAATTTGCACCACTCACAATTATACTATTACTTGTATATCCGCCACCACCTGAGCCGCCGCCAGTTGGATTTTTAGTGATAAAATTATTTTTAATACTTATGCCATACTCTAAATAATTTTTAACAATATTATTTAAATGAATCATATCTTGATCTGACAATGCCTGATCCCATATTATAACACAACTTAATGCCCAATCACTATATTGACCATATGAAGATATATTAATAGACAATCTATCATTCCCATTACCTCCGGAAATTCTACCAATTGCCATGCCATCAACTAATATATTACCCGGAATACTACCTGAATTTCTACCTATAAAACATAACCAATCTGTTAAAATCCCGTAAGTACTATTGTTTGTATTATACATTCCATAATAACATGTACCTCGATACCCTTCAAGATGACCATGTGCAAAGTTGGTACCAGTACTTGATTGTAATATTCTTTGTTTATTATTGCCTGTGTATCTTGTTAAACTTAAAATAGTAAACGTAGGTGGTATTGAACCCGATGGGAAACTTATCGTAGAACTAGTATTTCCACTTATATAATCAATTGCTGCTTTTGCGCCATCGCCACTTCCACTAAATCTATCAATTATTCCTGTAGCGGTTGCATGTCTGTTATTACCAGAACTATCATTTAAAGTTGTACCACTAAAATCTTCAGCAAAATAACATGCCCAAGGTTTAGCGCCTACAAATAGTCCAGTTGTCCCACCATCACCTCCGCCTTTAGCTCTAATAAAGTTTATTGAATTTGATGTTATAGATGAATTGCGATAAGTAGAATAAAAAACTCCTGTATTTTTATAATTATCAATGACATCATTTAATAATATCATTTCTTCGTTTGTTAAAGCTTGATCCCAAATCATAACACAACTCATCGCCCAATCACTTGCATCTCCCGGAAATTTACCTCCATTTAATCGCAATGATGCACTTCCGGAGCCTCCTGTTTTTATACCACTTTCAATACCATCGATTAAAATATTTCCAGGAATATTACCACTATTTTTACCAATGCAACATAACCAATCATCAATATTGCCTATTGAATTTGTAGAGGTCATAAACCCAAAATCATCTCCATAATGACACACGCCTCTTAATCCATTCCAATGACCATGTACATAATTAAGGGTATCCGATTGTAATATTCTTAGTCTTATTCCACCTGTATATCTTGTTAAACTTAATAGTGTATATGTAGATGGTATTGAACCAGATGGAAAAACAATACTTGATGATGTATTACCACTAATATAAGTAATATTTCCTATTGCACCATTACCACTTGCAGTTGTTTTAGTGACCGTACCAGTTACAGTTGCGTGCCTACCGTTGCCAGAACTATCATTTAAAACAGAACCGTAAAAATCGTTTGCAAAATAACAAGCCCATGGTCTTTTAGTTGCAAATAATTTATAGAGTTTTTTATTTACAATTGCTGTAGGATTTTGATTAATTGCTAATTTTATATTATTTATATTATTATTAATGTTATAGTTTGCATAATCATTTTTACCTATTGTTAAATCATACGTTCCAGGTGTAAATGTATAATTTGGATAATAAATAACTTCACCTGCGCCACCTCCGCCTGAAAAATACCCAAGACCACCATTACCGCCCGCGCCTACAATTAAAATATCAACGGTTAATGTTTTATTGAAAGTTAAAGAACCATCATTTTCATATAAATAATATTTATTATTATCATCTGCAAATGTTGGTGTTAAACTAGTTTCGGTATTAGTTTTTAAAATTAAATTAGAAGAGGTTAATGACGTAAATGTACCTTTGTCAATCTTATATAAACTACCACTGGAATTATAAATATTTCCACTTAAAGTAATATTATCTTTTCTCATATCAAGTGTTGAAATTGGATTTGCAGTACCAATACCTATTTTCCCACCATTAATTATTAAATGACCTTCATTAACGCCAGTTTGCAATATAAGTTTCTTACCACCTATACTTCGGATAATCATATCTCCAGATGTTGCATTTGTCGAATATGCACCGGTTGTACTTGCTACACCTATTGCAGAACCTCCAAATGATGAAAAATATATTCCTGGATTATTTGCATTTCCAATGAGAATATTATTATTATAAATGATAGAACTAGATGAATTTATATTGAATAGTTCAGATCCATTAATATAAAATTTATAAGATGAATTATCGGGAATTGAAAAATTCAGCGAAGATGATAATTGTCCAATTGAATGTGGATGTGTAGTTGCATTACCTTGATATAATATTATACCATCCGAATTACCTCCATTTATATCTTTTGATAATTGCGGAGATGTATTAAAATTAGTAAAAATATATAAAGAGATATTATTTACATCAATTCTATCATTTTTAATATTCACTAAATCATTTGATGTACCAATATTAAAACCTATAGTATTATTATTTTCATTATTAACGGTTATTCCTAAATTACTTGTCATTTGTGTAATTGTATTTTCGGTATTTTCTCCATTCAATCTTAATCCATTTGCATATATATCTACAATATCCACTTTAAATATTTCTTTTACTGTATCTATACCTGCATTTGGAATTATATATCGAATTGCAAAACGACTATCATCATTATCATAGAAATCGAATGATAATTTATAATTATCATCTCCACCAGTTTGTCGAACATAACACCAATCATTCGCAGCACCTGCATGTTTTAATATTAAATAAGTGTTTGAAGTATTATCAGTATCAATATTAGTATTATTAATAAACGCGGTTGAGCTTCCTATCGATATTCCTCCTTCGGCATTAATATTTCCATTTACATCCAATGGATATAAAGGATTTTGTATACCTATTCCAATATTTCCATTATTGGCGATTCGCAATCTTTCAATATTATTTGTTCTAAATGTAATCGCGGTATTATTAGAATTCCAAAACGCAAGATTATTATTTGTCGTTTTTCCTACTTGAATATTTGTAGCCATAGTTGCTTGGTCGCTAAATGATAATAATACATCTTGGGCAGTTCCCGTTTTATATAACTGTAATAAGGCATTTGGTGTTATAATTCCAATACCAACTTGATTATTTGTTAATATTCTTAATCTTTCTTGATTATTATTTCCAAAAATAAAATTTGTATTATCATTGTTTATTACAAAACCGTTTTGATTATTATCTTCTCCAATAGTTAATCCATTTAAATTTATGAATACATTTGCATTTACGCTCGACGATGATAAATGTAATAATGACACCGGATTATTATTACCGATGCCAATATTTCCATTATTTGCAATTCGTAATCTTTCAATATTATTTGTTCTAACAGTGATTGCAGTATTATTGGAATTCCAAAATATAGCATTATTATCTTTATTTTTTCCCACTTGAATATTCGTAGCCATAGTTGCTTGGTCGCTAAATGATAATAATACATCTTGAGCGGTTCCTAATTTATATAGATGTAATAATGCATTTGGTGTTATAATTCCAATACCAACTTGATTATTCGTTAATATTCTTAATCTTTCTTGATTATTATTTCCAAAAATAAAATTTGTATTATCATTATTAATAATAATGCCATTTTGATTATTATCTTCTCCAATAGTTAATCCATTTAAATTAATGAATACATTTGCATTCACACTTGATGATGATAAATGCAATAATGACACCGGATTATTATTGCCGATACCAATATTTCCATTATTTGCAATTCGCAATCTTTCAATATTATTTGTTCTTAATGTTATTGCTGTATTATTTGAATTCCAAAATATAGCATTATTATCAGTGGTTTTTCCTATTTGAACAGCTGTTGCCAATGTACCTTGATCATTGAATAACAATGAAACGTCGCCCGATTTATATAAATGTAATAATGATTTAGGATTTGTTATTCCAATTCCAATATTCCCATTATTAATAATTCTAACCCTTTCATTATTGCTTGTTCCAACTATTAAATCTGTATTTTCATAATTCCATAGCATTCCATCATGATTACTATTTTTACCGATAATTAAACCATTGCTCGCATTTATTATTATATCATTGAATTTAATAAAAACATTTGCATTAATATTACATGATGATAAATGTAATAATGATCGAGGATTTGTTAATCCAATACCAATGTTTCCATTACTTGTAATTCTTAATCTTTCTGTATTGCTAGTCCCGAATATTAAACTTGAATTTTCATAATTCCATAATAATCCATTGTCGTTGTTATCTAAACCTATAATAAATCCATCATTGGATGTATGATTCGTAGTAGCATCTGTTAATCTTAAATGTGCATTGCAATTTATCATTGATAAATGCAATAAATCAATTGGTTCATTTGTTCCAATGCCAATATTTTTATTGTAATATATAAAATTATTATTATTAGTCCATGGATTAATATTTAACATAGAACCATCACTTTTTATTACATCTCCATCAATTAATATATTTCCATTTACAAAAAGTGATGTTTGTGGATCTATAATACCGATGCCAACATTTCCCAAATTATAATAAATATTATTTAAATTATCGGGCGAATTTAACCATTGTTCCGCATTTATTGTTTTGAAAGTATAAGGCGAACCATCGACATTTAAAAGATTGCCAGATAAACTTATATCTCCTCTTACATCTACTGTAGATTGTGGATTAATATTACCTATTCCCAATTTTGAACAAATAATAGAACCATTTGTAATATTAAAATCATTATTGAATATATCTAATGCATTTAATGGATTTGTTAAACCAATACCAATTTTCAAATTACTACTTAAAATAATAGTTGAATTCGCTAAATCCAATAATGAATTAGGATTTGCATTACCAATACCAATAAAACCTCTATTATAGTAAAGTTTATTTGTATTATTGATCCACAAATTGTTATTTAATAAATTGTTATTAATATCTAATATAGAACCTGATAAATAGATATTATTAACATGCAATGCACTTTTCGGATCATTTGCACTAATGCCAATTTTATTGCTTGTTATTGTAAGAATATTATTGACATTAATAGATGTTTTACCATTAATTATTGATGTATTACTAATTATACCAAAACGTAAATTCGCATAATCATTATTATTTCTATTTGATGTATCTATGAATGCAATTTCTCTATTACTCCATAAATTTATACCAATGCCATCATAATCATAGTTATTATTTACATTCGAAATGTTAGCGATCCCTTTGCCAGATAATTTTAAACCTATAAAATTATCAATGTTATTATTATCAATATTAATATTAATTATAGATGACATAGATTATATTAATATAATAAAAAAAATAAGAAATTTTTATCATTGCAATAATTGATATATTTGGTTAATATTCGATTGTCTATCAATTATTTTTGTTTTAATGATATCAATATTTGATTGTTGTTGTTCAATTAATTTATATAAATCTTGGGTTGCACATACATTTAATGTATATATATAAGTTTTATCTAATGTATGAAAATCTGATATTTCTTTCCCATAAATAAAACAATGATCACCTTTAATATCTATATTAACTTTAATGACATTGGATGATATATATGTAATCATCGCAGATTTATAATAATTATCATCGTCTCTCAATAATATTTTATCATTTATTAATAATTTATCATTTACATCTTCATTGATTATTATTGCATTATTAATATAATCATATGATTTATAAATATTTGGTACATATTGTGTTTCTATCTTAACTGCTTGTGGTATTACTTCTTTAACATCTTGTGCAATAAAACCATAAACAAGATTGGAACCTCGCTCATTGCTATCAATATAATTAAAAGTCTTTGGTTTAATTGCTAAAATTTGTTGTAATGCATTATTATCATTTATATCAACGATATTTGTTTTAATACGATAATCACTAAATGTAGTCGTAGTATTTGCCAAATTAATATTATTGGATTGATAAAATCCTCCGCCTGTAATATTTATATTACAACCTGAATTAACTTCAATATTTCCACTTACAGTTAGATTTCCTATAATTGATACATTTTGACTTCTGAAAAACGTAGAATTTTTAAAAATTTCAATATTAGATGCTGTATCAGTATTTATAGCAAATCGAATTGACGTAGGGCTTTGTATTATAAAACCATTTTGATTTGTATTTGATATATTTCCAGATAAAACAATATTAGAATTTACATGCAATGATGCCTCTGGTGTACTAATACCTATACCAACAAAACCTCTATTATAATAAATATTATTTGTATTGTAATTTCTTATAAATCCTGTTTCATTTGCTTTCACATAATAATTATCATCTAATAAATAATAACCATCATATGTTGTTATATTTTCTATAGGAAATTTAATAATAACAACCCCTTCTTTACCCAATCCTCCATTTCCATCTCCTCCACTTCCATAATTCGTTTTAATTACCGGAGTAGAACTACTTGTCGCACCATTACCTCCAGTTCCTATTAATATATTTGTTTCTGTTATCATTTCTCGATAACCTCCGCTAGATAATGCGCTACCCCCACTTCCTCCAATTGATATTGTTCCAATATTTCCATTAGTTAATAAAGAATATTTAACATCCCAATTAATACCTTTCGTTATACTCGCACCACTACTATAACTACCTCCGCCGCTGCCAATATTACAATTGGTTGACCTATATTGTTCATCATTATAATTAATATTTGTATATCTAATTATGAAAACACCACTTTTACCCGCACCACCCGAACCTGCAGTAGATGTTGACGAATATCCTGCACCTCCGCCACCAGAACCATATGAAGTTGCATCTCTGCCATTAATTCCAGACGAACCACCACCTTGACCACCTCCAAAAATAGCTCCCGTTGATGCAGTTGTTATTATTGAACCACCTGAGCCGCCACCGCTTACTTGCATTACAGTTCCTGTAATATTCATATTTATACCGGTTCCACCACCTCCTCCCGTTGTATCGGAATAATTAACTCCACTACCACCTGCTCCACCACCTCCTGCGCCAGCTCCATTAGAACCTCCATTATATCCTGTTATACCAAATATTGATGCAAATCCTCCATTACCACCACCAGATGCTCCGTTAAGTCTTGCGCCTCCTCCTCCCAATGCTGTATAATTTAGATTGTTCATAAGTATATATGAACTATTACCATTGGTTCCTGAAATACTATTTGAAACATTTACACCACCAGATCCAATTGTAATATTGAGTGTATTATATGCAGGAATATATAAATTATTTGAATATATATATTGACCAGCGCCTCCACCTGCGCCGGGCGATGTTGTACTATTATTTCCGCCACCTGAACCACCGCCACCTATTAATACAAAAGACGCAAGTGTATTTACTCTAAATGTTATTGAACCACTATTTTCAAATAAAATATATCTTTCAGTAGTTGATCCTGAAACACTTATTGGTGTAGGAACAGAACCGGATACAACAGAAACGATTGGATTCGTATTATTTCCAACACCATCACCACCTCCCTTTGCAATTATATAATTTGTATTATAATTATCATAAATTCTTGTATTTTTTAAATCAGGATTTGAATGATTACTTCCAATTTGAATATCATAAGTTCCATAATTAAATATATAATTTGGATAATAAATAATTTCTCCTGCACCACCACCACCTGATAATGTTCCTAATCCGCCATTTCCGCCACATCCTACTACTAATAAATCAACAGTCGTGTCTTTTTTAAATATGATAGATGTGTTCGATGTTATTATATAATAACCATAATTATTATGAATATAATTTAGCGGATATAAAGGTGTCGATAAATATGGATAAACTGTATTTTGAATAATAGTATTATTAATATTACTTACATTTAACGATACTAATTTTGTATCAGAAATACTGAGTGTTTTTGTAATTACCGGTTTAATAATAATAATACCATTACCACCAATCCCACCACCCCCATCACCTCCGCCACCATATATTTTTTTAATTGGTTGAAAATTATTTGCACCAACATCAATGCCAAATCCTCCTGAACCTATAATTAAATTATTACCTGTTATAGTTTCAACATAATTACCTATTGTAGCAGTACCACCATTACCACCTTTTACAGATGTTCCTGCATTACCATCATTAACATATGAATAAGTTGCATTCCATTTACTGCCCGCAATTGCGCCTGATTGAATAATTGAACCACCTGAGCCACCGCCACCACTTCCTCCACTTGATGGAAATTGATATATTTCCACACGTCCATTATATAATTCGGTGATCTGTTCTGGTGTTAATACTCTACTTGCATATATTCTAAAATCATCTATTTTTCCTGGAAAATAATTAGCACCCCCATAACCTCTACCTATATTATAATTCTGATTTGGAGATGATAATGCACCTCCGGCATTTACCGATGCTCTCAATGTACCATTTATATAGATGTTTTTCCTATTATTATTACCTGTATCGAAAGTTAAAGTAAAAAATACCCATTTATTAAGATGTTCAGATGTTGTAATATTTATAT
>Ga0114968_10002865_pt1 | contig 13051 bp, 8 predicted proteins | sample M_130807_EF_Meta_FD_87020 | JGI IMG/M metagenome (GOLD analysis project Ga0114968, IMG submission 87020) | Freshwater microbial communities from Lake Montjoie, Canada to study carbon cycling - M_130807_EF_MetaG | ecosystem: Environmental > Aquatic > Freshwater > Lake | place: Lake Montjoie... | reverse complement strand
TACACAGCTGCGCAGGAAGAGGCCGCCGCCGAAAACTTCGAAGATAGTATGAATGCCGCCGCCACAGGTGGGGGCTATCAATACCATTAAATTCCAAAACGCCTAAGGCAAATAATACAAGGACCTCTAGGAATGGAATGCACCCTATGTAATACACAAATCCAAGAAGACCAACCAAAAACTGCCCTCCTATGTACACACACCTATCACACTCGCTGCGTAATGAACCATCTTGTGCATAACGGTACTCGGGTTGCGGTATGCACAATATGTAACGAACCGGTTGTTCCACGTGATATATTCCAATACGAAAGTGATAGCGACGAGGATATCAATACCGAACTAGAGGTCGTGGATACTATCTATAAAACACAGCCCACCTTTGTAGGAGATATTGACACGTTGAAGAAGAGTTCCGCTTTTGTAAAGAGAACCCACAGTCGCCTACTAAAAAGTGCTACTGAATCCTCCAAGACATTTCATGCAGATCTGAAAGACGTTGTATCCTTTTTAAAAGATAAGCACAAACAAAAACTAAAAGAGTTCCTGAAATCCGACGACTATGTGGAATTCAGGAAGAGCGCAACCAGGTATTTAGGAAGTTTGAGGCGTTTCACCAATAAATGGGGTGTGAATGAGTATATGCTAGGCAGATATTTACGACGCAATCGTATTAGCTCAATATTTATATTAAGCGGATGGCGTCTATCACGCATCAAATCCAGAATCATACGGAAATTTCGCATCCGTATTTAGCAACGATGTTCTCTGTCGCCGAATATATTGTGATTGGGAGTGAATTTATCTTATCGCTTTACCCCATTCTCATAAAACTCGTATCGGCCAATCTGCCGACACAGGTCTTCTCCCGACTCGTCACCTTCGTCGCAGCGGCGACCACTATGGCCTCAAAGGACGACTGGGTCTCCACCTGGGGCTCACCCGTAGCCGCCGGCCGCTCTCTCGGAATCGGCGCCATCACACTCGCACACATCTTCGTCTCCTATATCGCCTTCTCCAGTCTTTCTGCCGGCGTTGCAATGTCCCTCTTTTATACGTATCCGATGTGGAATCTGCTCGGAGCCAACCTATTCTTCGGGGAAAACATACAGGCCAAGAGTTACGCCTACGTTCTGCTCGGCATTGTAGGGACATTCATGATAAGCACAAAAGGTATTAATGACGACATTCGTGGGCTCGTCCAAAACCGCTATGGGGTACTCGTGGGTGTCGGTGCCGCTCTCGCCGCCGCCATAACAGAATCCGCCATGTATTTCGCCGTACGCACGAACGAACAACAGAATCCTTGGAGCTCTACTCTGGAGATGTATGGTGGTGCGCTCGTCTGTATTGTCCCTCTCATCGTGGTCGGCCTACTCAAAATACAGTACACAGCGTCCGTCTGGACAAAGATTGTCCTGTTCAATTTGATTGTGGGCTTCATCGGCTACAGTCTTCGTTTTTACAGTATACCAAAAGTAAACACGGAGACATTCGGCCTTCTTTCCTTCGTCGGTGTATTCTCGTCCTTCCTCTTCGGCTTCCTCTTCCTCGGAGAACGCCCCAGCCTCACGAGTCTTCTTGGGGCGGGTCTGATTGCTCTTGCGGCGAGTCACAGTGAAGAAGCGTCCAAAGCCGCTTCGCTAGCGCAGGGCCAACCTTCCTCTTCGCCGTGACCTGGACGGCCGCCATATCCTTCTCAGAAAGGCCCCAGGCGCCCGTGAGGTTAGCCCCCTTCTCCAGAATCGCCTTTGCAATGGCCGCACTAACTCCTGGACATTGCTGGAGAACCATGGATGCGAACACGGCCGGATCCTCCTTGTTCCCTCGTTTATGAACCGTCACGGACGCTGCGTAATCCTTTTTCGTACCGTCTTCGGCCTTAAATACATCCTTATCTGTGGTCCACTGGTCCAAAAGCACGGCGCATACGGACGCCGTGGATTCGAGACTCTCCGTCTGAATCACCGGGACACCATAGCGGATTTGCAGTCGGTGCAGGAATTTCCGGAGCGTATTACCCTGAAAACGAGTCGCATTCAGCCGGTCCAGGTTCCCCTCAATGATGTACAGGGGTCTCGCACCGGTCTCTCCGCAATATGTCAGGAGGCGAAGGCGCTGCTCCCTATACCGCCCGTCCTTTATCGACGCCTCCAAGTCTGCCACCGTCTTTCGCTCTATCACGAGCCCTCCTGGGAGAACATTTTCACCCGAAAGGCCTATCCAAATATCCCCAACAGGAAGATTCCTTGCAGGGATATTTGACAATAATGGAATCAAATCACGCTCTCTCGTATCACAGACCCACATCCTTATTGGTGCTTATTGGGCCCGGTTTAGACGGGCCGCCCCTTAATACCAGTTGAGCTTCGGGTCCGTAGGACTAAAGACCCGCTCTAGGCCCGGTGTCCAAGCCGTATACTGCCAGGGATTCGTAGAGCCGCCACCACCGCCCCCAGTATAAAACGAGTCTCTAGACGATGTGGTGAGCTCATTCAGGCCCGAGACAACGGGAACAACGCCCTCGCCCGTCGCCGGATTCGTGCGTTGTGTCGCCGCCCCCTCTTCGTCTTCATAGACGATTTTCTCGTTCTTCCGCCGAGTCCCAACAATCTCATAAACATTCGTGCCGTCCTTGTGTTTCACGACCGGTATCAGGCCCTTTGCGTCATAGATTTTCTTAATCAGAGTATTCGCATCCCGCTCGTCATACATCTGCGCCTTCGGAGGAAATTCCGGCGTATAGGTCTGTAGAATCTTGCGCTCCTCCTTTTCGACTGCGCCCATATCCGGTGGCTGCATCGTCGAACCACTAATATTCTGGTACGGCTTCGCATCGTCGGGGACATCCTGCTTCGCATTCTGGAAAGATTCACGATAACCGGCCTGAAACTGCTCCGATGACGGGGGGTAGGTCGTCCAATGGAGCGGATACTGCGACATCAGTTTATCTCTTAGTTCCTTATTGAGAACTCGGTCGGCGTCTTTCGTGTAAATCAAGTTGTATTCATAGTCGTCCATATTCTGTATCGACTGCTGTTCGTACGGGGGGCTGAAAATCGTCATCTCGACCTCTCCGGCGCCAGGAAACATCTGCTTCTCGGAATTGTCGTTTTCTGTCATATTGAATCCGAAACGGTCCGCTCTCGATGAATCCTGTTTGCAGACGCCCGTAGAGGCCGAGTACTGGCCCCCACCCATCTCGCAATTGATGCGTGACTGGATATTCGTATCAGTAGACACGCAGTTCCCGTTCACGTACTTTCCTCCCATCATCGAACACTGCACGGACGGAATCGAACAACGACCGTTGTCCCAGGTTCCCCCAGCCTTTTCACACGTCTTTTTGTCCTCGTCTTCCGGTATCAGGCAAGTCCCATTCCTATAGGAGCCCCCTCTCGCCGCACAGTCGCGTTCATCTACATCGGAACCACGCACAATAGGGGTTATTTGGAAATACTCGTACAGATAATAGCGGTTGTTGAAAAAGAAGAAGAGGTATAATATAATTGACATTGTAATCACTGTTGACATTATGTTTGACAAAGTCGCCATCTATCTTTATACAATATATATTCTGCGTATAAAGAAGAGATATGCCTCCAAAAAAGAAAGGGAACACCAATAAAACGAAAAAAATGGGCAAGGTTTTCACAAATGGGAACAATAGTGTCGACGTGACAAAAACGGGCGATATCCCCCAGCTATCGGACATCCTAAATAAGAACAAATTCATCATTGTTCTTGTATGGGCGGATTATTGTGGCCATTGCCACACATTTAAGGACCAAGTATGGAACAAGCTTCTTGCAAATAAGCAGCGAAAGGCTGGGCTGGCGAGTATTCACTATGACCAGCTCGAGACGACTCCGTCTTCGATTCCTAAAAAAGTGCCCGGATATCCGACCGTGCTTTTCATTGGGAAGAACGGAGTGCCCATGAAATTCAAAGATGAAAGGACGGGAAATTCTACATTCGAATACCCGAAATCGAGAGATGTTACAAAAATGACCGAGATATCGGAGGCAGAGGATCCGGAAAGTTTGCTGAATCTTGAAACGGGTGATACGCCACCATTAACACAGGAGGCTGAAAATCAGTCGGCGCTGTCGAACCCAGAGGATGTACTGAACAGCATTCCTCATAAGAGAAATCTCGGGAATAAAGTATCTGCACCCAATTATAAGGACGATATGTTGAATTCTCAAGTAAAGGATGAAAAGCGTGAGGTGGATTCCGGTCGTATGAAGGGGGGTGCTTTCTACAGGGCACTTCTCGATATGTTGAAGTATAGTGATACTCGGTCGGCGAAGCCGAAACGGCGGAATCAGACACGCAAGGGCTCTCGTAGCTAAAACGGGACGATTCGGTGACTCAAATACCACCACGTACTTATTTTAAGTAATTGGCGGTAGTACTAGACGGTACCCTCGGCACAGGGTATAAAATATATACCTGACGAGTATATAGATGTCGGATTCGCAGGGTCCTCCTGCCGTAAAAAAAGAGGTAGTCACTGCTGTCAGAAAAGGGATTGGCTTTAAAGGGAAATCGAGGCCTGTGGAGAAATTGCCCGATGAATTGCGAGAGGAGGCACGCAAACCTGCCGACGTAAAACCGGAGAAGGTTGCATCTATGTTTGGTACTTCCGATAAGCCGGTCGCATACACCTATGGGCGCTCCGCATCGAGTGTGGCGCCGAAGCAGAAAAAGGTTGCTGCTGCCGCTGCTGCTCCTGCTGCTGCCGCTCCTGCCGCTGCCGCTGCTCCCGCTCCTGCTGCTGCCGCTCCTAGCCAAGAGGATCTCCCACCCACGATAGAGCCCCCTCCTCCCGCAGAACTCGTAAAAGAATTCGCATTCGACGAAATTCCCAAAGCAAACTTCGAGGGAGAGTTAAAAGAAATGGGTAACCTGATACGAGCCGAAGAAAAGAAGAATCCGTACGAGGACCCCGATGGACCGAAGGCCTACATCCCTCAAACCCGCAGGGCCTTCTCCGAATTCATCAAAGAGAACTACGACCGTTTCATGCTCACACCGGGAGCAGAAACTGCCCCTGGAGACAAGTATCCCTATCAGAAATTCGTACGAGAATACATGCGCAATGACAGTCCCTATAGGGGTATACTAACCTACCATGGACTCGGTTCCGGAAAAACATGCACGGCAATTGCAACCGCAGAGGCCCTCTACGCAACTTCCCACAAGAAAATTATCGTCATGACACCTTTTTCTCTCCGTAAGAATTTCCTAAAAGAGGTGAGTTCCTGCGGATTTCGCCACTTCCGTCTGAAAAACTACTGGGTATCCTATCCCGTCTCGGACCCCACTGCCCGTCTATTCGCAACCAGTGTACTCGGAATTTCTGAAACATACTTACGGGGCGTAGAAAACATCTGGGTTCCCGATTTCCGAAAGACGGTCGAGGAGGCAAATTACGCAACTCTTACGGCCGACCAGCAGACCGAAATTCGCAAACAAATTCTCTCCATCCTCGTCTGGGACGAAAAGAAGAACCCGCACGGCAGAATTCGGTTCATCAATTACAACGGAATTTCCGCAAAGAAATTGCAGGCCATGGCCTGCCAAAAACCCGTGTGCGAATTTTTCGACGACTCGGTCATCGTAATTGACGAAATTCACAATTTAATCCGTCTTATGCAAGGGACCATTGACCCCTATTTAATCAAGATGCCCGGGCTGCGGCGTCTTATACCTATCGAAGAGATCACGCCGTCTCACTGGAACCCGAAACTCTGTCTGGAGGGCACGAAAACCTATATGAGAGGCTACCTGTTCTATCGGCTTTTACTCTCCGCCCAGAACTCGAAAATAGTCGGTTTGAGTGGTACGCCGCTCATCAATTTCCCCGAAGAACTGGGGATTCTGGCAAATGTTCTTCACGGCTACATTCCCACTTTCGAAATCACCGTTGCGGAAACGGGTTCAGCGGCTCAGAAAAAGGCGCAGGATGTTTGTATGCGTTTCCTCTATTCGGACTATGTCGAAGTAAAGCATGACCCGAGAGGTCTGGGGACGGGAATTATGATTACACTTCTTCCGCAGGGTGTTCGGAAATTGGCGGACGGCTCTGGGGTTGAGCGGATTCCAGAAGAGGAGGAGACACCTGGAATTGAGAAAATTCTGGAAGAGTTGCGAGGGAAATTCACGGAGGCTGGTCTCCAAGTTGTCGGCGTCCCTCTTGCAAAATCGCTGCCCCTTCTTCCTCCGTTTGGAGAAGACTTCCGCAAGAAATTTCTGAAACCGGACAATTCGGGTATAAACGAGGCGACCAAACTCGTTCTTGTGAAACGCCTTACTGGGCTGATATCGTACTATAAAGGGAGCAACGAGCAACTGATGCCCCGTGTAGAATCCGACGAAGTTGTGCGTGTCCCGATGAGCGCCTACAGCCAACATATGTACATGAAAGAGCGTGAGGCGGAGGTGACGAGTGAGGCGAAAAAGAAGAAGCCGTCTGGGGGGCTCGGTGGTGTCTGGGGAGAGGTGTATGAAATCGGTGGAGAGAGCCAGACGAGCAACTACAAGATGGCCTCTCGTCAAGCCTGCAATTTCACTTTTCCATCGGATGTTGTTCGGCCGAAGCCGAATAAAAAGGACCAGGCTGCAGAGGCAAACAGGGGTGATAAGTCGGGTGATATTCTCGATACGACGCCTGACTCTATGCAAGAGAAGGGGGCAGAAGAATTCCCCGAAATGGAGGCAGAGGCTGCGGAAGAGGCGGCAGAGGCGGAGGTGGCGGCGAATGAGGATGCTGCTGTGCGCGAAGAGGTCTTTAAGGGAGATGGAGAGGCAACGGTTGCTCGAGCGGCGGCGCCCGCTGCTGCTGCTGCCGCTGCTCCAAAAGCTGCAGCCGCTCCCGTCGCCCCAGTCGCCCCCGTCGCCCCCATCTTATTTTCTTTGACCACCGAAAACAACTACAAATTGCTCGACCCAATGTTCGAAGAAATGATAGAAATCAGTTATCCGCGCCAAACCCCCCAAACACACCAATACAAAACGATTATGCACTTTTACGAATCCGTAAAACACCGAACGACGAGTCCCGAGTTGGAGAAATCTGTACGAGAGGCGAAAACTCCCGAAGAGGCTGTGGAACTCAGTAAGACGGGGACCGCTGCCCCCACCGAAAAAGAGCGCCTATACATAATGAAATACGGCTTAGACGCATTCTACGGACGGGCACACGAGGAGAATATAAAGGAGCTTCTTGCCGCTACCGGCGACGCACCACTTGTATACGCATCTGCTGACCCGTTTTTGGGTAATGGGCCGGATGGAAATGGGGCAAACCACGTCGGTAAGATTTGGACCACTATTCGGGAAGAAAACAAGGGCGATGAGGATCTGCCTGGACTTGCGGGTGGAGGTGATGCCGAAGAGGAGGAGGTGGCGGATACTATCGAAGAGGCGTCGACCTCCACCTTACTTACCCGAAAGAAGTTCCTTCCATCGAAAAAGGGCTTGGGAGAAATGATGGCGAAGAAATCTGCCGAATTCAAGGCAAAGTGCGAGACGGGCCAACAGCCAGGCGAAGATTACCAAGAGGCCACGCAGCGTGCGAAGCAGTGTTTGGAGACCATTGCTCGTGATAAAATGAAGTTGGGGCCAGAGGGACTTTCTCTCTACTCTCCGAAATTTGCGGCGATTTTGACGAAAATTGGAGAAGTGGCGGCGGAGCGAGGGAGCAGCCTGCTGTACTCGCAATTCCTCGACATGGAGGGCATCGGAATTTTCAAGATTGCAATGGATGTGAACGGATATGCGCCCATCGAAATTATCAAGTCGACGGCCGGTATAAAATTCTCTACGCGCACGGAAGAGTCTCTTCGCAAGGGTCCAGGAGGCCAGCCTCGTTACATCACCTTTTCGGGCGGAGAAGAGGACGATGTGCGGCGTATCTGTCTCGATATTTTCAATGCGAATTTCAACGAACTCCCTGTCGACATCAAGTCGCTTCTCGTGGACGAGATGAAATACACGGACAATAAGACGGGACAACTCTGCCGTGTCTTCTGCATCACATCGGCGGGTGCGGAGGGTATCTCTTTGAAGAGTGTACGAGCTGTGCACATTATGGAGCCCTATTGGAATGATGTGCGTCTGCGCCAAGTAAAAGGGCGGGCAATCCGTATTGGTTCGCACTTGGAGTTGGATGAGTCCCAGCGCAACGTTGTCATCTACACGTATTTGAGCGTGTTTTCTCCTGAGGCGCAACTGGCTACGGCGGGAGAGTCTCGTATTAGTCCGAACATTCGGCAGTATGATAGAATCGAGCGAAAGGATGCTCTGGAGCTTGGATTGCCGATAGGGGACCGTGCGACGGAATATATTATTACGACGGATGAGCGGCTTCATGTGATTTCGGAACGGAAGAAACTCATTCTGAATGCGCTGGAGTCTGTGATGAAGGCGGCGGCGGTGGACTGTGAGCTGAACATCAAAGAGAATAAGGATGGGTCGTTCAAGTGTCTTCCTTTGCGTGGAAAAATCGGGGATTTCATGTATCACCCGAATCTGGAGGACGATATTCGTGAGTCGGCGTCCAAATTTCAGATGGCAGTAGGACCTGCTGCAGTTGGGCCTCTGGCTCCCGCGGTGAGGCCTGCGGTAGGACTTACAGGACTTACGGGACCGGCAGGACCGGCAGGACCGACGGCACCTGCTAAGCCAAAGCCCGAAGGGGCGCCAGCGTATACGATGCAGGAATTCAGAGGAAAACAATACAGGATGAAATTTATTCGCCCTGAGCCGAAAGCGGTTGCAACCGGCTTCGAGATTTACGCATCCGACGATGTGAAGATGACTAAATTGCTCGGAAAGTCCGGTGTGAAATTGCCGACGGAATTCGGGAAAGAGAAGCCTGGAAAGCCAGTGGAGTTTTTCTGATAGGTCTAAACCAGCGCCTACAATCCCATATAAGGATGACCGTAATTGCCAAAATATATATTCAAGGCGAGCTAAAACGCTCAGAGACTGAGTTTCACACCTTGCTCCCTGCGCTTCTTTCCGCCGGCTTTCAAAAAGAGGAGTTGGTCTGTGTCCCCCACATAAAATCCGAAGAAATCACCGTGAATTCCACATTCAATATATACGACCCCTTTCTACCGAGGGGGAAAATACCTGTACTGGACCCTAGGGGACCACACTTGCCATTAGCCGAAATACTACACATGTGCAACTTCGTTTCCGTTCTGCATAATGCGGCCACTCTGGATTTACCAGATGAGAGCGTAGTTCTTATCTTGGATGCCAAGACGGTCCCAAGAAGAGATTTTCACGAGCGCCTGAAGGGCCTTCTAGGACTATCGTGGGACTCTCTTTCTCTTGCGCATCACCCAGCTCTTATGGCAGAAGACGCATCCTATTTCGCCGACTCGGAAATTTTGGAACATGAGCCTACGAGCCCCATGACCTCGAGGGCCATCGCACTCCGCCTTTCCTATGTGAAAAACATCGTGAAGACGATTATGCCGTTTCGTGAGCCGCTCGACAACGAACTCGTCTTTCAGACTCTTATACATAAGACGAAGCCTCAGTATGTGTTTCCACCGCTGTTTGATTTGCGTTTATAATTTTGATTATTCTTGTGGTGTTTATCTAGAATACAAATGTATCTAGACTTCTATCCGCATTCTCACCTAGAACTTCTGGGAGGGAATGGAGATAATTCTATCGCTATTACGCTGCTCATTTTAGGGCTCACCGCTATCGTAACCGTTACCGCCAAGTACTTACAAATAAGTACTTGGCTCTAATGGCTAGAACGAAAAGATTAAGTCACTCCAATCAGGGAGTACTTAACTTTAGTACTAGCTGTTACATGTTATCGGGACGAATCTTCGTCGTAGAATCCAGGTCCCGAGTGATGACACGGAACACGAGTTGCAGTTGGTGGCTCATATTGAGAAGACGGCCTGTAGTGAGACCTGGGGTGGCCGAAATGAAATTGCCTAGGGCTGTACTCAGAGGAACAGGAGTGAATATACCCCTATCTTTCAGGTCCGTCTCGCTGTAGTTATTGCGTATAATGATGAAATTGCTGTAGCCGAGTTTATTGGAGCCGTTGGACCCGTCCTGGAAACTCGTGTATGTTGTTGCGCTGAAATTCGCAGTAATCGTTATTCCGAAACCGACCGTTTGGGATGTTCCAACGGTATACGTGCCAGCTCCACCAGGGGTTCCTGCGGTTTGTGTACTAATCGTGCCAGTGGCTCCAGAAGCCATCCCCATACCTACAGAAATTGTCCCTGAAATCATGGAGGAGACCGTCATTGTGGTGCCCGAAATACTACCAATAAACACCGCAACAGGTTGCGTGGATTGTCCAACATCCACCACAACGTGCCCAGCGTCTCTCTGGAGGTACGCCAAAAAGTCGGTAAGCACCGGCGTTGTGGCTGCAACCGTTGTCGCCGTAATCGTCGTAGAGGTGACAACCTGCGACGCAGAAACTTGATACGTTCCTGTGCTACCAGTTGTCCCTGTAAGTTGTGATACAATCGTCCCTCCCGCCAGCGTATCCAAGGACATTCCAACGAAGATGGTCCCCGAAGTGATTGCGCTCACTGTGAGAGTCGTCCCAGTAATACTTCCTGTTAGCACGGCCTTATAGGCGAGGTTTTTCATAACAATACGGTCGCCCTGTGTCACGCTAAATTGATTAAACCATTTCCTCGTCTGGATCCAAATATACTCACCCGTCGTTTTGCTGGACGCATCGTTATACAAGGAATTTGTGACAATTCCGTTTGTAACTGTCCCACCCCAACCAAAGGCCGCCCCAGTCAACATAGACGACAGAACGACGCCACTAATGTCCAGCGCATCATTGTCTGTCGTCACAAGAGTCCCGTCCGGCCGCTGAATCTGAATAGAGAGTTTGTTCAGTGTGCTCAACGGCGTCGGCGCATACACTTTCTGGCACTTCAAGAATTTCGGAATGAGGCACGTGAATCCCTTGTTTTTCAGCAGAGTATCGGACGTCCAGTAGGCATCGTAGTTGATGACACCGAACGCATTATTGACACCATCGTTCGTCCCATAGTTGTTCGTATTGAGTTCATCTATGCGCACCTGGAGATACGGGAACGAGAGGACATTAATGATTCTAGATGTGTCATAGGCCGTTGCGCCCGTCTTCAGAGACACTGTCTCCAGGCCCTCTGTGGCCATAATGGCCTTCACGAGTTCAATACGAGTAATGTTCTTGAATTTGATGTACGTGGACGGCGACAGGCCGAATCCCTGGCGATTATTGGCCGGGTCGAAATTCACGCTGAAGTTGTAGCGATTCTCTACAGTATTATTGACCCAGTCACGGTCGCCGCTGTAAATCATCAGATTATACTCATTCTCTTTGTAGGCGATGAGGTCGCCCTGGGACTTGATGATGTCCTGGGGAAGAGGGGGGCGTGTCTGAAAGGTATTCGGCAGAGCGATTGTCGGGTTCGCATTCGGAATCGTGGCCGACTGGTCGGACAAATAGAGCATTCTCGGATCCGGAGGCATGTCCCGCACTACTTTCCCTGCCGCCGCTCTCGCCGCCGCCTGATTCGCCTCACGCATATTCAGAGTGGCAGCATCTCTTAGAGCAGCCTCACGCTGACCTGCACGGAACATATCGTCCGACTGAATCATCTCCATTATTTCGTTGGAATCGTTGCGACTGACCATGGCCGTATCTGTAGGGGCCAAGGTGGCCTGCGCCTCCTCTAAACGCTTCGCCTCCAGCTCCCGCTGCTTCTTCAACTGCTCGTACCGCTGAATGGAGGGCACGGTGTCTTTGTCGTCCAAGGTGAGCTGGAAAACGGGGGCGGCCGGAATTTTCGCCTGGGACTCTTGACGAGCCGCCTGTAATCTATCAAACTGCGAGTTGACGTCTGCCCGCAGCGGGTCCGGTGCGGCAGCGGCGCCGGCCGTTGGAACCTGCTGTCTCCGAATGTAACTCTGGAAATCAGGAACAACCGCCTTCAGAACTTCCATGTTCATATCTTGCAGAGACTTTCCCGTGTTTTCGGAATCAGAGTAGACCTCTTTCATATAATACGCAACCGTGTTGTTCAAGCGCACCGACTCTTTTGCAGACAGGCCGGTCCCTAAACGACGCTGGAAATCGTCCGTAAGCAATTTGCCGAGCAGGGCTTCGTTCTTTTTTCCAAGGAACGCATCCTTACCATTTACCCTAATATCTGCCATACGACTCTATAGACTATTACGATAAGATTCTGGTGTTTCAATCCGCATAAATCCAGTTACGTAATTTCAACATTCCTGCGTCATTCGGTGTCGCTCTCGTAAATGTGACGAACTCGGCGCCCATCAACATCTGTATAATAAAATACAGGCAATAGACGCCACACTCCGTATTCTTATACTGGACTCTGCGAGAGCTGTACATCAGCGGCATCTTACGGCTCTTGTCTTGATTGGAAACCCACGACATGAATGTAAGAATCTGTTTCGGAGGCTTGTATCCATACGAGTCGAAATACATGCACCGATTCTTCTTCAGGTCTACGAACGTCGCCACCCAGTGACTTCCGGACTTGTAGTGTGGGTCGAGATTGTAAATCACACCGAGCATGTCCTTATTGTTCTTGGCGGCCGATTGAACACGGTATTCGCATATCTCGTCCATTAGGCATTTCGGCTGTGCACCTGGCGGCATGTTCGGCTTCGGGGCGGCAAAGTCGATTGGAAAGGGACCCATAAAATCGAAATTCGGGAAGGCCTCTTCGTACTGTTTCATTACGTACTCGATATCATTGCTGTCGAGCCATTTATCGGAGTCCCTTCTCCATGCGACAGGATACATGGGACGCAGATACTTTTTGAGAATGTCTGCCTTTTCCTCTTTTGATAGGGGGAGTTTCATGAGAAAGGTGTACTCGTGCACACCGTCGACGCCGAGTCGTTTTTCAATCTCCGACCGAAGCGCAAGAGGGTCTGTTTGACCTTTTATACCCAGTTTTGCCGCCGCCGCTTTTAGCACGTCTACAGGTCTACACACTGAATCTGGGCGCACATC
>Ga0114968_10002859_pt1 | contig 13063 bp, 9 predicted proteins | sample M_130807_EF_Meta_FD_87020 | JGI IMG/M metagenome (GOLD analysis project Ga0114968, IMG submission 87020) | Freshwater microbial communities from Lake Montjoie, Canada to study carbon cycling - M_130807_EF_MetaG | ecosystem: Environmental > Aquatic > Freshwater > Lake | place: Lake Montjoie... | reverse complement strand
CGTCTGGGCGTACCAGGCCGCGACCCAGGGAGATTTTTTGCTTTGCGTCGGCCGCCAGATTGGCAGCGCGCTGGTTGAGTAGCGCACTCATTTCCAGCATTTCGGCAATCACACCTACACGCTGCTTGATTTGGTCGGCGGGCATTTTGCGGTTGCGAAGCGGGAAAGCCAGGTTTTCCGCCACCGTCATCGTGTCGTAGATGACGGGGAACTGAAACACTTGCGCGATATTGCGTTGTTGAGGGCTGCGCTGAGTGACGTCTTGCCCGTCAAATTTAACGCCTCCACGTGAAGGCATGACCAACCCTGACATGATGTTCAGCAAGGTGGTTTTTCCACAGCCGGACGGCCCCAGCAAGGCATAGGCTCCGCCGTCCTCAAAAGTCATTTTGAGCGGCAGCAGGGCATAGTCGCTCTCCTGCTGGGGGTTTGGCCGGTAAGCGTGCGCCAGGTCGAGTTCGATACGCGCCATATCAAGCTCCTTTGCCGCGAACCGGCGCTTGAATCAGCTTACCCTCGGCGTCAAAAACATAAACCTGCGCAGGACTGAAATAAAAATTCGCTGGTGCACCCAGGTCAAAATGGTGCACGCCCGTGAGTTGCGCCACCAGTTCGCCCAATGCGGTCTGAAAGTGCACAAAGGTGTCGGTCCCCGAGATTTCAGCAAGCTCTACGGTGCCAGAAAGGGCGACATCACCCGGCTGCGCCAAGGCACGCAAGGCACTGGCGCGCATACCAATCGTCAGCGACCCAGACCTCTGAGTGGTAGGCGGCAATGCGATTCCAAGCATAGGTCCGTGGTCAAGCTGAACGCCGGGGGCGGCGTGACGCGCGCCCAGCAGGTTCATCGGGGGATCACTGAAAGCGCGCGCCACGCGAATCGAGCATGGCGCATGAAAAACCTCTGAAGTCGGGCCATACTGCAGCAGCTCGCCTGCATCCAATACGGCGGTGTAGCCTCCTAGCAAAAGTGCTTCGCCAGGTTCGGTAGTGGCGTAGATCACGGTCGAATCCCCTGAGGCAAACAGTGCGGTTAACTCGTCACGCAACTCTTCGCGCAATTTGTAGTCCAAATTGACCAGCGGCTCATCGAGCAGCATCAGAGGCGCGCCCTTGGCCAAGGCACGGGCCAGCGCTACGCGCTGCTGCTGCCCACCTGAGAGTTCGACAGGAAAGCGCTCAAGAAGCATCTCAATATGCAGCTTTTCTGCTAACCCGTTAACGCGCTGCGCAATATTTTTTTCACCTCGCAGCTTGAGGGGAGAGGCGATATTGTCAAAAACCGTCATCGACGGATAGTTGATGAACTGCTGGTAAACCATGGCGACATTGCGTTCCCGGACCGGCACACCCACCACGTTGACGCCGTCCACCAGCACACGGCCCACCGAGGGAACATCCAAGCCCGCCATGATGCGCATCAGGCTCGTTTTACCGGCCTGGGTTGCACCCAACAAGACCGTCACCGCGCCAGGGCGAACGTCCATGCTCAGCTCATAGAGCCACTGTTGCGCCCCGAACTTTTTGCCCACGCCTTCTAGCCGCAACTCCATCACATACCTTTATTTGATCGCACCGGTTTAGTGCAGAAAGTATTCGATCTTGAGAATTATTGTTCGCTTCTATTCGTTTTAGCTAGGTGTTTACCCTAAAATTATTCCTTTCTGTTCGAATTAGAGTCAAGGGATGCATTTTGTGCAGCCTGCGAAAATTTGCCCATGAATCCCAATCCACGCCAAATCAAACTCCTCCGGGTGGTACAAGCCGCAGGATCGGTCACAGTTGAAAGGCTGGCCGACCAGTTAGAAGTGACTCTGCAAACCGTGCGTCGCGATGTACAGCGCCTGGCCGACGAGGGGCTTCTCACCCGGTTTCATGGTGGCGTGCGGGTGCCCGGTTCGACGGTGGAAAACATGGCCTATCCGCAGCGTGAGGTATTGCACGTCGAGGGCAAGGCACGAATCGCCCGGGCCGTAGCTGCGGCCCTGCCCCACGGCTGCTCCTTGGTCCTGAACATTGGCACCACAACAGAAGCGATCGCTCGCGCATTGATGCAACATACGGGGCTGCGGGTAATCACCAACAATCTCAATGTGGCGGCAATACTGAGCGCCAACCCGCACTGCGAAGTGATCGTGGTGGGCGGGGTGGTCCGCGGGCGCGACCAAGGCATTGTGGGCGAGGCGGCTGTGGACTTTATCCGGCAATTCAAGGTGGACATTGCGCTCATTGGCATCTCGGCCATTGAGTCTGACGGGTCGCTGCGCGATTTTGACTACCGCGAAGTTAAAGTTTCGCAAACCATTATTTCCCACGCCCGAGAGGTATGGGTGGCCGCTGACAGCAGCAAATTCAATCGTCCGGCCATGGTCGAGGTGGCGCAACTGTCGCAAATTGACCGCTTGTTTTCTGACGCGGTACCTCCCGACCCCTTTATGGACCTCATGGCCCAGGCGCAAGTTCGGTTTGAACTGGCCTGAGCAACCACCCATTCCTGTTTTCTCGGACTGACTGTACCCATGACCTACCTGCTCGCTTTAGACCAAGGCACCTCCAGCTCCCGCAGCATCGTGTTTGATGCTGACGGCCGCATCGTGGCAATGGCTCAAAAAGAGATTACGCAAATTTACCCGCACCCCGGGTGGGTGGAACACGACCCGATGGAAATCTGGCAGACCCAACTCGCCACCGCGCGGGAGGCGCTGCTCAAGGCTGGTATCAGCGCGTCCCAAGTGCGCGCGGTGGGCATTACCAACCAGCGCGAAACCACGGTGGTCTGGAACCGCGCCACGGGACAGCCGGTTTACAACGCCATCGTCTGGCAAGACCGGCGCGCGGAGCCCAGTTGCGTGGCGCTGCGGGAGCGAGGGCTGGCGCCTACGATCCGGCAAAAAACGGGTCTGCTGGTTGACGCCTATTTCTCAGGTACGAAGCTGCAATGGATTCTGGACCACGTGCCGGGCGCGCGCGCGCAAGCGGCCAATGGAGAGCTCGCCTTTGGCACCGTGGACAGTTGGCTGATGTGGCAGCTTTCGGGCGGGACGGTGCACGCCACCGACGTCAGCAATGCTGCACGCACCATGCTGTTTAACGTGCATAACAACACCTGGGACTCTGAACTGATGAAGGCGCTGGACATTCCCCACAGCATGATGCCGCTCGTATTGCCTTCGGCCGCACACTTTGGTGAGGTGCAGCCCGGTCTACTCGGCCACGCGCTGCCGATCGGCGGCGTGGCTGGCGACCAGCAAAGCGCGCTCTTTGGTCAGGCGTGCTTTAGCGCCGGCATGGCCAAAAACACCTACGGTACCGGCTGCTTCATGTTGATGCACACCGGAGAAAACTTTCAAACGTCCACCAACGGCCTGATCACCACCAGCGCAGCCCAGGCCAGCCCCAAGGCCGAATTTGCCTTGGAAGGCAGCGTCTTTGTGGGCGGCGCAGTGGTGCAATGGTTGCGTGATGGATTGGGTGCCATCCGAAGCAGCGCCGAGGTGCAGGCGCTGGCCGAAACCGTACCGGATAGCGGTGGCGTGATGCTGGTACCCGCCTTCACCGGATTAGGAGCGCCCTACTGGAACCCTGAGGCTCGGGGCACTATCACCGGGCTCACCCGCGGCAGCACCACCGCCCATATTGCCCGCGCAGCACTGGAGAGCATTGCTTACCAGAGTGCTGCACTGCTGCAAGCCATGGCCCGCGATGCCCAACAGACCGGCGCAGCAACAGTCACCGAACTGCGCGTGGACGGCGGCGCCTGCATTAACGATTTACTGATGCAATTCCAGGCCGACTTGCTCGGCATTGCGGTCGTGCGCCCCGTGGTGACCGAGACCACGGCCTTAGGAGCCGCATATTTGGCGGGCCTGTCGTGTGGCCTGTACTCCGGCACCGACGCCTTGAGCGCGCTCTGGAAGGCAGAGCGCCGGTTCGAACCCCGCATTGGCCGAGCCGAGGCCCAAGAAAAAATGCAACGCTGGGAGCATGCGGTGCGGCAGGCCACCGCACAGTAAGTGCCGGGAGCAGGCTGGGTTGCGCTTGTGGCGTGGTTAGACTCTGAGCGCATTTCCACTCCCAGAGAACACCAGCATGCAACAACGCATCGCATTTATCGGCGGCGGTAACATGGCCAGCGCCATCATTGGCGCCTTGCTCAAGCAAGGATTTCACCCTTCGCAGATTGACGTGGTAGAGCCCTTTGAGGCAACGCGAGCGAAGCTGCGCAGCGAATTTGGCGTCGTCGCCCAGGAGCAGGCAGGGGCTTTTTTGACAGGCACCGATTTGGTGGTTTGGGCCATCAAACCGCAAACCTTCAAAGACGCCGCCGCCCAAGCGCAAGCCCACACCCGTGCCGCCCTGCACTTGAGCGTGGCCGCAGGTATCCGCAGCGACACGATTGCAGCTTGGTTGCACAGTCAGCGCGTGGTGCGCGCGATGCCCAACACTCCGGCGCTCATTGGCAAGGGCATCACCGCCCTTTTTGCCCGCGCTGCGGTCAGTAGCACCGACCAGGCACTGGTCAACCAGGTCTTGGGCAGCACCGGCGATGTGATGTGGGTGGATGCCGAAGCGCAGATTGACGCGGTGACTGCGCTCTCCGGCTCCGGCCCGGCGTATATGTTCTATTTCATGGAGGCCATGCGCGAGGCGGGTATCGGCATGGGCCTGGACGCCGCGCAGGCTTACCAGTTGGCCGTCGCCACTTTTATTGGCGCAGGTGAACTCGCCAAAGCGTCGGCCGAGCCGCCCGAAGTGCTGCGCCAGCGCGTGACCAGCAAAGGTGGCACTACCTACGCGGCACTGAGTGCCATGGAGGCCAGTGGCATCAAGACCGCCTTTATTGCCGCCATGCGGGCAGCGCAAGCACGGGCGCATGAGATGGGCGAGGAGTTTGGGGCGGATTGACGCCCCCCGGTGCTAGGCCCGTGCCGCGGTCCAAAAGCCGGCGCGGCCGTAGTGCAGCTTTAAAAAGTCGATCCACAGGCGCACCCGCAGCGCCAAGTGCTTCCGCTCTGGAAACACGGCATAAATCCCGTTGGGTGGGGCTGCAAAGTCTTCCAAAACTGCCACCAATTGACCCGCTGCAATCTCGGCCTCCACCTCCCACGTGCTGCGCCAGGCGATACCCCAACCTCGCAGGCACCAGTCGTGCAGCACCTGCCCATCCGAACAATCCATCGGGCCCGACGGGCGCAGGTAGGTCACTTCAAAACCATCGCCCTTGGGTACCTGAAAGGCCCAGCCACGGGTCTGCGACGCGTCGCTGGACAAAGTCAGGCAGTCAAAATGTGCCAAGTCACTGGGTTGCTGCGGCCGGCCATACCGCGCCAAAAAGGCGGGTGTGGCCACGCACAGGCGACGGTTGTCGGCCAAGCGCACGCTGACCAAGGACGAATCTGGCATATCGCCCACGCGCACCGCACAGTCAAAACCTTCGACCGCCATATCCACCAAACGGTCGCTCAGGTTCAGGGAAATCGTGACCTCCGGGTGCAACTCGCGAAACAGCGGCACTAGAGGGGCGACGTGTCGCCGGCCAAAGCCTCCCGGCGCCGTCACCCGCAAATGTCCGCTGGCCTGCACACCGCCCGCGCTGACACTGGCCTCGGCGTTAGCCAAGTCGGCAAGCAGGCGCTGACAATCTTCTAAAAATGCGCTGCCCTCATGGGTCAGGCTGATGCGTCGAGTGGTGCGCAACAACAGCTTGACGCCCAAACGCGCCTCTAAGGCGTCCAATCGCCGGCCAATGATGGCCGGCGCCAACCCCCAGGCGCGCGCCGCTGCGGTCAGGCTGCCACGTTGTGCGACGGAGACAAAGGTCTCGAGCTGCTTGAGCTTGTCCATGGCTACTGCGGTGCCAGTACCACTCCGGCCTCGACCAGATCGGCAATCTCGCGGTCGCTGTATTGCAGGCTTTGCAAGAGCGCGCGGCTGTGTTCGCCCAGCCGGGGCGGGTCGAGCCGCAGGCCAAGACGCTGGCCGTCCAGCGTGAGCGGTAGCAAGGGGGTGGCAGTGCGCCGCCCATCGGGGAGCGTCATGGGCGCCAGTCCCCCAGTGGCTTGCAGGTGCGGGTCGTCAAAAAGGTGCTGCGGGTCGGTGATGGGCGCAAACGGCAGGCCATGGCGCTCAAACACCTCTGCCAACTCCACGGCGCTGCGCTCGGCCAGTCGGGCACGCAGCATCGGCATCATCCAGTCGCGCGCGCGGACCCGGTCGTTGTTGGTGGCCAGGCGGGCATCGGCGAACAGGTCGTCAAAGCCGAAGGCCTCACAAAACACCCGCCATTGCGTATCGCCAACGACCGCCAAAAAGATTTGCGCATCCCCTTGTACGCTGAACACGTCATAAATTCCCCAGGGGGAAATCCGCTCTGGCATGGGTGCGGCGGCCTGACCGGTGACGGCAAACTGCAGCATGTGCTGCGCCACCAGAAAGATGTTGTTCTCAAACAGCGCGGATTGCACTTCCTGGCCCTTGCCCGTTTGCTGGCGCTGCATCAGCGCGGCCATCGCCCCCATGGCACCAAAAAGGCCGCCCATGATGTCGTTGACGCTGGAGCCGGCGCGCAGGGGGTCCCCAGGACGTCCGGTCATGTAGGCCAATCCGCCCATCATTTGAACCACTTCGTCCAAGGCGGTACGGTGATCGTAGGGACCGGGCAAAAAGCCTTTGTGGCTGACATAAATCAGGCGCTCGTCGCGTTGACTCAATGTCGCGTAATCCAGCCCGAGCTTTTGCATGGTCTCCGTTTTGAAGTTTTCGCTCACGATATCGGCGGTGGCAATCAGGCGCAGCACCACTTCTCGGCCTTTCGGACTTTGCAGGTCCAGCGCTATGCTTTTTTTGTTGCGGTTGAACAAGGGGTAAAACCCGGCGCCGCTGCCCAAAAGGCGGCGCGTACTGTCGCCCGTCAGCGGCTCGACCTTGATCACCTCGGCGCCCAAATCGCCGAGTGCCATGCCACAGGTCGGACCCATCACCATGTGGGTGAACTCAACGACGCGGATGCCGGCAAGCGGGAGGGCTTGATTTACGTTCATTTTTGTCATAAATGGATTGCGAATTTCCAACATAGTATCCGCTTAAGGATGGAATACATTAGCGAAGTACATTTTTGCACCGCGCGCGTGCGACCGCCCCACGCAGCCACCCCCCGCTTTTTGTCTAAAAGGAAAAACCATTCATGGCCACCGCCCGCACCTCCATCGCCCGCCTGCAAGTTGCCACCGTGCTGCAGCAGTTCATCGACAACCAGGTGTTGCCAGGCACCGGCATCAGTTCTCAAGACTTTTGGAAGGGTTTTGATGCCATCGTCGCCGATTTGGCCCCCAAGAACATTGCCCTGTTAGCGGAGCGTGACCGTCTGCAACTCGAAATCGACGCCTGGCACAAGGCCCATCCCGGCCCGATTGCCGACATGGCGGCTTACCAGGCGTTCTTGGAAAGCATTGGCTACTTGGTACCGGTCCCCAAAAAGACCCGCATTACGACGAAGAACGTGGATGCCGAACTGGCCGTGCAAGCCGGGCCGCAGTTGGTGGTGCCAGTCCTCAACGCACGCTATGCCCTGAACGCTGCCAACGCACGCTGGGGCAGTTTGTACGACGCGTTGTATGGCACTGACGTCATCTCCGAAGATGGTGGCGCCACCAAAGTCAGCGCCACCGGCAAATCCTACAACCCCAAGCGTGGAAAAAAAGTCATTGCCTACGCCCGCCATGTGCTGGACCGCACTGCGCCCCTGCGCAAAGGGTCTCACCTTGATGCGGTCGCCTACAGCGTCAAAGGCGGCAAGCTGGCTATCAAGCTAAAAGACGGTAGCAACACCAGTTTGCTGAATCCCGCGCAATTTGTCGGTTTTCAAGGCACGGCGAAAGACCCTTCTGCGGTCCTCCTTCAGCACAACGGCCTGCACCTGGACATCCGCATTGACCGCAACACCGCCATAGGCAAGACCGATGCGGCGGGCGTCTGCGACGTGGTGCTCGAGGCCGCTTTGTCCACCATCCTGGATCTCGAAGACTCGGTGGCCGTGGTTGACGCCGACGACAAGGTGCTGGCTTACAGCAATTGGCTAGGCATCTTGCAAGGCACCTTGACCGAGACGATTCACAAAGGCGATAAAACCTTTACCCGCGGCCTGAACGCCGACCGCGTGTACACCGGCGCCGACGGCAAACCGGTCACACTGCATGGCCGCTCATTGATGTTTGTGCGCAATGTCGGGCACCTGATGACCAACCCGGCCATCACTTATACCGACGCCGCAGGCCACACCCGCGAAATTCCAGAAGGCATTTTGGACGCCGTGGTCACCACCACCATCGCCCTGCACGACCTCAAGCGCACCAAAAAAGACGCTGCCGCAGGACTGGTGCGTAACTCGCGCAAGGGCTCGGTGTATATCGTTAAACCCAAAATGCATGGCCCCGCCGAGGTGGCGTTCGCGGACGAGCTCTTTGGCCGTGTCGAGCAAATGCTCGGCCTGCCCGCAAGCACCGTCAAACTCGGCATCATGGACGAGGAGCGGCGCACCAGCGTCAACCTGCAGGCCTGCATCGCCGCGGCCAGCAGCCGGGTGGCATTTATCAATACCGGATTTTTAGACCGCACCGGCGACGAAATGCACACCGCCATGCACGCAGGCGCCATGGTGCGCAAGGGCGATATGAAAACCAGTGCTTGGATTCAGGCGTATGAGCGCAACAACGTACTCGTCGGGCTGTCCTGCGGTCTGCGTGGCAAAGCGCAAATTGGTAAAGGCATGTGGGCCATGCCGGACTTGATGAAAGCCATGCTTGAGCAAAAAATCGCCCACCCGAAAGCCGGCGCCAATACGGCCTGGGTGCCCAGCCCCACCGGCGCCACCCTTCACGCGCTGCACTACCACCAGGTGCTGGTGAGCGACGTACAAAAGTCCCTCGAATCCATCGACGTTAAGAAAGAACGCGCCGCGTTGTTAGACGGCCTTTTGACCATTCCCGTGGCGGCCACGCCCCACTGGAGCGCCACGGACAAGCAGCAGGAACTCGACAACAACGCCCAAGGCATCCTGGGCTACGTCGTGCGTTGGGTGGACCAAGGCGTGGGCTGCTCCAAGGTGCCGGATATCCACAATGTGGGCCTGATGGAAGACCGCGCCACATTGCGTATTTCAAGTCAGCACATCGCCAACTGGCTGCTGCACCGCGTGGTCACCAAAAAGCAAGTGCAGGAGACTTTCGAGCGCATGGCCGGGGTGGTGGACCAACAAAACGCCGGTGATGCTGCCTACCAGCCCATGGCAGGTCACTTCAAGACGTCCATGGCTTACAAAGCAGCGTGCGACTTGGTTTTCAAAGGCCTGGCGCAGCCCAGCGGCTACACCGAGCCCTTGCTGCACGCTTGGCGTCTGAAGGTAAAGGCCAAAACCAAGGCTTAAACCGCGCTGTGCGTTCCCCGGGGTCAGACCAAGGCCTGGGGAAACTCTGCCTTTTCCCCAATCCGTCAGCGCTCGGTTGCCGCGCCCTGAAACGCCTTGGTGATGGGCTTGATCAAATAGGTCAACACCGAGCGGCTGCCAGTCTGGATGTCCACCGTAGCCGTCATGCCTGGCTTCAGGAAAGAACGGGGCAGTTTGGGGTTGTGGTTGTCACGGTTGACGGTCACCCGCGCCCGGTAAAAAACAACCGCCTCGCCGCGTTGGCCCTGCTCGGTAAGCGTGTCTGAGCTGATGTACTCCAGCTTGCCGAGCAAGCTGCCATAGATGGAGTAGTCAAAAGCATCGAGCTTGATGGACGCGGGAAGACCTACCTTCAGGTTTCCAATGTCGACCGGCATGATCTTGAGTTCAAGCACCAGATCACCCTCGGTGGGCGAAATTTGCATGAGTTCGTCCCCCGCGCGCAACACGCCGCCGATCGTGTTGACCCTGAGGCTTTTGACGACTCCGTCCATTGGCGCCGTCAATTCGGTGTGTTGCAGCACGCTTTGACGCTCGTCGAGTTTGTACCGGGTGGAGCTCAGATCGTCTTGAATTTTGGTTGCCTCCAGGCGTGCGTCCTGAAGAAACTTGTTTCGGGTCGACGCGATCCTGCCTTCGAGTTCGGACACCTGCCGTTTAGCACGCATCAGTTCGAGTTTGCTGATATCCCCGGTGGCAAACAGTGACTCATTGACCTGCAACTCGTCGCGGGCGGAAGCCAAGCTTTCCTGCAAGGTCGCCAAATCTGCGTCCAGGCTCTTGCGCTTTTGCGTAAACAAGGCCATTTGTTCGGCCACCGCTTCTGGATAATGGCGGCTTTCAGCGCTGAACACGGGCGTTTTCTCTTGGGCCTCGGCGCGCGCACGGGTCAGGGCGGCGCCCAGCGTGGCGACCCGCGCCCGGCTCTCGTCGACACCCGCATTGGCGCGCTCTTTTTCCAACATAGCCAGGACTTCACCGGCAACCACCGTCTGCCCCTCGACCACCGTCAATTTTTCTAGAACGCCCCCGTCCGCAACTTGTATCACCTGGGTGCGGGAAATCGGAATAATCTGTCCCTGGGCACGCACCGTCTGATCGATATCAAAATAAGCTGCCCACAACAAGCCCGCCACCAGCGCGAGTGACAACACGCTCAGCATTGGAACCCGGATCGCGCCGGTTTGGGAAAAGTAGGGTGTCTTTTTCATGCGGCAGCTCCCAGCGGTGCAGCGGGGCCATTCGGTGGAGTGGGTGCTTGCGGCGCACCTTGCAGCCGCGCCAAGACCTCGCCTTTCGGGCCATCCATCACGATTCGATGGTCAGCCACTACGATGACCCGGTCCACCAGTTGCAACATTTCGAGCTTGTGGGTGACCAGCACCAAGGTCTCATTCACACCAATTTGCTGGGCCAGCGCCTGCATCACCTTCACCTCCAGCGAGCGATCCATGGACGCCGTCGGCTCGTCCAGCAGCCAGATGCGGGGCTTGCGCAAAAACACACGCGTGAGGTTGGCCAATTGGCGTTGTCCCCCGGAAAGACCACTGCCACCCTCATGAATCGGCTGGTGCAAACCCAAAGGGTGCCTGGCCAATACCGCCTGCTGCAGACCGGTGAGCTGTGCCGCCTCGAGCACGGCCTGGTCGCCCGGATCGATCATGCCCAGAATCAGGTTGTCACGCAGTTTGCCCGCAAACAGGCGCCCATCTTGCTGAAGGTATCCCACGCGCTCGGCCAGAACAGATTTCGAGAGGTGCGTCAGGTCGACGCCATCGAGCTTAACCGTTCCCTGCTGGGGGCGGTACATGCCACTCAGTAGACGCAATAGCGTTGTTTTCCCAGCCCCAACCGGGCCCAAAATTCCGACTTTTTCGCCAGGCCGGATGATCAGCTTGGGAATACTGAGCGCCTTGCTCGCACCATAGGCATATTCCACCTGCTCAAACTCGTAATCGCCCCGAATCGACTCGAGACTGATCGGGTGATCGATACCGTGGTGGTCGCTTTGCAATGCCCATATCCGGTCCAGACCCTGCAGCGCCGCCTTGCAATGACCCCAAGAAGTCAATGACGCAGGCAAGGTCGCAACCGGGCCCAAGATCCGGCCCGACAAAATGCTGCAGGCAATCAGGCTGCCCATCGTGACTTCCCCGCGCGAAACCATCAGAGCGCCCATCGCCACCATGAGCGCGTAAGACAACTGGTGCATGGCTGCCATGTAGTACTGAGAGTGCTCGCTCAGGTGGCGCATTTCCAGTTCATTGCCTCGGGCGTCGTCGGTGGTTTGTTGCCAGCGCGAAAGCATGCGCCAACCACCTTGTCCAGACTTGATCGTTTCGGCGCCTTCAATCGCCTCGACCAGCAAACCCGTCTTGAGGTTACTCGCCTGCGTCGCCTTGGCGCCCAGCGCCTCCACGCGGCGCAAATTTGCCACCCCCATTACCAAGGAAACCAGCATAAAGCCCAAAGGAATGGCCGCCAACCAGCCTGCAATGGCGCCGATCACCACGACATAGAGCAATACAAATGGAATATCAATGAGCCACTGCGTCGGCACGGTGGAAATAAAGGAGCGAACCGTCTCGTAGCCCCGTAGCTGTCCTGCAAGCGCACCCACGCTATTGGGCATCTGGTCCATGCGAAGGGCAAGAAAACGGGTAAAGACCGACCGGGCCAACCGACTGTCCACTTCGTCGACGAGGCGCTCACTCAGGTGAGAGCGCACCAGCTTCACCACCAACTCAAACACCACCGCACCAAGCACGCCCAGCGTAAGAGCCAACAGGGTCTGCATCGCGCCGGTAGGCACCACGCGGTCATAAACCTGCATGCTGTACAGCGACGTCGCCAGTGCAACCACGTTGATGAGAATTCCGCCGACCATCAGCTCAAACAAAGTGCCCCGGTTTTGAAACACTTCGTCACGGATCAGTCGGAACACCGGGCTGTTGCTTGCTTCAAAAGGTTTCGCAAGGCGCAGCTTGGCAAATTCGAAGGCATTCAGATCGGAGGTCGTCTTTTCTTGCCACTTGTTTTCGTCCTCGTTGAACCATTCGCTGACCCATTGGTCCTGCCCATTGCGCCCACGGAGCAGACCCCACTGGCCCTGAGCGTCCACCAAAACGCCTGGCGCATGGCTGGGGTCAATCGACTTTCCAGCACGCCATTGGGCCTTGGGAAGTTGGAGGGACGCCAACACGCCCGCAATCACGGCCTGCGGCTCAGAGGATGCCTTGGACGCATCAACAGCCAAGGATTCCAAAGACGACTGGAGGGCCAATCGGTCGAGAGCCTGGCCCTGAATTTGTGCCAGCCGAAGCAAAGAAGCGAACAATTGTTTCATGGGGCGGATGTTCCGACGAGTAGGCTGTCTAGACCTTGGGTGTAAAGGGCTAGCCGCCAGGAAACCAGAACCCGCACCGCGAGTACATCGGCCAGTTCCGTTTCCGCTTGGGCCAACTCCCGGGCCATGTTCATAACCTCGACCCACGTCTTGCGCCCGGCCAGAAACTGGCGATCCCAAGCCAGGGCAGTTTCACGACTGGCTTGCAGGCTCTCTTCGAGCTCGGCTTGGCGTACCTTCAGGGTGGCCATCTGGGCCCAATCGGACAGCACTTG
>Ga0114968_10002858_pt1 | contig 13069 bp, 10 predicted proteins | sample M_130807_EF_Meta_FD_87020 | JGI IMG/M metagenome (GOLD analysis project Ga0114968, IMG submission 87020) | Freshwater microbial communities from Lake Montjoie, Canada to study carbon cycling - M_130807_EF_MetaG | ecosystem: Environmental > Aquatic > Freshwater > Lake | place: Lake Montjoie... | reverse complement strand
TGGTTCATCGGTCAGCGAAAAAGTCCCCCAGTGCATGGCCACGGCTTGTTGGGTCCTCGTTTCTTCAAACACCTGCACGGCCTCGGCCGGATTCATGTGCACCGATTCCATGTACCATCGCGGTTGATACGATCCGATCGGAATCATGCTGAAGTCCATGGGGCCCAGCTTCCCGCCGATCTCCGCAAACGCCGGACAATAACCGCTGTCGCCCGCATGCCATATGCGCTGGCCGCCTCCTTCGATGCACCATCCGCACCAGTGCCCCAGATTGCGATCCCATGGAGTCCTCGCGGTGAAATGTTGCGCCGGAGTGGCGACGACCGTCACTCCCGCTGCAAGCTGCGCCTTGCTCCACCACGAAAGTTCGCGCACGTTGTGAAATCCCCTTTTCTCCAACCAGCGTTGGTGGCCTTCTGATACTACGATCATCGTATTGGAGGGAAACTGCCGCAAGGTCGGCAGGTCGCAGTGGTCGTAGTGCAGGTGGGTCAGCAGGATCGCATCGATCGGCGGCAGCTCGAAAACCGCCAGCGGCGGCGGTTTCAGGCGTTTCAGTCCGGAAAATTGAAAGGGAAAGGGCGCGCAGTAATCGGAAAAAACCGGATCGATCAGCAGTCGCACGCCACACCCGCAAAGCAGAAACGAGGCATGCCCGAGCCAGTAAACCTGCCAGCCCTCCGCGGGAATTTCCTCCAAGTCCCGCAGATCAATCGGCTGCCACTCCGCGCTGTCGGTGGCTCCGGGATGGATGATTTCCGGACTCGGCCCGCGTCCCATTTTCCATTTCAATACATCGCGAAATCCGTGTCGCGGATGCGGCCAGGGGTTGGTGAATCGATGCCCCATTCAATTTTCCTTTCTCAGCCAACCTATCTTCATCGGCGCCGAAGTTCCGTCAGGTCACTTCATTTGTCAACCGGGAAGACCCGCGCATGTTGACTTGCCGACTTGCCTTGCGGGGAAAATCCCACTACGTTTTGCCATGCCGATTCAACCGTTTCTCCATCATCAACCGAAGATCGATGCATCCTGTTATGTCGCCCCGAGCGCGGACGTGATCGGTCGGGTGACCTTGCACGAATTCAGCAGCGTCTGGTTCAATGCTACCTTGCGAGGCGATATCAATGAGATCGTCATCGGCCCGCGCTCGAACGTGCAGGACAATGCGGTGATCCATCTCGCCGACGACTACGGATGTTATGTCGGTGAGCTGGTGACCGTCGGCCACTCGGCGATCCTTCACGCCTGCACGGTGAAAGACGAAGTGCTCATCGGCATGGGCGCGATTGTATTGGATGGCGCGGTCATCGGCGAACGGTCGATCATCGGTGCCGGCGCCCTGGTCACCGGTGGCACCATCATTCCCCCCGGTTCCCTGGTTCTCGGCTCGCCGGGCAAGGTGGTGAAAAACCTGTCGCTCGACGAACAATCAAAAATCAAATCCTGGGCGGAAAAATACGTCACCGGATCGCGGATCTACCGGGAAAACCACTCGACATCAGCATGACCGGTCGACGGCATGCGCCACAATTCTTCCCCAATCCAAAATCAAAACTCAAACATCAAAAATCGTCAATCCCTCTTCGCTCTTTCCCTCTTCCCTCGGCTTCATGCCTCCCCTTCGCCCGACAATATCCCATCTGAAGCCGCGAGACCTGACCTCACGATCCCAATAAATCCTCTTGAAAAATATTGTTGAAACATCCAAACTGGACGTGTAAACACTATTTCAGATGGACGAAGCAGCTCTCTTTTCCGCATTTGAACTCCTCGATGATTTCTTCACGGTAGGTAAATCCGCCCCGGTGTGGCTGGTCGTTGGTGGAGGCGGCGCATTGCTTGTCCATCGGCTCAGCACCCGCCAGACGAAGGATGTGGACGTGATGGCGCTGCGGGAATGGGCGGGAAATGTCGTCAGCGCCTACCCGTTGCCGGATGCATTGAAACACGCCGCCGCCAAGGTGGCCGAGGAACTCCGGCTCGATCCGGATTGGCTCAATGGAGCCGCCTCCCTTCATGGCTTGGATCTCCCCACACTTCCCTCGTGGTTCTGGAAGGAACTCGACACCCGTGTATACGGCAGCCATCTCAAAATCAGCTTCATCGGCCGCAAGGGCCTGATCCTGCTCAAACTCAGCTCTGCTTTGGATCGCGACCAACGGCGCGATGTCGAAGACCTTGCCTTCCTCAATCCCACCAGCGCCGAAGAGGAGGAACTCCTCCGCTGGGTGCTCCGCAACATCCACGAAACCTCCACCCATCCCAAGCTTCCCAGCCTGCTCCACGAACTCGGACATGCCGACCTCATTCCAGGATTCTCATAGCCGCCTCACCACGAGGATGGTCGATCTGCTCTGGCACCAATGGTCCTCCATCGGTGTCGCGGGATACCCGCGTTCGGGCGACGACCGGATCATCGATCCCGAGGCCCTGTTGCTCGCCACCACCCGCTTCGGCCGCCACGATTCCCGGCTGATGGACGAATCCATCGACTGGCTCGCGAAATTCGGTCGTCGCATCAGTCTGCAACGCCTCCAAGGCCTGCACCGGAGCTGGCCCGGTGTCGCGAATCCACGGATCCTCGCCGCGATCGCCGATGTGCTTGGCCAGCAGGTCGCCCACCGCAAATGGCGCGTCATCGCCGATCCTGCTCCGGAGATTTCCCCACCGGAATCGCTCTTCCTCCGCAGCGACGGCACTCCCGCGATCCATTCCGGCGATGTGGAGCCTGTTTTCGCAAAACACGGCCTGTTGCGCGGAAAACTCGAACTCCGCGGCATGAGCCAGCCACCCGATCCCCGCGCGCGTGAAAACCTGATTTTCACCCTGCGGGCGCTGCTCGGAGTGAACGCCCGTGCGGAAATCCTCGCCTGGCTGCTCACCCACGACTCCGGCCACCCCGCCGCCATCGCCCGCTCGACCGGCTATTTCTCCAAATCCATCCAGCAGATCCTCAACGAAATGGAGGAATCTGCTCAGGTCATCTCCGTCCGCCACGGCCGCGAGAAACACTTCCGTGTCCGCGCGGCGGACTGGCAATTCCTGCTTCCCCGGCCTGCGGATGGGCAAAGCGCCTTTCCGCGCTGGGTCGATTGGATGCCGCTCTTCGCCGCCATCACCCGCTTCGCGGAAACCCTGACCATGCCCGGCATCGACGACCAATCCGAGCACTTCCAAGCCATTCAACTTCGCGAGGCGCTCGATGAAGCCATGCCCGCGCTCATCCATGCCGGCGTCTCCCAGGAACTCCGCAGCTCCCGCAATCAACGCGGCGCACACCTCATCCAATCCCTGCTCGCCGACCTCGATTCGCTGCTTGGCTAGAAGCGCCGCGCCCCGTCACCCCCCCATACCAAAATCAAACGCCAACATCAAAAATCGTCAATCCCTTCTCCCCTTCTCCCCTGCTCACTGCTCCCTGCTCCCTGCTCACTGCTCACTCGGCACTTGTATACCCCACCGCCCGACCGGTCTCATGTGAAGCCGCGAGGACTGGCACCATGCATGACCTGGGAGATGATGGTTTGCAGAAAGGGAATCAAGCCGATGGCGGTCACCGACTTGGACAAGGGGTAGGCATCACCCTGCGGAATCACCATGATGGCGCGATCCGCACGCAGCGTCTCCATGCTCTCGAGCAAACCGGACGTCACTTTCGGCGAGAGGGTGCGCTTGATCTCCACCGCCGAGATCCTGCCATCGGGCGATTCGATCACGAGATCCACTTCGGCTCCAGCCTGGGTGCGATAATGGCTGGCCACGCAGCCCTTGGGTAGGCGGTTCAGGATTTGCTCGATGCAGTAGCCCTCCCATGAGGCACCGCACAGCGGATGGCCAAGCACGTGTTCCAAATCCGCCAAGCCTGCGAGGGTGTGAAGAATCCCGCTGTCACGCCAATAAACTTTCGCTGACTTCACCAATCGTTTGCCGACATTGCGACTCCAGGGCGGCAGCGAACGGACGAGATACAGTCCTTCGAGAAGATCGATGTAACGCCGCGCGGTCTTCGCGTCGATCCCGAGCGAGCCGCCCAGTTTGCTGAGATTGATGGTGGCTCCCTGCTGATGGGCGAGCATGCTGCAGAAACGCCGCAGAAGCAGCGGCGATGCCGTGATGTTCTGCTGCGTGAGAAACCGTTCGACATAACTCGTGATGAAGTCTTCCCGCCATTGGACCGAACTCGCCGCATCCTCCGCCAGATAACTGTCCGGGTAACCGCCTCGTTCCCAGTGGTTGGGGAGTGCCCGCTCGGGTTCTGCCAGCTCCATGAGCTGAAAGGGCGTCAATTCCAGGTAACTGATGCGCCCGGCCAGAGTCTCGGAACTTTGTTGCAGCAGGGCGGGTGATGCTGAGCCAAGTAACAAAAATTGCCCCACCTTTTCCCCGGCCCGACGGCGCTCGTCGATCAGACTGCGCAGCACCGGAAACAGTCCCGGCAGGCGCTGCACCTCGTCGAGAATGACCAGTCGATCGCCGAAGCCTGAGAGGTAAAGCTCCGGGTCAGCGAGCTTGGCAAGATCCGACGGGCGTTCCAGATCCAGATAGTGGATGGGTTTTCCAAGATCCATTCCCCGCGCCAAGGTCGTCTTGCCCACTTGGCGAGAACCGAGCAAGGCCACCGCCGGGCTTTGGCCGAGACGCTGAAGCAAGATGTCTGCGAGCAGTCGGGAAATCATATCGCCTTGTAAATACGGAATTCATTCCTAAATTTCAAGGTAAATTTGCCAATTTCGGGCGTTTTCACGAAAACCCGCTGCCGGCCTCAAACTTTCCGACCACATCGGCATCGTCGCCAAACTAACATAATCTTCTTCGCTCCAATTTTCTCTGCTCACTGCTCAATCGGCACTCCCGCCGCAGGCGGGCCTTCACACCCACTCCACGCACAGCAGCTCCGCTTGCATGAGAACGGTCTTCACGGCCTCTTCCTACAAATCGTGCGGATAGCCATGTTTGTTCAGGATGCGTTTCACCATCACCTAGATCCTGACGCGGGAGAGGTTCGTCAGGGGCAAAAGCGAAAGAGAAGACATGACAACAAAAGCAGGCTTTTCTTATCACGTCATCATCTCTATGCAAAGAAATATGCATTTTCTTTATACGATCCGCGCTCTCGCTCCTCGCCCTTCGCAGACTCAGCGAAGAAGGCATTCCGCTGATCAACCTCAGCAAAGAGCCCTACTCCGCGCGAGGCTGCGAAGGGCGAGCCGCAAAACCGTGGCGGAGTCGTCTCGACTCCCAGCCATCCAATCAAAAATTCTTCATCTCCCTACTCCGTCCCGCTCAGCGGGACTACGATGGGTAAACTTCTCAAATCAAAAATCGAAAATCAAAATTCGACAACACGTCCGTCGAAGCCTTCCTGGACTTCGCAGTCCCGCTGAGCGGACGAAGTAGGCGGCGAAGTCTGATCGTCAATTTTTCTTCACTCTTCCCCTGCTCACTGCTCACTCGCCACTCCCGCCGAAGGGCATCGCCCTGAGATCAATCGCCAAGAACATCCCAAGCCCTGACAGGGCGTGACAACGCTTGTGCCGCCCCTTCAGGGCTTGATGCCATGGGAACGCATTCCCAGGGCGTTGCCCTGGGCTGGCATGTGCCGCGCCATTGGCGGGCAAGTCCGACGGCGGTTTTATCGTCGGCTCAAAGGCTTTCGGATCACACCGGGAATCCATACTTCTTCCTCACCCCGCCGCCTCGTACACGCTTTCCCCGCTCTCCGGATATTTCTCCAGCACGTGCTGGAAAAGTACCCCGCACTTCTGTTCAAAAAGCTCGGTCGTGTATTTCTCCGGCAATCCGCTATCCAGCATCTTCTCGATCTCCACCCGCACCGCGGCCCGTGTCGTCCGTTTGGTTCGCCATGCGAGCACCAGCTTCTCCGTCTTCAGCTTCGCCAGCAGGTCCTTGCATACCTTCTTGATCGCTTCTGTCTCCACCGGCGTGAGATCCGGCCCAGGTCGCGTTAGAATGTCGAACACCGCCAGCTCCTCCTCGCTGATCTGCTCGCGCAAATGGCGTTGCTCCTCGTCGTTGAGATCCCTGGTGAAAGTCACCAACTCTGCGAACAACTGCTCGATGCTCAGCGCGCCGCTGTTATACGCCTCGATCATCTTCTGGAACCGATCGAGGAAATCGTAGCGGCTCGCGTTCAGGCGGATCAGGTTGTCCAGCTTGCGCTCGATCAAGGCTCGCAGTTGCTGCGCTTCGATGTTCTTCGTTTGGCTGCGCTCGAACTTCTTCGCCAGCGCTACAAAGTCGATCTTACTCAGATCAATCGTCTTCGCCTCCGCACCGGGCTTCTTCTCCGCCTCGGTGACGATGGACTTGTCCAACACCTCAGAAATTTTGCCCATCACTTCCGTGATGTTCACTTTCTCCTTCTGTGCACGGATGGCTTTAGCCAGCTCCGCAATCACCTGCGCTCGCGGTGCCAACAACGGGATCACCGGGTCGGGCATCACCGCTTTGTAGAGCCGTGCCACATCGTTCGCCTGGCCGAGGAACGAATCCGTCACCTCGTCCGTCCGCAGCAATTGGTTCACTGCCGGAATGAAAAGTTTGTTGGTCGAATTCGGAATCGCCTCCAGGTCCACATTCTGCTTCCGGCAGAATTCCGCCACTTGATCCAGCGCGATCCGCAGGGCTTCCACCAATTCCTTCTTGTCCTTCACCGGCATCTCGCCGCCGCCGGCGCCGGAGCCGTAGATGGCCAATGCTTTCTCAAGCTCCTGGAACACGTTCGCGTAATCCACGATCAGGCCGTTCACCTTGTCGCCATACACCCGGTTGGCGCGGGCGATGGTTTGCATCAGCGTGTGGCCGCGCATCGGCTTGTCCAGATAGAGCGTCGAGCAGCTTGGCGCATCGAAGCCCGTGAGCCACATCGCGCAAACGAAGACCAGGCGGAAGGGATCGGCCGGATTCTTGAACTTCTCTTCCAGGTCCTCCTTCACCATCCGCTCGCGGTGCGGCAGGATGTCGAAGCCCTTTTCCTTCATCTCGGAAATCTCATTCTGTCCCGGCGAAACGACCACCGCCATGTCGGTCTCCTGAAGATTGACCAAGCGCGCATGCAGCGTGGCGAAATCCGAATGACTGCCCGCCATCCCTTCCAGCGCCTTCAGCACGCGGGCCTTCTCCGCCGCCCACTCGGCGCGGACTTTTTCATACATCTTCAGCGTCGTCAGCTTGTCGATGGAAACGACCATCGCCTTGCCTTGATAGCCACGGTTCAGGAAATGATGGACGATGTCCTTCGCCACCGCATCCAAACGATCATCGCGGGTGATCAGATGATAACGCTGGCCCAGCACGCGTCGCAGTTTCTCTTCCTGTTCGTCGTCCAGCCCGGCGTCCTCGATGGTTTGATAGATCTCCTCGTTCAGCTCCGGGTTGGTGATTTGCAGTTCCGGCGTTCGGTTTTCATAGAACAGCGGCACTGTTGCCCCGTCCTCCACGGATTGCTTGAAATCATAGATGCTCACGTAGTCGCCGAACACCTCGCGCGTCCGTTCTTCTCCGGTGATGAGCGGTGTGCCGGTGAAGGCGACGAACTTCGCGTTTGGCAGTGCCGTGCGCATGTTCATCGCCAGCGTGTCGTATTGGCTGCGGTGTGCCTCGTCCGTCAGCACGATGATGTCATCCCGCTCCGACAGCACCGGATGCAGCGTCCCCGGCTCCGTGCGAAACTTGTGGATCAGCGTGAACACATAGCGGTGATCCTCACCCAGCAATTTTCTGAGGTGGCTCGCACTCGTCGCCTGACACAGTTCGGACGCCGCGCCGCAGGTCGAGAAAGTCCGGTAAATCTGCGTGTCCAGCTCCGTCCGGTCCGTGATCACTACGAAAGTCCAGTTCCCCTTGAGCTTCCGGAAAACCTTCTCCGCGAAGAACACCATCGAGTAACTCTTCCCGCTTCCCTGCGTGTGCCAGAAGACGCCTATTCGGTTCTTTGAACACGAACCCTCACCCCCGGCCCCTCTCCCAGAGGTAGAGGGGAGTTCCTTGGCGATCTCCATCAGCACATTCTCGGTTTCGTGGAGAACTGCTGCGTTTTTGAATCGGATTACCTTCAGCTTTTGAGAGCGCAGATATGCATCGCGCTTTTTGTCGTGTGCCCTCCCTTTAGCGGAATCGTGGACCTCGCCATCGCATTCCACAACGAGCCCTGCCTCGTGGCAGTAGAAGTCGCAAATGTATTCGCCGAATTGATGCTGCCGCCGGAACTTTGCATCCATTAGCTGCCGATCTCTCAACAACTCCCAAAGCACCTCCTCCGCCGGTGTCTGCCGTTCCCGCAACTCACGAGCCCGCTCCACCATCCCCGCCACCTGAAACCCACCGCGATAGTGTTTGATCTCCCTCTCCCCCCGCCCGCTCTCTTCCTCCCTCTCCCCCTGGGAGAGGGCCGGGGTGAGGGTGCGCAGCAATGCCGCCACCGCCCGATTCACCCCAAGAAACTGATGGTTCTTAGCCATCAACTTGCTCACCCCTCCCTTGGCATCCACGAACCTCGTGAAATTCTCCACCAGATCCAGCAAGCGCCCTTTCTCGCAAGTACCGCGCAGCAGCGTCTCCAGCGAGATCCCCGCCACGTCCTCCTCGCTCGTCGCCTTCTTCCAATCGCCGAAATGCTCCCACTCCGCCGTCAGGCTGCCGATCTTGCTCTGCACCCCGTTCGAGACCAGCAGCAGCGCGTTGTAGTGGAAAAGCTGCGGGATCGTCTGCTTGTAGTCGCGGAGGTTCTTGTCGAATCCCTCGCGCACGTTCACGCCCGGTTTCTTCAGCTCGATCAGCAGCAGCGGCAGGCCGTTCACGAAGCCCACCAGATCCGGCCGCTTCAGATACAACTCGCCCGCCACCGAGAACTGCGAGCCCAGCAGGAAATCATTGTTCTCCGGCACCTCCCAATCGACCACCCGCACCATCTCCGCCCGCTGCCCGCCGTTCTCTTGATCGGGAAATGAAACTTTTACGCCCTGCTTGAGCAGCTTGTCGATTTCTCGATTCGCTTCCACCAGACTCAGCGCCGTGCGATCCCGGCAAATCTCCTCCACCGCGCCCTCAATCGCCTCCATCGGCAGATCCGGATTCAATCGGTGGAGCGCGGACTTCAGTCCGCTCGTGAGCACCACCTCCCGCTTCCCATCCCGCCCAAGATCACTCGTCCCACCGTCCCATTCTCCATAGCAATTGACCACATCCCAGCCCAGCTCATGCTGCATGAGCTGGATCGCCGGTTGCTCGACAAGGTGGTCTTCAGTGTATGTGCTCATGAATTTTCCCCTAATAGTCCTCGTGCAACGGTCACCATGTCCTGACAGATGCGTTCCGCATCATCCACAGTTCCGCGCAGAAATTCTGCTGCCCGCAGTGGACCATCCGCAGTCACAGCGAAAAAATCTCTCTTCAAGCATCCCATCGCGCTTTCATAAGCAGGATTCGACATGTCAGCCTCTTCGTGAAAGCCGCGAATCGCATCGCTCGCTCCTCCGATGTAGGACGTGACCAACAGTAGCAAATCAAAAGCATCTTTGGGATGCCTACGTCCTGTCGGCCCACCGAACGCATTCACTTTCAGCGTAATCAATGGGCCGATTCCCGCAACTTGCACAGCGATATTTTTCTTCGCTCCGTAAAGATCTTTACCGCTCACTTTGATTTCCTGACGGCTTGCCAACGCTCGATCGATTCCTGGGATAACGCTTGCGATGATGTCATCGACTTGCGAACTGCCAGAGTTTCCACCTTGTCGCTCCGTTAGGAAATCGAGATAAATTTTCACTCCCTCCACGTTGCGAAAATAGCGACTCGGATTCTCCACGTCACGGATAAAGCTCAGCCCCTCCAAGTCGGATGAAATCGTCCCATACATGCCGCCGCCCGCACCGATGGATATCCCCAGATCCGCATCGATCGTCACGGCCACAGGATAGCCTCCTACTTGTGCCTTGGTGAGACAATCCACTGCCAAGCCACCTACCAACACCAGATCATCATGATAGCGCGAAAGGGTTGGCCATACGGTCAGCAGTGCCGCTTTTGCCTTGGCCAACCCCTCACCGGAGTATTCCTCATACTGACCGAATTTGCTCATGCCCAACCTCCGTTAAAAGTTGGATCTTCCCGTAACTCCCGCGCCGCCTCGTTCGATCGCAGTTGATTGCCTAGCTCCAGCAGATCGAGATAGATTTGAAGATCACTCACCAGGGGCAGTCCGCCCACAGTCTGCTGACCGATGAATGCACCTGGATCCGTGGGTTTATGCAGCCACAATCTTCCGCCACTGCCCACACGACGCGCCTGTAGGAGGTTTTTCAATCGCAGCTCTTCGGGAAAAGACTCCACATAAAGGCACGTGATATGGGGTGGCACATGCGGATGCCGCACGTGTGCTGCCGTCCATTGGGTAAAGGCATGACGGATGTCTCCCATCTCGCTGTGCAAGAGTTTTGCGATTTTTTCATGATCCTGCTCCAGGAGCGAATACTCGCGCGTCTCCACCCGCTTCTTAAAGTCGTCCTGAAGAATCCAATCCCGCAGGAGTTGTTGAGGTTTCTTCACCCGAATTCCTTCCTTCTCCTCCACCGCCAATTCCTCATCCAAAAGCCGCTTACGAACCTTGCTGACCAACCCAAGGCTGACATCGCTTGCCTCCGCTAACTCCTCCACTTTGTAAGCTCTCAGTGGCCCTTGCAAAAGCAACCGCACAATCCGGGATGCTTTCGCCGTGAACAACGATTTCTGAGGCCTCGATTCCTTATATTTTCTGGGAAGACCCTGCCGGTTTATCCAGATTCCTCCGAACTCAATATTGCCATTTCCCGCCAGATCCAAATAACCAATCTGTTCCTCTTCACACCTCTGCGCGACCGACTCGGAAATGAATGGCGCGATCAGGATCGGATATACGGGTTCTCCGCCTACTGTCTTCTCCACGCTCCGCTTCAGAGACCAGATCGCCTCCGTCACCTGTTTCGGATACATCACATTTTTGATCAGCGCATGGATCCACCATGACGTCCCACGAGCCGAACCCTTGGTAAACGAGAAACGGAGTTTTAAGTCGATTCCAGGATCAAAGAAACTTCCTTTCAATCTCTGAACCCATTGATGATCAGGGAATTCACCAAAACGCCCCAAACTCTCACGGAGCACCTCAAGGGCTTCGGATTGAGCAATTTCAGTACTTGGCAGCGGTTTCACCATGTGGTGAAAATAGCGTTTTTTGTGAAATATGCAAGAGATTTCATTGATTTACTTAATTTCACCAAATGGTGAAATCGACTGAAATCGTGAAATCGCTACCTGAATCCTCGTCAATTAAACAGCATTCGCAGCACTCATCATGCGCGCGATGGCTTTGGCAAGGTCGATCAATTCCTTTTCTGCTTCCGCACGTGTCGAAATGTTTCTGCTTTGCCACTTGCACCAGGAACCTTCTTTTCCGAACACCATGCTTTTCGCATCGAATGCTTCTTTCGCAATGTCGAGCTGATTTTCGTTTGGTTTGTTGACGTAAACTCGCAAAAAGATCTCGCCAGGGTGCGCCGCTGGATAGGCCCAGGCGATGTTCGCTTCTTTCCAGCGTGAACCCATCAAGCGAATGCACCAGGTATCGTCTTTCGATGATACTTTCGGATCCTCCAACGCTTCCTGCAAGACTTTCGGCAGCCGCTGGAGAAGAAATTTCCGGTAGTCCTCAGCGAGTTGCTGCGCTTCCTTCAGTTGCTTCCAGTGTTTCTCCACAAATGCGATTGCGTTTTCTTCCATAGGTTTTGTGTAAAGTTCGTTTTCCATGTGCAAGATCCATTCCCGGGCAAAGATCATCCATTTCGAGAGCACATTGCTTTTTTGCAGGGACTGCAAATGATGATCGAGCCTCTTGCAGTAGTCTTTGTAGGAAACACCCTTCCATTTTTCCGCATGGCGCTGACCGCCAGGACTCAGAATCACGAGGATCGGCAAAGTTCCTTGATTGAGCTCCGTGAAATGCCTTTCGTAATCGTCCAAAGGGTTCGCAACCCAGTGATAGATCTTGTTCTCGATCAAAAGCATCCATCCGGAGCCCCGGACGACGAGATCAATCCGGTTCTGATTGTTCGTGCTCTCTTCACGGGTGATTTTCACGCCGTCCAAACTCAACTGGAGAAGTGATTCATCTGCCAGGCATTCGAGAAATGCCCGCAAAAACAATGGTCCCAATCCATGAATCTCGGCAGGATCGAGAAAAAACGCCAATAGATCGGACACCGGATTCTCATAATGACCTCTTCCCCCCAAGGAAAACAGTGTCTTCTCTTTTTTCGGTCGAATGTATTTCCCGACCTCATTCAAAAGCTCTTCAAGTTCAACAGTCATCAGATGATTCTCTTTATCTTTTCCCGGCAAATCTCCTCCACCGCTCCCTCAATCGCCTCCACCGGCAGATCCGGGTTCAGCCGTTGAAGCGCCGGCCGCAGCCGCGAAACCAACACCACCTCCCGCTTCCCATCCCGCCCCTGATTGCTCACACCGCCGTTCCACTCGTCGTAGCAATTCACCACGTCCCAACCCAGCTCATGCTGCATGAGCTCGATCGCCGGTTGCTCGACTAGGTGGTCTTCGGTGTAGGTGGCCATTAGTTATTCAAACTTACAAGAATCAAACTACTAGAAACTGGGACACGCTTGTTAATCTAACTCGTCGACGGAAACGATCAATTGACGAGCGTAGAGAAATGCCGCCTCTTTTACCCAATCATTTCGGACGATAAACACCCAGAACAACCAAAGAAAAAAGGTGATGGCCAAAGCACCTACACTGAAATTCTCAACCTTGCCCGCTTCTTCAAAACGAAGCCACGACACCAACCCTGCCGTGGCCAATGAAACTGAAGATAAGGATACGCCAAAAAATTTCACTCCCCATGTGTTTCGGCGGAATCCGAAATTTATATTCTCGGCGGATTCAAATTGTTAGCGAATATCTCGGCGAGGAGTCGTTTCGTCTGATTGGTTGTTTTGTTTCGTTGGTTCTTTCGCGGTGTTGCGGGATGGAACTGAAGGGCGAGCGGAGCGAGTCC
>Ga0114968_10002857_pt1 | contig 13069 bp, 12 predicted proteins | sample M_130807_EF_Meta_FD_87020 | JGI IMG/M metagenome (GOLD analysis project Ga0114968, IMG submission 87020) | Freshwater microbial communities from Lake Montjoie, Canada to study carbon cycling - M_130807_EF_MetaG | ecosystem: Environmental > Aquatic > Freshwater > Lake | place: Lake Montjoie... | reverse complement strand
TACTTGAATTTCCGGGTTGCGTGGTGGTTATTTCCCACGATCGAATGTTTCTAGACAAAATTGCTACCCACATGTTGGCCTATGAAGGTGACTCACAATGGTTCTGGTTTGAGGGAAACTTTGATTCGTATGAAAAAAATAAGGTTGAACGCTTAGGTGCTGAAGCAGCTCGTCCCCATCGCGCAACCTATAGAAAATTGACACGAAACTAATCCTTTGACCACAAAAGTAGTGTTGGGCCCAGATGAAATCAGATCACTTAAAGTTTTAGTTGAAAAGTTAAGTTTCTGGGATTACCGATCCATTGTCAGATTACAGATCAAAAATAGCAATATTGGAATTTTTGGTTCAACTCCTTTTAATTGTCTAGCATTCTTGGCCCTACCTTTGGGTGAAAATTATGCTGAAAATGATTTAGTCATGAACGCAGCAGAACTTGTGAAACAACTAAAGGAAGAAAACGTATCAGAAATTTCACTTATTGATTCCAATAAACCAGCACCAGAGCTGGCCTTACTTCCTCCTAGTGGTCCCTGGATGCCCGGAGAAAAAGGAATGGCTGGAGATTTATTGCCAATTGTTAAATCAAGATTAGAAAAATTAAAAGCCCAAGTTGAACCTTTGGAAATGCTAGCTAGTGAGAGCACGAAAGATGCTGTAACAGAAGCTGCATGGAATGAAAATATTTGGGGCGGAATTCCTTTTGGTGCACTAAATGTCGCAGCAGCTGTTGGAATGTTGGCTTTTCCTGGAGCTCGAGTAAATGCTGCAACTTGTCAAGGTTGGAAAAGATTTGTAACCCCAAGTGGTCAAGTATTTATTAGGCCGCAAAAAGCGGTAAGAACTTTACTTTCAGTAGTTAGGTGATGAGTCAATTGAATAAATTTAGGGAGCTACAAGGATTAAGAGCAATTGCTGTCTTCTCGGTTATTGGTTTTCATCTAAATCCTGAACTCATATCAAAAGGATATCTGGGAGTAGATATATTTTTTATTATTTCCGGTTTCTTGATTACACGAATACTGCTTAATCAACAAACAGAAATAACTTTGAATAGATTCTATTTAAATAGAGTAAAGAGAATCTATCCTGCCTTAATACTCGTTATTACTACTAGTTCCGTGGTGGGTTACATCCTAGCGAGAAATATTGATTTGGAACTTATTAATTCCCAAGGGTTACTTTCTTTAATTGGCTTAATAAATTTGTACTTTGCGCTACAACCACAAGGATATTTTGCGGTAGAGAGTGGCAATCAGCCCTTATTGCACTTATGGTCGATTGCCGTTGAAGTTCAATTTTATTTAATCTGGCCACTTATAATAAGAAAAATTGTAAAAATAAAGCAACATTACGTTTGGATTGTTTTTGCTTCTCTATTCTTAGCCAGTTATAGTTTTTACCTTGAAGTCATAACTATCCAAAGCATCCAAAATTTCTATTTAATTTTCGGAAGAATATGGGAATTCTCAATTGGATCATTAATTGCTGTAATCGGACTTCAATTGCAAGAATCAAAGAAATCAAAATCAACATTTTTTTCATACTTTATTATTTTGGCCATTGTATTATTTATGCTTCCTGCCGTAAACAATTTTCTAAATCCTAAAACATTAGATACGATTCTAATGACATTAACTGGCCTTTTGGTTTACTTAATAACCGTAAGTCATGAAAAAAATTATTTTCTAAACAATAAATTAATTGTATATCTTGGAAATCTAAGCTATTCACTCTATCTTTGGCATTGGCCGGTTTTTTATTTTGGTTCATATTTTAATTTAGAATCTAGTGTTTATTCAATCTTGTTAATGCTAGCGACAATATTTTTATTATCGAATGTCACTTACTTTTTTTGGGAAAACGCGTTCAGGGGAAGTAAAAACGCATCAAAATTATCTATATTTCTGTTATTGACATTCCTGACCTATGTACTCTTAGCGAATGTTTTTTCGAACAAAACTCAAATTTTTGAGAAGAGGTTTCAAGGAATTAAGCAAGAAATATCATTTTTTGATTATCGAAATGAATTTAGTGCTAAGGAAAAAGCATGTTTTTCAGATCTAGGAATTAGTTATGATTCTTGGAGTAAATATTGTATGCCACAGCGTGAGAACGATGAACAAAATTTAATTTTAGTCTGGGGGGACTCGCACGTGATGGGCCCGGCGGATGCGATTGAATTTTCAAATACTCAAAATGATTTTATTCATGCTAGGGCTTCAACTTCTTCGTGTCCTCCGGTGTACCCGATCCCTAATGGGCTAAGTGAAAATGACAAGTGTTCTACAAACAATAAATTTGTATGGGATTACATTATTAAGAATAAACCGAACACCTTGGTCTTAACTGCACGCTGGTACCTTTACGCTAATCAAATTTGGTACGAATCTGGGTTAAGGTCACTCCAAGTAACAATAGATAACGCGCAAAAAATTGGTATCAAGAAAATTGTTTTGATTGCAAGCTCACCTGAGTGGGATGAAGACTTACCAATGTACCTATGGAAACAACAAATTAATCAAGAAATTAGCAATAATTATATACCAAACAACAGAGTTGAGGTACTCCAAAATATAAATTTGAATCTGAAAGAAATGGCACTAGCTGCAGAAATTGATTACATCGATCCACTGGATTTTTTCTGTAAAGGCGATACATGCAAGGCATTCACTTGGATAGATAATCAAGATTTCTATCCTATACAAATCGATACCGACCATTTATCTGTTGGAGCTTCTAAGGAAGTTTTGATGAATTTAAATTTTTCTTAACTTTGTAATAATTAATTTGTATTTACCATTGAATCTGCAGCCATCTGTAAGTAGTTCCATAACTTTGTGCGATTTTCTTCTGTAATTTCCTGTTTATCTAGAGCCACCGTCATATTTTTTAACCAAGAATCTCTTGCTGCAAAATTGATTGGGAATGCTGCATGTCGCATTCTTAGTCTTGGATGTCCGCGAAGCTCAGAATAAGTTTCAGGGCCACCCCAATATTGCATCAGAAAAAGTGTTAAGCGCTCAATTGCTCCGTCTAAGTCATCTTCTGGATACATTGGCTTAAGTAGGGGATCATTAACTATTTCCTGGTAGAAATCTTTCACTAAATTTACAAAAAAGTCTTTACCACCAAAACTGTTGTAATCAGTTGACATGTTTATTTTGGATAGCGACTTTGGCAATATTTTTGCACATTCCTGGAAAAACTAATCCATGGAATGGAATAATCGACCACCAATACGCATGACCTGCTAAACCTTTAGGGTAGAAAATTGCTCTTTGAGTTAGCTTGCATTTATTTTCATTAATTTTTTCAATTCTAAATTCCAGCCAAGCTTTGCCTGGCATAATCATTTCGGCACGAAGTCTCAGTAAATTATCTGGAATTCTTTCTTCCACTCTCCAAAAATCTAAAGTTTCACCAACATGCAAAGTGTTTGGATCTCTTCTGCCTCTTCTTAAACCAACACCGCCTATTGCTTTGTCCATTAGTCCTCTTATTTCCCAGGCCCAATCAAGTGAGAAATATCCATGTTCACCACCAATTGCTTCCACTACTTTCCACACTTCGTGATTACTGGTTTCAATTTCAACTTCTCTTACGTCTTGGTACAAAGAACCACCAGACCAGGCAGGATCACTGGGCATTGGTTCTGAAGGAACACCAGGAATTGAAGCACTTGACCAACGTGTGGAAACTTGAGCATCTCTTACTCTGATAAGTGCTAGATCTACTGCTTTATCGAAATTAGTTAAGCCATCTTTTGGGTCAGGTAAATATTTTTTAATATCACTTTCTTTACAAATTACTTCATTAATCAAACTTCTAACCAAAGGTTTTGCAATTGATCCTGGAACTGGGGTAACAAAACCAACCCACAAACTTGAGAGTCTAGGAGTGAGTAGTGGTACTGGAATAATGACTCTTTTTCTTAAATGAGAAACTTTGGCGTAATGATTCATCATTTCTTTGTAAGTATAAATATCTGGCCCACCAATATCAAAGCTTCGGTTTAAGTCGTTGCCTAATGATGCAGCACCAACTAAGTAATACAAAACATCTCGCACTGCAATTGGTTGAATTTTGGTCTTTACCCATTTAGGGGTAATCATTACTGGAAGTCGTTCTGTTAAATAACGAAGCATTTCAAAAGATGCAGAACCTGAACCGATTACAACTCCGGCTCTCAGTTCAATTGTGGGAACACCAGAATTTCTTAGAATTTCGCCCGTGATCTTTCTTGATTCTAAATGCTTAGAAAGTTTTTGGGTGGGAATTAATCCACCTAAATAAATTATCTTTTGAACATTATTTGCTTTCGCTGAATCAGCAAAAACATGTGCCATCTTGGTTTCAATGTCAACAAATTCAGGTCCTTTATTAAGTGCATGAAGTAAGTAATATGCTACATCCACATTTTTCATAGCTTTATCAATAAATTCACTTTCTAAAGCATCACCCGAAATGACTTCTACTTGATCAATCCAAGGCATATCTCTTAAACGATCTGGGAATCTGGCAAAAACTCTAACTTTATAACCAGCGTTTAATAACTCTCTTACTAAGCGACCACCTATGTATCCTGTTGCACCAGTTACTAAACATGTTGCAGGTTGACCATTGGTTGCTGTTCGAATTTTTAAAGGTTGTTCAATACTCATATTTCACAGTTTGCCTGATAACAAGAATTAGTGCGACTTAAGGTTTGGGCTAACGCTGAGTTGGACTATTGGGTGGCATACCTGAACTGGTGGGAAAGGGTCTAGCTAAGACTGGGACTCTAATTCCTGCTTTGTCGAAGGCACCTTTTATTTTTTCTCTTATTTCACGAGCGGTTTGGGTTGGTTGATCTGGTGCAGTTTTGGCAACAATTCTGACAAAAATTGCATCTCCAGCTACTTGTTCAACACCTGCGTATTGAGGTGCACCCAATAACATTCCAGCAAAAGCTGGATCATCCAACATTTCTTTTCCAACACGATCAATTACTATTCTAACCTTTTCTAAATCTTCGTCATAAGCAACAGGAACATCAACTGTTGCCACTGTCCAACCTTGGCTTCGGTTAGCAACTCTTAAAATTTCACCATTTCTTACATACCAAACAACGCCACCCATGTCGCGTAATCTTGTTACCCGTAAATCAACTTCTTCCACAGTTCCAATCGCAGGTCCTAAATCGACCACATCACCAACACCATATTGATCTTCTAAAATTATAAATATTCCTGCTAAAAAATCTTTGATCAAAGTTTGTGCACCAAAACCTAGTGCAACACCGGCAACTCCAGCACTTGCCAAGAGTGGGCCAACGTTGAATCCTAATATGCTCAACGCCGACATAATGGCAACTGTCCAAATAATTAATGCGGATGCGCTACTAAATAGTTGACCTATTGCTTTAACTCTTTGCACAGTCCGCTGCTGCATCACCATGGCTGATAACTCAACTGTGTTATCAGCAATTCTTTTGTATTGAGGGGCTTTATCGGTAGTTCTTTTTATTGCACCTTTAACGAATCTAGAAATTGAAATTTTCACTGCTGTGTTTAGAAAAATTGCTATAACAAATATTAAAATAATTTGAATTGGGACTGCTCCCAGATAACCGTTGAGAGTTTCTATTAGCGATTTTTCGTTTTGGAACATATGCACAAGGTTACCTATAGATACCCCATTTTTGTGGTTATGACCGGTGAGTAAAGTTAGATTTATGTTGAAGACTTCAAGAATTTTCAATTCGATTAGCATTTCGTGTTCATTATTATTAGCTTCTGCTCACCCAGTTTTTGCTGCGATCAGGGATGATGGCGATGAACCCGGTGTTGCAATTTCGGGAGCTGCAACAGTTGCTTTGTTTATTGGAATTCCACTTTTTATAACGGCCATGATCACTTTGACAGTTCTTGCTCCGCAGTGGTCAAGAAAAGCTCGTAGTGAATCAGGTTTTATTTCTCATACCGAAACTTGGTGGCTTAATGGTCCAGGAAACGAAGCCAAACATTTAGAACTTGAAGTAAGTGAAGAGAACTTAGGCTCATTGACTTTGAAAGCAGGTGGTATCAGTGCCAAGTGGTGATTTTTTTACAACCAGTGAACAAAATCTAATAGCTGAATCAATTGCTGCTGCTGAAGCCAGTTGTGATTTAAGTTTTAGTTTATTCGTGGGGGAACTTGAAGAGGGCAGAAAAGATGCCATAAAACTTCACAAAAGTTTAGATAAGAGTTCTGCAACAGTTCTAGTGTGTGTTGATTTACAAAATCACGCAATTGAAATAGTCACAGGCAGCTATGCTTCGGCAACAGTTGACAATCAGGCTTGCCGCTTAGCAGCTGTAGCGATGGCAAATGCTTTTACAATTAATGATTTCGCTGGGGGACTAAACCAAGCATTTGCAGTCTTAGGTGCGCATGCTTACCGACCTAAGTCAATGACAGATGTTTAATTTCTAAGATCTACTTCTTGTGCTCTTAAAAGATCTACTTCTTGTGCTCTTAAAGCTCTGGCTAAAGCATCTCTTTGTTCGATAATAATTCTGCGTGCCCCAACTGCTAGGTCTTTATTTTCAGCCAAGAATTTATCTGACTTTTCAATAACTTCCTTAGTTATATTTGAACTGGGAAATAATCCCGTGACAAGTGATTGACCAATTTCGTGGGTTCTTGAATTCCACAATGTTGCCACCGAGTCAAAATACTTATCAATAAAATTTTTCATGATCTCAGCATGATCAATGTATGACAAGCCACCCAGTGCAGAATGGATTTCTGAATTAGGCAGTGATTCATTAGTTGTGACAAGTGTCCAAGCAATTTGTTTTGCTTCCAAAGTTGGAATTGCTGCTTTGGCACCTGCAGCATGTTCTCTACCCATGGCCGTGTCATCGCGGGTTAACTCTTCTTCAATTGCTGCAAGGTCTCGCTTACCCATAACAACTAATCTTCGAAGTAATGTCCAGCGCAAATCTGTGTCAATATTTAAACCTTGAATTTTTTCTTTACCATCAAGGATTTCTGCTACTCGATTTATTTGCAAATCTGTGGTTGCCACAGCACTAAAGGATCTAACCAAAGCAAGTTGGCGATCTGAACCATTTTCAGATTTGGCAAGCAAACTTTGTAATCCATCAGCAAATTTAGTGTTATAAGGAATTCGATTTTTTCTATCTGCGTAAACATCTATGGCGCTACGACATTGCATTAATACTTGTTGTACTAATCCGATATCTGTTTCAGCTGCTAAACCTGCCAAAACTAAATCTAGGTATTTTCCGGTTCCTACTTCACCATCTCGAACCATGTCCCACACCGCACCCCAGATCAGCGCACGAGACAAAGAAGATTCAATTGAAGCTATTTCTTTTGTTGCTGTGTTAAGTGATACATCATCTAATCTAATTTTTGCGTAAGTTAAATCATCGTCATTAACCAAAATTAAAGCTGGTCTCTTTAGTCCAACCAATTCAGTAACTTTAGTTTCTTTACCTTCAACATCGATTTCAAATCTGTTGGTTCGAATCAATTTGGTGCCTTGTTTTTCATAAGTACCCACCACTAAACGGTGGGGTCTTAGCACTGGGGGCAAACCCGGCGGAGAAGAAGGTGGTTCTTGTTGAATCGTGGCATTGCTAATCACATTGTTTGCATCAGTTTGTATTTGTGGTCGAAGTAAAGTTGCACCTGAAGATTGCAACCAAAGCTTGGTCCACGATTCTAAATCTCTTCCAGAAGATATTGATAATTCTGACAATAAATCAGTTAACTCAGTATTTTTCCAAGCATGTTTGTCAAAGTAAGCTTTTAATCCTTTGAGAAAATTTTCTTCGCCAACCCAGGCAACAAGTTGTCTTAAAGCCGATGCACCTTTGGCATAAGTAATGCCATCAAAGTTTTCATAAACTGAATCAAGATCAGGCATGTTTGCAGCAATTGGATGCGTTGAAGGAAGTTGATCTTGGCGGTAAGCCCAAGCTTTTCTTTGTACATGAAACAGTGTCCAAGCTTCGTTGTATTTCGTGGCACCGGTGCTAGCCCAATGGGCTGCCCATTCTGCAAATGATTCATTCAACCAAAGATCGTTCCACCATTTCATGGTGACTAAATCACCAAACCACATGTGAGCCATTTCGTGCAAAATAGTGTTTGCTCTAGATTCATAAGCAGTTTTGGTGGTTCTTGATCTAAAAATGTATTCGTCTCTGAAAGTTACACAACCAACGTTTTCCATTGCACCAGCATTGAATTCAGGAACAAATATTTGATCATATTTTGGAAAGGGATAACCAACTTGGAATTTTTCTTCAAACCAAGCAAATCCTTGTTTTGTGATTTCAAAGATTTCTTCGTGATCAAGAAATTCTGCCAATGAAGGTCGAACAAACACTGCTAATGGATAACTACCAAATTTTCCTTTATAAACATCAGTTTTCTTAAAATATGGTCCTGCGCATAATGCATAAAGATAAGAAGACATCGTGGGCGTCACAGCAAAGCTCCAGGTTGACATTTCTTCGTTTACTTTCACACTCGAAGGGGTTGGAGAGTTACTTATCAGTGTCCATTTTGAGGGAGCAGTGACAGTTAGTGCCAAGGTTCCTTTAATATCTGGTTGTTCAAAGACAGGGAAAACTCTGCGTGAGTCCGCAACTTCAAATTGGGTATAGATATAAACTTCGTTATCAACTGGATCAATGTGTCTATGTAGTCCTTCTCCAGTGTTCATGTAAGAACAGTTTGCTTTAACTTGAACCGAATTTTTTTCTTTCAAATTTGCTAATTTGATACGAGTGCCATCAAAGACTTCAGAAACTTTTAATTCCGCACCATTTAACCAAATTGAATCAACAAGTGGTGAAATTAGATCAAGCCATGTTTCTGCACCGTTTTTAGCATCAAAATTTATAGAAGCCACGCAGGAATATGTCTCACCTTTGCCATCGATGGTTAAGGCAACTGTGTATTTGGGATTTGCCACAACTTCGAAGCGGCTGACAGCCTCGGCTCTGGTGATGTTTAAATTTTTACTCAAGATTTCCTCTATTTAATACAGTAGTAAGTAATCTTGACACGTCCATCCTGACTGGGCTCTAGGCTGGGGGAAAGAACTTCGTTGAAAAGGATTAATTTCACACCATGACAACTAAAGCTAAATTTTGGTTTGACCCATCCTGTCCCTGGGCTTGGATGACTTCCCGGTGGATTTTAGAAGTCCAATCACAAAGAGATATAGATGTGGAATGGAATATTTTTAGTTTGGCTGTGCTCAATGAAGGTAGAGAATTAACTCCCGAATATAGAGCGAAGATAGACAAAACTTGGGGATCAGTAAGAGTTATTGCAGCAGCTAAAAGAAAAAACGGATACGAAGTTGTGCTCCCGCTGTATACCGCAATTGGAAATCTTTTTCATCCTGGAGCAAATCCAATTGAAATGCAAACTATTGTAGAAGCATTAAAAATTATAAATCTTGATGCATCTTTAATTGATGCTTATGATTCGACAGATTTTGATCAAGATTTGAGAGATTCCACAAAAGCTGCCCTTGATTTAGTGGGAAGTGATGTTGGCACACCAGTAATTTCTGTTGAAGGTGTGGCATTCTTTGGTCCGGTAATTACTCCTAGCCCCAAAGGTGCAGATGCATTAAAACTTTGGGATGGCGTAGTTGCCGCAGCAAGCGTGCCAGGTTTTTTTGAATTAAAACGCACCAGAACCGCTAGACCACAATTCTAAAAGGAAAAAATGAAAATTCATCTGGGTTGCGATCATGCTGGATTTGAATTAAAAGAAAAAGTAGTAATACATTTACACAAAAATGGCCATGAAGTAATTGATCATGGCGCAAAAACATATGATGCGTTAGATGATTATCCTGTTTTTTGTTTTCTTGCAGCCCAAGCCGCCTCCAAAGATCCAAATTCATTAGCAATAGTGATTGGTGGATCAGGAAATGGTGAACAAATTGCGGCAAACAAAATAAAAGGAGTTAGAGCCGCTCTTGCCTGGAGTGTGGAAATTGCGCAACTTGCTCGCCAACATAACAATGCCAATGTAATTGGATTGGGTGGAAGAATGCACACAGAAATTGAATCCTTGGCGATTATTGATGCATTTATAAACACAGATTTTTCTGGAGACCAAAGACATCTGCGAAGAATTAACCAAATAAGTGATTATGAAAACGGTGGCAAGATGCCACCGCTACCAAATTAGATTTTCTTTTATATTTTGGAGCGGGTGACGGGAATCGAACCCGCATAGCCAGCTTGGAAGGCTGGAACTCTAGCCATTGAGCTACACCCGCAAAACAATGCATGTTCATCTTAGGATTTCACTAATTCTGAACCTCACAGCAGAGTCATTAGGCGTAAACAACTACGATTGAACAGCGCTCGCGGGGCGTAGCGTAGTGGCTAGCGCGCCTGCTTTGGGAGCAGGAGACCGGGAGTTCGAATCTCCCCGCCCCGACACAAGAGATAAAAATAAATCAAGGAGAAAATTAATAAAGTGAAAAGCACAATAGAAAACCTGACCCCAACCAGAATTAAAGTTCAGGTAGAAGTGCCATTCTCAGAATTAAAACCCAGCCTTGATGCTGCTTACCAAAAAATTGCTAGTCAAATTAGTGTTCCAGGATTTAGAAAAGGAAAAGTTCCCACCCAAGTAATCGATCAAAGAGTGGGCAGACCTGCAGTGTTACAAGAAGCAATTAATGAAGCAGTTCCTAAGGCCTACGCGGAAGCTTTGAAAGACAAAAAGGTTTATCCCATCGGCAGACCAAATGTTGAAGTTGATGAACTAAAAGAAAATGAAGAACTTAAATTCAGCGCCGAAGTTGATGTCAGACCAGACTTTGAAACACCTAAATACAAAGGTTTGAAACTAAAAGTCGATAAAGCTCGTGAATTAGGTGAAGACGTAAAGAAACAACTAGAAGATCTACAAGCTAGATTTTCTACACTTTCTGTAGTCGAAAGAGCTGTCAAAGACCAAGATGTAGTAATTCTTGACATCACCGGGACCAAAGATGGTGAGCAAGTTAACCAATATTCAGGTCAAGCTCTTGCCTACACAGTTGGATCAAATGGACTAGTTCCCGGATCTGATGAAGTATTAATCGGTGCTAAAGCTGAACAAAAAGTAAAACTTGATTTCAAACCAGAAGATGGTCCATTTAAAGATGAACAAATTAGTCTTGATATCACAGTGAATAGTGTTAATGAAAAAGTTTTACCAGCAGCAGATGATGATTTTGCCAAGATGGCAAGTGAATTCGATACTTTAGCTGAATTAAAAAAAGATTTGGAAGAAAAAGTTAAACAATCAAGAATAATTGAACAAACCTATTTAGCTAGAGAAAAAGCTAGTGATGCCTTAGTTGCATTGATGGCTAAAGTTCCGTTGCCAGAAAATGCCATCGAATCTGAATTTGAAGAACATTTCAAAGATGGCCACGGTGATGATGCGCATAAAGAAGAATTCAAACTTGGCTCAAGAAAATCCATGCAATCCCAATTTGTTTTGGACAAGATTGCAGAAGATGAAAACATTGGCGTTTCTGATGCGGATCTTTCTGAATGGATCACTCAAAACGCAATCAAGTACCAAATGCCCCCCCAAACCTTTGCGGATGCACTTGTTAGATCAGGTGAAATCACTTTGGTGATGGGTGAAATCAGAAGAAGCAAAGCTTTAACTCTTGTGGTCAAAGAAGCAGATGTGACTGATGCCGATGGCAACAAAATTGATGTGGCAAGTGTTCTTAAAGAATTTGTGCCCGACGCAGAATAAACAATTTCCCTCATAGCGAACATTCCAGGTTCCAAGATGAGAAAAACTGTGTTTCAGGTTAAGGTCGAAGTATCAAATGAATTAGGAGTGAATACAAGTTGAACGAGGATACGCAATTGCGCAGTCCATCTGGTCCGGGAAGCTACGACGACCAAATATTTCAAAGACTTCTTAAAGAACGAATCATATTCCTTGGCACTCCTGTGGAAGATTCAGTTGCAAATATTTTGACAGCACAAATGCTGGTGCTTGCTGCAGAAGATCCAGAAAAAGATATTTATCTTTATATAAATTCCCCAGGTGGTTCAATTTCTGCTGGTATGGCAATTTATGACACCATGCAATACATTCCAAATGATGTTGCAACAGTTGCGATGGGACTTGCTGCCTCAATGGGCCAGTTCTTACTTTCTGCAGGGGCTAAAGGAAAGCGTTATGCACTGCCACATGCTCGCATCATGATGCATCAACCTTCAGGTGGAATTGGTGGAACTGCTTCTGACATTAAAATTCAAGCTGAGCAAATGTTGCACATCAAGAAACAGATGGCTCGCTTAATTGCTGAACACACAGGTCAAACTGCTGACCAAATTGAGCAAGATTCTGATCGTGATCGCTGGTTTACTGCAGATGACGCAAAAGTTTATGGATTTGTTGACAAAGTAGTTAGATCAGCAAGTGATGTCACAGGACACGGAGGAACAAGATAAATGAAAATCGAAAATATTGTTTCTTCTAAATTAAATCCGCAATCTCGCTACATTCTTCCTGAATTCAGAGAAAGAACAGCTAATGGTGAAAGAGTTCATAACCCTTACACCAAATTGTTTGAAGAAAGAATTATTTTTCTAGGTGTACAAATTGACGATGCATCAGCTGATGACGTTATGGCACAACTTCTTGTTTTGGAATCACTAGATCCAGAGCGCGATATTTCTATGTATATAAATTCTCCAGGTGGTTCATACACTGCAATGACAGCAATTTATGACACCATGCAATTTATTAAACCTCAGATCCAAACGATTTGTTTAGGTCAAGCTGCTTCTGCTGCATCAGTAATTCTTGCTGCAGGTTCTCCTGGAAAAAGATTTGCGCTACCTCATGCTCGAATTTTGATTCACCAACCTTACACAGAAGGTGGCGGTCAAGGATCTGACATTGAAATTCAAGCTAATGAAATTTTGAGAATGCGTGCTGAAATGGAAGGCATTTTTGCTAAGCACACTGGAAAGAAAGTGGAAGAAATACAAAAGGATATTGAACGAGACAAAAT
>Ga0114968_10002856_pt1 | contig 13070 bp, 12 predicted proteins | sample M_130807_EF_Meta_FD_87020 | JGI IMG/M metagenome (GOLD analysis project Ga0114968, IMG submission 87020) | Freshwater microbial communities from Lake Montjoie, Canada to study carbon cycling - M_130807_EF_MetaG | ecosystem: Environmental > Aquatic > Freshwater > Lake | place: Lake Montjoie... | reverse complement strand
AGCACCCAACCATTGGGCAAATCAAAAGAAAAGTCTTTTAACCACAGGCGCACCCGGCCATCTTTTTTTTCGACCAAGGCCTGAACCACTTGGCCATCTTGCAGGCCCAATTGCTCGGCCATGCTGGTCTCGATCCAATGCGGGCGCATGTCCAGTTGGACCGGCGTGGCTCGCATGGCGCCCAAAACACTTTCGGCTCCCAACATGTTGTGACCTCCGCTGCCGCCCCTTGGCGGCATGCGTCAAGGATAGCGCACCCAGCTCTTGCGGCGGTCTTCCGCCATGGAGGTGCTGGTCCCTGGTGGGGCCGGTTCTGCCACAGGCAACGCAGACCCCAACTGTTTTTGCAGCAGTTCGCTGTGGTTGGGCACGGTGATGACCGCGTTGGCCAACAGCACCTTGGTGGAGCCTTTGACGAACGCATGGGGGTTTTGTTTGACCACCGCATCGCGCAAAATTTCAATGCGCAATGGGCTGTTGCCCATGTGCAAGCGGATGATTTTGTCCAAGGTGTCGCCTTCGCGCACGGTGTATTTGACCGGCGCTGCGCCTGGGCTGGTGGCGGCCTGGGCTGCGGCATTGCCACCCACGGGGGCCGGATCGGCAGACAAGGCGGGCTCAGCCCAGGTCAAGGCACAGGCCAACAGCGCCCAGCCAAGGCTGGCGCGGCTCAAGGGCGTGCGATCGAGGTCATGCATGCGGTTCTCCTGGAAGTTCATGGGGTGTAGGGCACGGCCACCCATTGGGCCGCACCCTTGGGCATCACACCGGCAATGGTTTTGAGTTCGGCACTGTAAGCATAGACCGAGCGCACCTCGGCCAAGGTGACCCCTTCGAGGCTGCCGGGCTCCATGATGCGGGCGGGAATTTTTTGACGATCGGCAATCACCAGCACATCACCCAAGCGCAAACCGCTCAGATGGCCAGCGTTGATGCGCAAGGTTTTGCCCTGGTCCAGCTGCGCTTCAAATTGAGGCGGCAAACACGCCATGCGAGCGTCCATGGCGCGGTGGAAGGTTTCCACCACGGCTTGGATTTGCGCGCTGACCACGGGCTCCAAGCCCGAAGCCGCCACACTCGATTGGGGCAAGGTGACCCAGTGTTGTTGGGTCAAAAACATGGCCCGCTCCGAGCGGTGAGAGACCTCCCAACGCAAGGCAAAGGTGGGGTTGGCCGGTGTGGATTGTGGGTCCAACCCAACCATCACATTCAAGCGCCAGGGCAGGTTTTGCTCGCCTTGTGTGAGCAATGCTTTGTCATAAGGGTTGGCATACGTCACCTTGTTGCTGACGCGCCAATGCGGTGACTGCGAGGTCCGGTGGTGGATTTGCTGGCGCAGTTCACGCGCAATTTGCTGCGCGGGGAAGCGGTCCGCGGGGTTCAGGTGGGGAGACACCACCACATCCAGCGTGACATGGTGCCAAGGGCTGGCCCGTTCATGGGCAGATCGCTCACAGGCTTTTTCCACCAAGGCTTGCTGCTCTTTGGTTTGGATTTTTTCCGCCCCAGGGTTTGCCGGATCGCTGAGCACGCGCACGCCCCGCACCAACATGCCCGAGGCGAAACTGCTGCTTTCACGCAAAGCGCCGGTGTGGTCAATCCACTGTGTGCTTTTGACCTCTGTGGGGCCTTCCATGGCTGTTTTCAACAGCGATTGGCGCAAAGCGGCCAAGCGCTGCTCGGCCGAAATGTCGACCATTTGCAGCTTTTGTTGGGCCGCTTGCACATGGGCGGGGGCAGGGCCAGATTGGCCCCAGGCTCCCCCAGTGGGCATGGCACACACCAGGGCCAAAGCCCAGGGCCAGCAAGAAAGGTGGTTTTTCATGCGCAACTTTGTGAAACTGAAAGGCAGATCAACGGCTGCGCAGAGCCAGTTGGCTCAGATACAAAGCGCGCAAGTCCATCACCACTTGGCGGTCCAATGACAGCGTGGTTTCATAGGTGTCCTCGCCCACCGGGGTGATGCTGACCAACTGAGCGCCGTAAACCACGCCTTCCACACGGGCGCGAAAGTTGTCGTTGATCACGGTCATGTCAGCCACTGTGGTGGTCGCGTCCAGTTGCTGGCCATAAACCTGCTCGGTCAGCGATCGATAGGCGTCGAGCTTGGAGGCGCGGATGGCCAACAAGCGCTGCTGCGAGGGGTTTTTGCTGTTTTGCACGCTGATCACGGAGTAGCCCGTGGCGACAAAGGTTTCGCGCTTTTCCATCATCGGCGAGACCATGGAAACGGGCGGCTTGGCCGGGGCTGCTTCGACCGCGCCTGGCGGCGTGTACACCGTGGTGTCGACTTTCATGGGAAAGCCTTGGCAGGCTTGGAGCAGCACCACACCGCACAACGACAAAATGCTGGAAATACGTTTCATGGCCACATCCTCTTGAGTGAAATATCACAGGTTCATCCATAGAACCAGTTTGTTAACAGGGTCCTCTCTCAGATCGGCATCAGGTGGACATTCTTTACTTTTCAAGCCATCACCGTGGCCAGCACCGAATACTTTTGTGGACTTGCATCTTTGGCGTGGATGAACACAATGAATTTATTCACTATTTTTAGAGCCATGGTCACCCATTACATCGGACACAGCGAAGCCGCCAATGCCCTGCGCGAAATGGTGTCTGCCGTGGCCCCATCCAACGCCACGGTGCTGATCACCGGGGAAAGCGGCACCGGCAAAGAGGTTCTGGCGCGCATGCTGCACGAGCAGTCTGACCGCGCAGGCGGGAACTTTGTGCCTATTAATTGCGGTGCCATCCCCGCCGAGCTGATGGAAAGTGAACTTTTCGGTCACCGCAAGGGGGCCTTCACGGGGGCCGTGGCCGACCGCATTGGCCGCTTTGAGCTGGCCCATGGCGGGACCTTGTTTCTGGACGAAATCGGGGATATGTCTTTGGACATGCAGGTCAAATTGCTGCGCGTGTTGCAAGAACGCAGCGTGGACCCTGTGGGGTCTACGCGACAGGTGGAGATCGATGTGCGTGTCATTGCCGCCACACATCGGGACTTGGAGTCAGAAATTTCCGCCGGTCGGTTCCGCGAAGATTTGTACTACCGCCTGAATGTGATTCCGCTGGTCACCCCCTCTTTGCGCGAGCGCGCCAGCGATGTGCCCATGCTGCTGCAACACTTTGCCAAGCGCTTTGCGGTGCGTGGGGCCAACCCGGTGCGCTTTCGCCTGGATTTTTTAGAGGCCTTGCAAACCTATGGCTGGCCAGGCAATGTGCGCGAGCTGTCCAATTTGGTCGACCGCTTCAGCACCTTGTACGCGGGCAAAGAACTGGACTTGCGCACCATACCCTTGAGCATGCTGCCCAAGGGCTTGCATCCCTTGCGCGCCAACCTCTCACCCGCGCCGCAGAACCGCGTGGAGACCTTGTCCCCCCCGGCCACCGATGCCTTTGGTTTGCCTGAGGGCTTGCTGGAGATGGACGACCAGCCCACCCTGGAAGACCGCGAGGTGGAGAACATCATCATGCTGGCCCAAGGCCTGCCGCAGTTGCCCCCCGACGGCATCTCGCTCAAAGAGCGCTTGGCCGACATTGAGCGCAGCATGATCGAGCAAGCCCTGCAACGCAGCCAAGGCAATGTGTCACGCACGGCCAAATTGCTCAATTTGCAACGCACGACCTTGATCGAAAAAATCAACAAGTACGAGCTGAAATACGGTTGATGCCGTGGGCCACCCAGGCCCCAATGGACAAGAAAAAAGCGGGCATCCAGCCCGCTTTTTTCTTGCCCCACTCAAACCCCCATCACGGGTCTTGGTATTGAACGGTGATGCTCATGCGCCGGTTGCGCGGATCCCGCGGGTCTTTGGCATTGAAGGGGTCGGTGTCTGCCACCCCTTCAATCTTTGAGAAGCGGTTCTCTTTGATGCCGTTTTTCTCGAGCATCTTGCGCGTGGCTTCAGCCCGCTCGGCCGACAGCGACCAGTTGTTGCGCCCTTCAGGGTTTTGAAAGGGCACGGCATCGGTGTGGCCACGAATGGCGATTTTGTTGGGCATATCGGCCAAGGAGGCGGCCACCTCATTGATCAAAGCCTGGGCCTTGCCTTGCATGGACACCTGGCCGCTGGGGAACATGGCAAAGTCGGCTTTGTCAATGATTTCAATGCGCAAGCCGTCTTTTTCGCGGGTGATGGAGACCTGCTCTTTGAGGTTTTCCAGCTTTTTGTTTTCCGACAGTTTTTGCTTGAGCTCTTTTTCCAGCTTGTCAAAGTTGGCTTGGTCGGCCTCGGCGGCGATCTTTTTCTTTTGCTCGGGTGTGAGTTTGTCGGGATCGGCGTTTTCGTTTTCGTTTTCTGGGCCAGGCTCGGTGTCGGGGTTGGGGCCGCCTTCAGAGCGCGGGGTCAAGCGCTCGAGCAATGCGGTTTGCTTGGCGGAGAAAGGGAAACCATCGGGATCAATGATGGAGCGCCCGCCCAAAATGCCGTTGGAGCCCGCCAATTGGCCAATGGCAATCAGGCTTTGCGAGGTGGGCTTGAAATAGTCGGCAATGCTTTTGCGCTGATCGTCTGTGGAGGCGCCCAGCAGCCACATCAACAAAAAGAAGGCCATCATGGCCGTCATCATGTCGGCCAGGGCGATCTTCCAAGCGCCGCCGTGGGCGCCGCCATGGCCATCGTCCATGACCTTTTTGATGACGATGACAGGTGCGGCCGATTCGGCCGGTGCGGCCTCGCCTTCAGGCTTTTTCTCTTCCTCAGTCGCCATTACTTGCCTCGCATGCCATCAAAGACTTCGGCAAACGTGGGTTGGTTGTGGTGGCTGACACATGCACGGGCAGCTTCAATGATCAAAGGCATGGGGTGGCCGTGCAAGGTACCAATGATGATTTGCTTGACCACTTTGGGCATTTCGCCTTCTTCGTCAATCACCTGGGTGAAACGCGAGGCAAAGGGCTCGACGATGCCGTAGGCCAAGAACACGCCCAAAAACGTGCCCACCAGGGCCGAGCCAATCAGGCCACCGAGCACCGGTGGGGGTTGGTCGATGGCGCCCATGGTTTTCACCACACCCAACACGCAGGCCACGATGCCCAGCGCGGGCAAAGCACCGGCCAGGGTGGCCAAAGCCCCAGAGTATTTGAGTTCGTTGTGGTGGTGCAGTTTGATCGCCGCATCCATCACGTCCTCCACCGCATAGGGGCTGAGGTTGCTGGACGACACCACCATCAAGCGCACGGTGTTGCAAATCAGGTCGAGCAAATCGTGGTCGTGCAAGATCGGGGGGTGTTCGCCAAAGATGGCACTGGCCTCGGGGTTTTCGATGTGTGCCTCCAGCGCCACCGCACCCTCTGTTTTGAGCGTTTTCATGATCTTGGCCACCAAAAGCATGACGGCCAAATAGTCTTCCTTCTTGTATTTCGGACCCTTGATCACGCGGCCAAAACCACCAAAAGCGCCTTTGAGAATCACACCGCTGTTGCCGGTGATCATGCCACCCAGGCCAGCGCCACCAATGATGAACATCTCAAAAGGTGCGGCCTTGATGATGGGTGCCAAGGATCCACCGGCAATGATGAAGCCCCCAAACACACAAATCATCAACACAACCAAGCCAACGATAGCAATCATCTAACTCTCCAAACAAGCGGCACGACCCAGGGAAACCTGGGTAACGCACCTTATCAAATCGCGCAAGGGCGAGATTAACTGATATTTCCGCCGTTTGGCCCGATTGCCTGGCGGTTGTATCAGTTAAGCAGAGCGCCAGCGCGGGGTGAAGCGGGAATCAAATCGGGCACGCCTTCCCAGGCGGAGCGGATTTCATTCATCAAACCAAAAATTTCTTCCAATGCATCCAAGTCATTGCGGGCATTGACATGCAACAAACGGCGGGTGACATAGCCATACAACTCATTGAGGTTGTTGGCCAAATCACCACCGCGCTCAAAGTCGAGGGCGCCTTGCAAGCCAATCACAATGCGGCTGGCGCGGGCAATGCTTTTGCCTTTTTCCACGATGGCACCGTTTTGAATATGGCCTTTGGTGGCGGCCAAGCTTTCTAAAAGGCCGTCAAACAGCATTTGAATGAGCTGAACGCCATTGGCCGATGCCACACCCGTGGTGACTTTGACATCGCCGTAGGCGGCTATGGCTTTTTGATTGGCTCGCATTTGAATCTACTCCTGAATTCGTTGGGGGACACAGGCAGATTCGGTCTCAGCGGCCAGAACTTGAGTCAAGTGGGGACAAGTGGTCATGTTCATGCAGGCACCGGTTTGGCTTGGATTGGCAGGTTTTGTCCCAGGGTCACCGGTTCAATGGACTCGGGCTCTGGCTCTGCGGGCAAAGGTTGCGCTGGCGCACCTTGGGCTGCCACGGTGGCCTCAGCATCCACGGCTTCGTCGGGTGTGGGCGCGGCATCCACCGGGTTGGTCGCATCAGCTGCGGCCTCTTGAACCGGCGCACCTGGATCAGTCGGCTCCATCAAAATCCGCGAGAACGGGTCTTTCAGCTCCAGCCCGGCTCGGGCATAAAGCATCACACACACCTGATCCAGGGTTTGCTGTACGCGCAAGCGCTCAGACGGTTTGTTTTGGGCATGCTCCACGCCGCATTGGTACAGGCTGGACAAATGGTGCAAGGGCATCCAAGACTCCACCGAGCCGCGAGGCGTGGGGATCATGCGGTTGTTCGCTGGCACACCAGCTCGGCCTTCGCGTTGATCGGTCACCCCTTGCAAAAAGGTTTGCTCGATGTGCTGCCTGAGCACAGGCTCGTAATGGGGTTTGAGGTCTTGCACCAGTTTCGGGTCAAAGCCAGGCAAGGGAATGCCGCTCATGGCGTCCCACAAAGCTTTGCCCACCAACTCACCAAACAACCCATCGCTGTATGTCGGCTCGGGGGCATCTTGTGCTTGCCGCTGGTAAATGGTGTTGATCTTGTCGACCAAATACAGCACCAAGATCACCAAGAGCAACACGCCCCAAGCCAAAAAAAGTTGGAAAAAACTGCTCATGATGTGACACGCCGAATCATGCCGCCACCATTGGGCTCAACTTGCAAGGTGCCACGCAGTTTCTTCACCACGGCGGACAAAATTTGGCTGATGCGCGACTCGCTCACACCCAAAACCTCGCCAATCTCTTTCAAATTAAGCTCTTCAACGTAATACAACTGCATCACTGTTTGCTCGCGTTCGGGCAAGTCGGCAATCGCCGCAGTGACGGCGTCCATGAACTCCGCCTCCTCGACCATCACATCGGGCTGATGTGACTCTTCGTCGGCAATGCCCATAACCTCTTCGGTGACCACTTCGAGCGAGTAGGTTTCAAAGCGGCGGGCTTTGCCGCGCTCGCGCTGAAACTCTTCCAAGTCTTTGCCCATGAATTCGGCAATTTCCGATTCAGTGGGGTTGCGTCCCAGTTCGCTGGCCAGCACATGCACGCCTTCGTTGTGCTCTTTGTTGAAAGCCACTGCTGAGCGGGGCAAAAAGGACAAGCGTCGGACCTCGTCAAGCATGGCGCCACGCACCCGGCTGTGGGCAAAGTTTTCAAACTCCACGCCCTTGGCGGGATCGTAAGCTTTGGAGGCTTCCAACAAACCCAGCATGCCCACTTGGATCAGCTCGTCGAGTTCCATAAATGCGGGTACACGGGCTTTGAGGTGAATGGCCACGCGCTTGACCAACCCCAAATGGGCCAACACCAATTCATCGCCTTTGGGTTGGCATTGCTGGTACAGGGCAACAGGTGACATGGCTCTCATAGGGCCTCCGGTTTGTTTTGAATCAACCGCTCCATAAAGAACTGCATCCCACCCGACAAGGGGTCGATGGGGCGCAGCTGCTGGCAAAAATCAGCCAATCGGCGGTAATCTCTTGAGGCACCCGTGCCGGGTGCCAACTCCAAGACGGACTGGTATTTCTTCAGTGCCGTCAAGACCATTTCGTCCGACTCAATGGAGGTCAGGTACTGCACAGGCTGGCCCAAAAAGCGCACACACACATCGTTGATGCGGTTGTACAGCTTCCAGCCTGCGGCCTGGCTCTCGACCATGTTGGGGAGCAGGTAAATTTCATCGAGCTTCATTTCTTGGCTCATCACTTTGATCGTGCCGTAAGCATCGGCAATGGATGAAGGGTCGTCCTTGACCACGATGAAGCGGCGTTGACAAGCCCCCAAGAAGGTCATCACCGAAGGAGAGATCCCGGCGGCGAGGTCCACGATCAAGAAGTCAATTTCTTCGGTCAAGGTGCTGAAGGCTTGCACGATGCTGGCCGATTGCAAATGGCTCAGGCCAGCCAACTCTTGCACGCCAGAGCCACCAGGGATGAGTGTCAGCCCCTGGCGGGTTTTGACCATGATTTCGGCCAAGGACTTTTCGCCCGCCAAAAAATGGCCCAAGTTGTACTCGGAGCGCACGCCCAGGGCAATTTGCGCATTGGCCAAACCCAGGTCTGCATCAAACAACAGAACGCGCTTGTCCATCATTTGCAAGGCGACCGCCAAATTGATGGCAGTGGTGGTTTTGCCCACCCCGCCTTTGCCGCTGGCAATGCCGATGACTTCGGTTTTAAGCTGGGCCATGCTGGATACTCTGGTGGGTGACGCCCATTTTCTGGGCCAATCGGGCACTGGCCATGGCCAATTTGTGTTGCATCTCGTCGACCGATGCCTCGGCTTTTTGGGCTTCTGGCACGTTCAGGTTTTGCAAGGCAATGTCGACCAACTCACTGGCCGAGGTCATTTTGTTCCAGTCGCCACTGCGCTCGCCACGGCTGGCGGCACACACGCGGTGCGCGCCCTCGGTCAGCAGTTGGATCAAGGGCCAAGGCTGCGAAGATTCGTCGAGCTTGGTCAAGATCAGGCCATCCCAGGGTTTGGTGTTTTGTTCGCACAGGCGGCGGATGGTGACCGATGACGCATCGGCAGGAATGACCGCATGGAAATGGGCGCTGCCACACACCGAGCCAATATCGGCCAAGCGTTCGGCCATTTGCACCCCCGGGGTGTCAATCAGAATCAAATTGCGCGCTGACAACTCATCGAGCAACAACTTGAGGGTGGCCACATTGTTGGCGCGGTAACAGTCCACGCCCGATTGGGCGCTGAGCAACTGGGTTTGGTTCCAGGCCCCAGCGCGCTGATCGTTGTAGCTGATGATGGCGACTTTTTCACAGCCTTGATCCATCGCGGCGTGATTGGCCAAGCGTGCCACCATGAGGGTTTTGCCAGCCCCCGAAGGACCGGCCAACACATGCACGCCTTGGCTGGGCATGTCCGCGCCAATGTCTTGCAAACTGTGTGAGAGCTGGCGGCGAATTTCTTTCATCGCATCATCCATCTCTTCGTGATCTTTGATGCTGTCCATCAACAATGCGCGCAAGGCGGCAGGGATGGGCGCCTCATTGAGGGCGTTGCGCAGGGGCAGCAAGCCACGCGCCAAGGGCACGCCTCCTTGCCACATGGCCATTTGTTGGCCAATTTTGAATTCTTTGCGCAAATTGGCCAATTCATCGCGGACCATGGCCACGATTTCGCGACCGCGCAGGTAATCGCGCTCGTCATGGTCGGACTTTTCAGCTTCCTTGGCGACCACAGGTGCGGCTTCCACCACAACTTGGGCTTTCGCTTCTGCGCTGCGTGGCATTTCTTTGCGCCGATTTTGATCCATGGATTGGCCCAACAGCTCGGCAAATGGCCCTGGCTTGAGCGCCGGCGCAGCGCGCACGATGGGCGTGGCCTCATCTGCTTGCAATGCCAACTCGGCTGGGATGGGCTCAATGTCAACGGCCACGATCAGTTCGGTTTGCCCCCGGACTTGACAGCTGGAGATGACCAGCACGTCATTGCCGTACAGGGCGACCGCTTTTTCATTGGCCGACTTGACGTCGCGGGCCAGGATGCGCTTGAGTTCCATGATTATTCTCGGTTCTTCAGGTTTCAATCAAAATCATTTGGGCTGGGCTGACACGGTGTGGATCACCTTGACCGGCTGGTCATCTGGGATTTCACTGTAAGACAGCACGGTGAGGTCGTTGACGCGATAACGCGCCGCTTTGGACAACCAGCCACGGATCACGGGGGACACCACCAACACGGCAGGGTGGCCCTCTTCTTCTACAGCACGCGCGCCATCGCGCATGGCGGCAAACAGGCTTTCGGCCAAACCGGGCTCAAGCACCACGGGCTGACCCGGCTGGCTTTGTTGCAACACGTTGTGCAACAGCTGCTCCAAGCTGGGCTCCAAGGTCATCACCGATAAGTTGTTTTTCTCGTCCACCAAGGCTTGCATGATCATGCGGCCCAGTTTGGGTCGAACCATGGCGGCCAGCTGCTCGGGGTCGGTGGTGCGGGCACTGGCCTCGGTCAAGGTTTCCACAATGGTGCGCATGTCGCGAATAGAGACGGACTCGTTGAGCAAGTTTTGCAGGGTGCGGGTGAGCACGCCCAGGGACAACTTGCCCGGCACCAACTCCTCCACCAACTTGGGGGATTTGGCCGACAACTTGTCCAGCAACTGCTGAACCTCGTCGTGGCTGAGCAAATCAGAGGCGTTTTCACGCAGCACTTTGTTCAAGTGGGTGGAGATGGCGGTGCTGGCGTCGACCACGGTGTAGCCCAGGGTGCGGGCCTGATCGCGCTTGGACGGTTCGATCCACACGGCCTCCAGGCCAAATGCGGGCTCTCGCGTGGGCGTACCAGGGAGTTCACCATAGACCTGTCCAGGGTTGATGGCCAGCTCGCGACCCACTTTGATATCACCCTTGCCACGCACCACGCCTTTGAGCACGATGTTGTAGCTGTCGGGGTCGATGTTGAGGTCGTCACGGATGCGCACCGGCTGGACCAAAAAGCCCAATTCAGCAGAGAGTTTTTTGCGCACGCCTTTGACGCGCCCCATCAACTCGCCACCCGACTCGGCATTGACCAAGGGGATGAGGCCATAGCCAATTTCCAAACCAATCAAGTCCACTTGATCGACATCGTCCCAGTCCAGCTCTTTCGGACCGGCTGCATTGGCCTCGGCTTCGGCCACCGCCTCCTGGGTTTCTTCGGCCTCTACTTCATTGCGCACAATCATCAGTCCCAGCCCAGCCGTGGCTGCAGCCAAGGTGATGAACATCAAATGGGGCATGCCTGGGACCAAGCCCAGGACCGCCAAAATGGCTGAGGAGATGAACAAAGCGCTGGGATTGGCCAGTTGGCTAGAGGCCTGCTCTGTCATGGATTCAGACGTGGTGACGCGGGTCACGATGATGGCAGTGGCCAGCGACAACAACAGCGAAGGGATTTGGGCCACCAAGCCGTCACCAATGGTCAGCAACACATACAACTTACCAGCCTCGCTGGCGCTCAAACCGTGTTGCAACAAGCCAATGGCCATGCCCCCCACCACGTTGATGAGCAAAATCAGCAAGCCGGCGATGGCGTCGCCGCTGACGAATTTGGATGCACCGTCCATGGCGCCGAAGAAGTCCGACTCTTGAGACAGCTCTTCGCGGCGCTTTTTGGCGGTGGCCTGGTCGATCATGCCGGCATTCAGGTCGGCGTCAATCGCCATTTGTTTGCCCGGCATGGCGTCCAAGGTGAATCGGGCGTTGACTTCAGAAACACGGCCCGCACCCTTGGTCACCACAATAAAGTTGATGATCATCAATATAGAGAAGATGATGAAACCCACGACATAGTTGCCGCCGATCACAAACTCACCGAAAGCGGCGATCACCTTGCCAGCGGAATCATGACCCTCATGGCCATGGACCAAAATCACCCGGGTAGAGGCCACGTTCAGGCCCAAGCGCAGCATGGTGGCAAACAACAGCACCGACGGAAAGGATGAAAAGTCCAAGGGGTTGCGGGTGCTGATGGCGATCATGATGATGACCAGGCTGGCAACGATGTTGAAAGTAAACAAAAAGTCCAACAACAGTGGCGGCAACGGCAAGACCAACATGGCCATGATCAACAACACCAGCGCGGGTATCCCCAGGCCAGAGTAGTCGAACTTGGACAAGTTCTGTCGAATCGTTGACAGTGTGAAGGTGCTCATACCGTTGAAGGTCCGTTTTTTGTTTGCTTAAGTTTTCTTTGCGGCCAAATTGTTTGACCACACAGATTTAGCTAAGCAATCGATGTGCCAGTTGCAGTCTCCACCGGTTTCAATACCGTTCGATGGACAACTCTGCCCGGGTTCTTTGCATGGATATAAAGCGGCACAAGCTTTGCATGTCAAAAGGAGATAGCGGCAAAGAATAACCAGTCACGATTCTTGCTTAGGTATATCCAAATCTTTGTTTGAGAGGCTTGAAGCCGATATGAACCTGCCCTTGTCCAACGCCGTGAACCCTGCCCTGGCCAGTGCCTTGCAGACCGTGTCCAGCCCTGCCCCTGCGCAGGGTGCTGGGATGGCACCTGCCTTGGGCAGCACCGTGGGCATGCGCGAAGACTTTGCCCAACACTTTGCCCGCATGGCGCGGCAAATTCAGCCGCGCTCGGCTCTGCCCGAGGCAGCCCCGCAGCGGCAACACCTTGCCACCGACACCCCGCATCGACCCGATGCGCGCTTTGCGGCGCCCAAGCCGGACGCGCACGAAGAGGTCAGCGCAGCCCAAACCGAACAACCAGCTGCGCAAAAGTCCAAGGATTCAGACCCTGCCGGTGCAGGGCAAAAAACCAAGATGGCCCCAGCGCCAGACAGCGCTGACCCCCAAAATACCCAGGCCAAGCCAACGGACGAGGCATCGACCTCAACCGCCTCTGACAGCACGTCAGACGAAGCCCACACAGAAGCCAGCACCAACCCTCCGACAGATGCAAGCGCCTTGAGCCCCAACCCCACATCGGCGGCCATCGCCCCCGAGGGGCTCAAGACATGGCAAATCAGTGAACGGATGCAGATCATCACCACCAACGAGCCCTTGCCCGACCCGCAAAGCAATGCCCAGTTTGCTCGCAGCATGGGGTTTGACGAGCAAATGATTCAGCGCCTGTTCGGCACCACGGCGGCCAGCTCTACAGGTGCGGCCGCCGCTGATGCAGCGATGGGCAGCGCACAAGTCGCGGGCATGCCCAACTTGGGCAGTCTGGTTAGTGGCCTGGGACAACCCCCCAGTTTCACGGT
>Ga0114968_10002850_pt1 | contig 13087 bp, 15 predicted proteins | sample M_130807_EF_Meta_FD_87020 | JGI IMG/M metagenome (GOLD analysis project Ga0114968, IMG submission 87020) | Freshwater microbial communities from Lake Montjoie, Canada to study carbon cycling - M_130807_EF_MetaG | ecosystem: Environmental > Aquatic > Freshwater > Lake | place: Lake Montjoie... | reverse complement strand
GATGCCGCCATGGAAGCGTATTTGAATAGGGCCTGAGGCCTTTTCAAATATAAAAATTGAACTAGGTGGCTAGGTAAAGTGCAAGTATCCTTATATATACAGAATGGCTTGGTTTGCAGAGTTAAGTACAGATGAATTAGTAGCTTCTCTGCAGAAGGCAAATTGGTCATATCATAATACTTCTAAAAGTCTTATGAGTGACGATGACTACGATCGTGGTCTAGAAGAGTTGAAGAAACGCAGCCCTTCTCATCCTTTTCTGAGTCTTGTTGGAGCTGCTCCAAGTGCTAAGGGAGCTACTCTCTTACCTGTACCGATGGGCTCTCAAGATAAAGTCCGTGATGGTGAACCAGGTCTTGAACGATGGGTCAAGAGACAGGGACAAAACACAAAACGATATGTTATTACTGAAAAACTCGATGGTCTTTCGGCTTTGTTTGTTATTAGGGGGTCTAAGAAAAGCCTATATCTACGTGGCGATGGTGTTAAAGGGGTTGATGTGAGTTGGGCTTGTCCTCTTGTAGTTGGTTGTGTTGATGCAGGTACTGACTGCATTGTGCGTGGCGAACTACTTCTTCGCGCAGCCGATACACCTGCAGGAAGTATCGGACGGTCTCTCGTCAATGGCTGGATTCACCGTGGCTCTGCAGAAGTTGAAGGACTTTCGAAAGTTCGGTTTGTTGCGTACCAGGTTATCGATCCTGTGGGTCTTGCACGCAGTGCACAGTTTTCTTGGTTGACTGCGAAGGGATTTGAGACACCGTGGTCACAGGGATGGCCGGTTCAAGCCATTGTGGGTGCTGGGGCTTTGAAGCAGGTTCTCATTGACCGCAAGTCACGTAGTCCTTATCCTTTGGATGGTCTCGTCATAGGTACTGATACAGTTCCAGTTGGGCTAGGAGGTGGTGAGGCGCGGAATCCGCCGGACAGTGTTGCCTTCAAGGCGTCTCTTGATGAGCAAAAAGCACAAACTACCGTGGTAGGCGTTGAATGGAATCTGAGTCGCCAAGGACTCTTGATTCCGCGCATTCAGATTGAACCTGTAGAGATTGGTGGAGCTACTATTCAATGGCTCAGTGGCCATAATGCCGGAATCATTGCTGAACATCGCCTGGGTCCTGGGTCTGTGATTATTGTACGCAGAAGTGGCGATGTAATTCCCACTCTTGATACTGTAATTCGTGCAACAGAGGCTCAGATGCCTACAGAAGGTACGTGGGTTTGGGATGAACGGCATGTACATGCGAAGGCCACGCAAGTGCAAGAAGGTGGTTCACCTGCGCAAAGACTCTTGCATGCTTTCCAGGTTTTAGGAGTGGATGGAATTGGTCCAGGACTTGTGCAAAAGATGGTGGATGCAGGATTCACAACTATGCGGGCAATCTGGGACGCGAAAGAAGCGCAACTCGCAGAATGTATTGGTGCTGGACGTGCCCCTATGTTTATGAAATCGTTGCGAGAGAGTCGTCAAGCTGCTTCTATGTCAACACTCTTGGTTGCAAGTAATCTATTGCCTCGAGGGATGGCTGAGAAGAAGTTGAGAGCTGTCTTTGACAAAGAATCTGACCCTCGCCGGTGGTCTATGAGGTTGTATCCTGTGGAAGGTTGGTCGGAGGAAACATTTCGGGAATTAATTGGAGCGCTGCCAAGAATCTTGGATTGGGTGGATAAGAGTTTTGGATCTTTGGCTTTGCCTTCTTTGCCTCTGCCTCTGCCTTCGGCTGCATCGGCAGCATCAAACTTCGTAGTATTCACAGGAGTACGAGACAAGGTGTTAGAGGGGAAGTTGGCTTCTTTGGGTTGGGCTATGGAAGATTCTGTAACCAAGAAAACTACAGCTCTGGTTATTGCCGATGAGGGTGCCAAGGAAACGGGTAAAATGAAAAAGGCACGAGATCAGGGAATCAAGATTCTTACATTGTCAGAATTCAGAAAAACTCTTCTTTGATAAAACAGTATGGGCGGTATCCTCACGAAATTCACAGATGCTTTATGGATTTCCTTTACGAGTCCTGAACCCGATATTTCCGCAACTCGGGTCATCATTGCCGTTCTTATGGTATTTATTGTACTTATTAGCTGTTTTTTCATAGTTCAACAAATTATCAAGAGTTCTTCGAAAGATCCGAGAGTCACTCCTGCAAACGTCGCACTCGTGAAGACGGCGAGACAGCAAGAATTGAATGCTTTGGCTTCTGCAAAAGAAGGCTTCACAACTATGGCCGCTGCCAATTCTCTGTATAATTCCTTACTGACATCCATCCCTTCTTCAGAACAATATCTAGTCAATCTATGTCCCTTGACCGCCAGTATCGGAGGTTATATAGGTCCTCTTACAGACGGTGTATTTGACCCAGAATACTATGTACAACAAGCTCTCCGAGCCGGTATTCGTTCGTTCATTCTTCCTGTGAGTATGTATCAAGACGATAACAAGAAACCTCCAAATTGGCCGTATTCAGGAAAACCGGCAATCGTTTGCAGAAACTCTGCAGGTAAGATTCTGAGTTTGAACGGCATGTCCATTCGCAAATTCTGCGATGTTCTCATGATTTACAAGTCACAAATGGATGCCCAAGCCTCAGAGCCTATATTAATATACTTGGATGCGACTGTTGGATATATACCCGATGCAGTGAGTGAGGAAAAGAAGTACGTGCAGTTCACTAGTGAAATTGCGAAAGAGCTAAAGCCTCTCGACCCCTTCCGCCTCTTAACGATAAGTAGCTACGGCTCCGCAGTAGGTGGTGAGAATCAGACCAATATACTCACCCAAATCCCTTTAACAGACTTGAAAGATAAGATTCTGGTATTCACGAATTTCAATATTAGTGTTGGGACAAAGGACGCATATTCTTCCATACGCCCACTCCTGTATGACTATGTGAACTTCACCTATGCTCCCGTAACTTCTGCGACTATGGGTACTGGATTGGGAGCAAATAAATGCAGTAGTATCCATTTATCCGATGTCGGTGGAAGTCAAGTCAATTGGACAGACCAGGCCAGAACTTCATGGATGATTACTGCCCAAGATGATTTCACGGCAGTGCCAGATTCTGGGGCTGTATCATCCGCAACTGCTATAGGTATACAGGCCATTCCCATCCCCTTCTTTTTCACAAACCCTACACAGACTCAAAGTTTATGGGAACAGTGGGCAGGATATGCATGGCAAGTGAAACAACCTGGTGCACGTTATACAAAACCCGCACCCATAGTACCACAAAATCCGAGCACATCTTTGAATGCGCGTGTGAATGATAGTTTACAGCCTGGACAGGCTTCCATCGTTTAGAAAGAATCGCACCTATTAATAAATGGAAGAAGAGGGGCGAGAAATTCTGAGTCCGTTGCTTGAAAAGCCCCTGATTCAGAAACAATTTGAACAACTTGAAAGAGTTGTAAAAGAAGCACAAAAACGTATTGACTATACCATGGCTCACGATGCAGATGTGTTAAAGGCGATTAGTGTAGTTGAGCGTTTCTTGCGAAAGCACAATCGGGTTTGTTATGGTGGTCAAGCCATCAATGCTTTATTACCAAAAGAGCGCAAGTTCTATGATCCGAATTTCACAGTTCCCGATTATGACTTCTTTTCTCCTGCTGTTGAATCCGATACACAAGAATTAATAGAAGCTTTGGAAAAAGAGGGGTTTACCGACGTGAATAAGAAACTTGGAGTGCATGAAGGAACGATGAAAATCTACGTGAACTTTGTACCAGTTGCGGATATTTCCGAGATGCATCCACAACTCTTTCGCATTATACAACGCCGTGCCAAAGTGGTGAATGGGATTTATTACTGTGACCCTGATTTCTTACGTATGATGATGTACTTAGAGTTGAGTCGTCCTCGTGGAGAAGTTGCCCGTTGGAAAAAAGTCTATGAACGTTTATCTTTACTGAATGATTCTTTTCCTTTGCCGCCTTGCGAAGAAGAAATACAAACCCAGACAATTCCCATAGAAGACCGTGCTCTCATCTTAGACTTTTGTGTAAAACATAAGCGCGTAGTCGTTGCTCCAGAATTCATTGAACTCTATGAAAAACAACAAGGCAGAAAACACTTTGACACACTTGTTAAACGTGGGGGACCTGTCTTATTTTTCAGCCACCAAGCTTCAGTAGATGCAGATGATATTAAGGATATGATGAGCCGTGAATTCGGAGCCATACGTATACAAAAACATACGGCTTTGACTGACCAGCTCTTTAATTATTATGCGATTCGTCGGGCTCGTGATTCTATACCCATTGCTTTAATATTTCAAGAGGACGCTTGTCATTCGTATACAATTCTGGACTTGGATGAGGGCGCAGAAATGCGCATAGCTACTCCAGACTTGTTCTTGCACTTGTATTACAGTTTACTCATATTTGGGAAAAAGGAAAAGGCGTACTTCCAGACACCCATTGAATGTTTGGTGAATAAGTTAAATACTGTGTTAAAGGTGGCGCGGAATCGTCCTTCGGCATTCTTACCTGCCTTTGGTCTACGATGCAGTGGACGGCAGAAGGGTATAGCAACACTTTTGCGCGAAAAATCGGAGAGAACTGGGAAAGAGAAAGAAAAACAGAAGGAGAAGTTGAAGTTGAAAACGAGGACACGCAAACAAAGGAAACAAAGGAAATCTAGAAAACTTTAAGAAAGTGCGGCGATAGGTCCCGATATAGCGAGAGTTCCTGCTTTCATAGACTCTTCTTGCTTCTTGAGATAGTCAGCCGCGACTTTTGCATCGACAATGGATTGATGAATAGACTTCTTAGGGACTAAGATATCTTTAAGATTAGCTTTTAAGATGGTATTCTTTTTAGCTACTAGACTTTGTAAGAGGAGTGTGACAGCTTCTTGAATTTGTTCAGGGCTCAAGTCTTCAGGAAGACTACAAGCAGCTTCTTTCCTATCATCGCGTTTCTTATTGGCAAGAGTGGGAGGACAGACATTGATGAAAGATTCTTGGAGAGTGGGAATTTGGATTTCACCATTGAGAGCATTTTTCAAATTAGAGGCTGTTGTTGTAAGCTCGGCTTCTACATATTGTACCATCAGTACTACCCGGGCACCAAAGTCTTCAGGAACAGATTGTAAGAATGAAAGCCATTCTAAGTCTGTTGAACCTTGAGCAGGATATTGGAGAAGAGGACAGGGTAGAGCTCCTCCAGGGATTTTCATACGCAAAGATTCTTCCACTCGTTTTGCAACTTCGGCGTCACTTAGGCTTTGGCCAGCTCCTTCATTCTTTGCTAGAGCTTCACGTACTTGTGTAAAAAGGGTGCAGAGTTGTTCACCATCTGTCTTGCCTGAGCCGAATGAAGTCCCATCCGGACTGTTATAGAACGCAAGTGGGTCTAGGACTGTATGGATTTGGGTTTCTATGGTTGTTTGACTTAGGCTTGTTTGCATGTCAGGAGAATCAAACCCTTCTTTGGCAGGACGTGTATTGAAGAAGTTTATAGACAGTACAACAAGCAAGAATACTGCAATGAGTACTCCAAACAACATGGAAAGTCCATCCATGTTTCTCTAGCGAGAGAATGGAAATTTCCGGACTCTGGCTCTAAGAAGAGAAGGCCGTGCAAGATGCCATTAAATGGGGCAGCAGCCAATACTGAAGGTGGAAGACTACAAAGAGCTATTGCCAAGTATGCAAATTATCAAGCACAGTTTCCTGAACAAGGTAACCCGACATCATGTTATGGATGTGTTCCCGAAGTCACTCCACAACCCACTATAACACCTTCCGAGGGCAGTCGTATTGCTTTATTGACTGCGACGAACAATGGGACTTTGTTAAATGGGGGTGGTGTGACACAAGATAGAGCACGACAGCTTTTAGCAGCTCTCGCAGGTTCTCAGCAATATGGTTCTGAGGGAATGCGTATCGCGGCGTTGCAACAAGCGGTTGCGGCAGCAGCTCCGAATCAGCAGTTTCTTCCTTCGATTGTAATTCCTGTCTGTCCTACGATTCCTGGACCTCCCGCTCCACCAGCCCCTGCTTGCCCCTTGCCCAAGTATATGAGGCTGGGCGGTATGTAAAGATGGGCGCCATATGATTTTTTACCTAGGCTTGGAATAGAAATGCCGTGCACAAACCGTGACGCTTCTTTATTAACCAAGCAAAGACGTGGAATTGCCGAATATTCATATTACTTGGGCTGGAAGTCACAATCCGTAAACAATACAACTGGGTTCAATAACCAGGCCTTGTCGGGTCCTTGCTCTACGCGTGCGGAAACACTCTCTGAAATCAAGCTGGGATGCCAGACCGCATATGCCATAAACAATGACGCGGTGAAGATTGGTAATAATAGTTCCAGTGCGGCTGTAGGATTCCCTAATATAACGTACGATGGAAACGTTGCCAGATATCCCCCGAATTTTAGCCATGGCGGTGCGCCTAGCGGGACAGGTACGAGCTAAACTAAATTGTTTGAAAGATGTAAAATGCATGTTTATGATGTTTTGAAAAGAACATAAACATGCGCCCAGCGGTAATCGAAACCGCGTTACAGGAATGGAAATCCTGTATTCTACCACTAAATTATGAGCGCTTTGTTCGGGTTTCTACCCAATGTTAATTCATTAACACATCTTTAGGCTCATTATTCAAAGAATGATTCAACTCTTTTTGAAAGGATTTCAAAGATTTGAGGAAGTTGTTTTTTGTAAAAGGCATAGTATTCTTTCAAGGAAATCTTAACATCTTTTTCTTTCGTTTTGGGACCGTACAGGACTGAGTGTAAAAGGGGTTTGCCTGTTTCAGGATTCTGGCTTGTCATGTACACTTGGAAACAGCAAGATATTAAGGAATATCCTACAAAGAAGTGAATTGCTTTCTTAACACTGGGAGAAAATGTAAGAAAGCGGAGCATTATGAGAGACCAGACAAAAGCTGCGAACCGTGTACCGAGTTTTCTATAACTGTATTCTTCACTGTTGATGAAGGGTTCCGTAAGTAGAGCAAGAGTTGTAAATGCTGCAAAGAGGAAATCGCCGAAGGTAAATGCTTTTACCGTGTGAAGACTTACAACCAATAAAAATGGATATAGGAAGAGAAGGCTTTTTTCATAGGGTGAGACAAATGCTTCGGTATCAGATATAGAATTGGCAAAGGCGGTGAGATAGAAGGGTAGCGCGAAATTGAAATCCGCTTGTGAGATAAGTGTCAGAAAAATCCATTGTGAACCTTTCAAAATTTCTTTCGCAGTTTCGTTTTTCAGTAAGTTATTATCGGTTAAATCATCATAGAGTTTTGCGGAGATACCGCTAAGAGTTGCATATAGAAACTCCATTCTCTGTTCGGAGTTGTTTTTTGTAATGCATTTTTTCTGCACTTTGGAAGTGTAGAAAAAATGCGAGGAGTGGGGATTGAACCCACGCGGATTTCTCCAAGGGATCTTAAGACCCTCTCCTTAACCACTCGGACATCCTCGCAGATGGGTGCCTTTTTAGGGGCGGTGCCTTTTTACAGGCGGTGCCTTTTCAGGCATGAGCTCCAATAAAGGAGCGAGTGCCTCCGCTGGGTATCGAACCCAGTACCTTCAGCTTACAAAGCAGATGCTCTACCATTTGAGCTACAGAGGCTTTTGCCTTGCGGCAATACACAGAATGGGATTTGAACCCATGCGGCTTGCGCCAGCAGTTCTTGAGACTGCCTCCTTAACCACTCGGACATCTGTGTTGATGTATTGATGGCCCTGGGGTGGCTTGAACACCCATTACAGGATTCAAAGTCCTACGTCCTAACCTATTAGACGACAGAGCCAGGGGGGCGGCAAATGGCGGATTTGCCTAAGATTACTACGTATTATGTCTTTATGTTGTCATGCTTCAATTCTTTTGTCTTATTTGATAATCTTTTATTTATGAATATGAAATCACATTCAATTCCATTTTTATCTCTGGGATAAGGAAAAGGGTAATCTTTTTCAGATACTTCAAAACCATATTTTTTCAAATAATCTACAATTTCACCATATAAAGTATGATTTTCATAATACGGAATTAATCCAACTTCACTGCATATCATTTTTGTATTATACAACATATCACCCATTCCCTTTAATGCATTCAATTCATTACCTTGAAGATCCATCCATAATATATCAACATTTGGTATATTATTTTCTTCACAAAATTTCTGAATTGTAATAACATCAACATCTATTGTACTATATTGATTTCCAGCATGGCCTCCAGTTGGTTTTAATAAAGAAGATGCTCCTATATTTTCTGTTGTCAGATAAAAGGTATTTTTACCATTATAATCAGAAACTGCTTTATTAATACAGAACGTATTTGGATAATGCTTTTGATTTTCTCTGACTAGACAAGCAGAATTCGGATTTGCTTCAAATGAATATATTTTACTGCTTGGTAAGAATTGAGAAAAGTATACACTTTCAACTCCATTCAAAGATCCAACATCAAATATAATCTTTATATTTTCTAAATCAAAATACTCTGATGTCTCCGATAAGAGAAATGCAATATATTTATGATTATTGTGTATTACATGATCCCATATACCACTTTTATTATCATTAATCTCACTCCAAATAGATGTAATCTTACTTTTATCTACAGGCTTTTGTAATAATTCTTCGTATGTAAATTTCATATATTCTTCATACGTATCATCTCTTTATGTTGTCATGCTTCAATTCTTTTGTCTTATCATTTGTCTTGTGCTTTGTCCTTGTCCTTGTCCTTGTCCTTTTGTTTTCACTTCTTGACCGTCTTGGCGGCGGTGCCGAGAACCTTGGCCTTCGATACTACCTTGCGAGCCGGTACCGGCGCAGGAGCTACTTCAGCCTCCTCATCATCGCTCTCGACGACTTCACGCTTCTGCGACTGCTGAGGTACCTCGGCCTCCTGCTCTTCCTCATCCTCATCAACTAGAGCAGGGCGACCACCCGCAGGAGCAGAGAACTCGGCCGCATCTGCATCATCGGCATCGCCCTCCTCCTCAAAGCTGTAGCCGTGGATACCCGCCGGCACACTGTCCAGGCGCATCTGCACGGCCTTCCAGCTTACACCGAACTTGCCACCCGCGAACCAGACACCCGTGCACTGGATGAGTGCAGTCACCTCAACCTTCTTTACCAGCATCTCCTCCACAGGGATGCCCTTCAGAGGCTGGGCATGCGGGTCACCCTTGGACTTCAGGTCATAGAACTGGCACTCGAAGTCGCTACCGTCACGAGAACGCTTCAGCTGCACCTTGATGTTCGGCGGGTATGCCGTCGTGTTGCCATCCTTGTCCTTGCCGAAACGGACAGACGGCGTGTAGAAGGCCGTGACCACGTCACGCTTCATGTCACTCTTGAACCACAGCTTGGAGTTCTTCACACCCTGATCAATCATGTACTCGTCCAGAGAATGCAGAGCATCGAAGAATGACTTTACCTTCGGGTTCTCCTTGTAACCACGCATGGCCAGGTCGATAGAATACTTCGGGGGACCCGCCTTGTCGAACACACTCATGCCGAACGGGCTCGGCAGACTCGGCGTCTGGACGACCAGAGAACGGGCATCACCGTAGTTTAGGTAAGCCATCTTACCACCTGACTCCATCACTTTCGGCTGGCTGATAGATACCTTTGACACATTGAACGAAGAAGGCTGAACGATGGGAGAACTCATTTGGAACTGGCTAGGGACTTGCCTTTTTGGCGGCGGGGGCGAATCAACTTTTTTTTCGGCAGCCCCCTTACCTCTTTTTATTCTTGAAAGATAACAGAATGAACTACGGAGCCTATATGCGTAAAGTAAAGAATACGCGCACACAGACAATCGGTTTCCAGAATGGCCAAGATTCTTCCTTACAGACCATGAAAGTACAAGCAAGAGCGAATACAGTTACGCATCTGTCAAACTTGGAACCAGTTCCTACAAATTTTTCAAAGATTGGCGGAAGTGTGGCGAATATCTTAGAAACAAGTCAACAAACCAATACTCCGAATGATCAAAAGACGGCTATATTTGTTGCTCCAAGCAAAACCACGAGTCGTGTGGTTACTCTAGCAGGATACAACGGTTTTGCTTCTGGATTACGAACTGCAGATATGACTGCAAACTTAATTGGAGCCAAACAGAATGCGGCAGTATGTTCAGATGCTCCCAGTTCTAAACCTTATAATATAATTGTACCTCCTGGTATCTTTATTGACCCCATATCTTATAACCCCAATCCGAACACAAGACAGCCTCAAGTATCGATTAGTAATGTAACACTATACCCTGGAAACAGTACAGTTATACCTGGAATCATTGCAGGACAGAATGCCCCTGCATGGAACGACCCTCCTATCTGGCCTGTGGGTGGTAGTGCGATAAATGTTCAGATAACAAGACCAGTAGCTACACCTGCCTGGAACAATCCTCCTACCTGGGCTACCCCTGGAAGTGCGCCAAGTACACGTGATCAGTTATACGGTGGAGGAACCGTTGCAGGTCAAACAATGAATTATAATTCAGCAAATACCAGCAGTAATTCTGGAAATGATGCTGTAAACTTGGCCATTTTAGATGCAGAAAGAGTAAGGGTACAAGGACAACAAGCTGCTCTCAGAACAAGATTCAATCTCCCGCCCAAGCTGGATAGTCTACGTGGTCCTGTGTACAATGCCAGCAGAAACTAAAAATCTGTAGTACACTTTATAAATTGTTCAAATTCTTTCGAACAAAGATAATGATTGTAGTACAACATACATGTTTTATAGTCTTTTTCAGCATATAAACATTTTGCAGGAATAGTAAGATTCTTTGTAGTGGGAGGGACTTTTATAGGCTCTGGTGCAATCTTATCCAAAATCATCTTAATTAAAAAAGAAGGGGTGTCGTTCATTCTTTTTTAATTATACTTAAGAATTATTGTTTAAATTCCCACGATGTTATGCGCCTTGCAGAAATCTTGTGAGAACCTCCATTCTTACAAACTACAATGAGAGAAAACCAAGATTCTTGGGATTCCACGGTTCTATCATAATCTGTCTTCATATCATCAATATCATCTGGATGTATGGAAAGTTCTTCAGCTAATCTGCGACGAAATGGCAGATGCTGGAGAAGGAGCTGTATAATAGTATTGGGCATTGTGTTAAAGGGGTTGTTTAGGTTTAGACCCTTGCTTTTGCCTTTGACTTACGAGTGTTTACTTTACGAGACTTAGATTTGCGACTCTTAGATTTGCGACTCTTAGATTTACGACTCTTGTTTTTACGCTTATATCCTCCTGCAGCGGGGGCTGTCTCATTCATTAATTGTAAAATAGCCTCATTTATTCTTGTGCGATTTTCCTCAGTTAAGTCATCATATGTAAGCATTTTGTTTAATGCATTAAGTGCACCTTGTATACTACTTCTTCTCTCTATTTCATTTGGTATAGTTTTCATTCTCATGACTGTGCCAGTAGATAAAAAGTTTTCGACATAACCATTAATTCCTCCAAAAATTTTGATATTCTTGGCGAACATAAACTCCCTAGCTTCTTCGCCAGTCAATCCATTAATAATAAATAAGAGTTGTTCACGATTTAATTCACGAAGCTGTTCTACACTTAATTCATTCACTATTTCTAAGGCACCCTGAAGATTAATGGACATTTCTAATGAATTAAGGTATTTTATACTAACCACGGATAGACTTCTGCAATTTTCGGGTGTGTTTGTGCGAGGGCGGTCAGAATGTACAAGGCTCCACATCCCTGTGTACTTCTTTCTTGGCCGCGGGATAAGAATGCATTCATTAATCCAAGATTCTGTTTTCTCCACCATCTTAGTTCATGGGTCTGGCTTTCTAAGATAGTGGGATTCCAGCGAAAGAGTGGTGTGCGCCCTGCCAAGTGTCCTGGAACAATGTTTTCCTTTTCTTGTAGGCTCAAGCCCAAATGAATATTCCACAAGTCGTATAACTTTCTGTAAAAGGTTCGGTGCGCAGAGATAGTCATAGTTTCAAACCAGAGCATATTGACTCCGTAACCGAGAGATGTGAGTTTTAAAAATACATCCAAGACTTTTTGATTCCAGATTTGTTCAGGGGTCAGTTCATCCGTGTGAACATAGACAATAGGGAGTTTATGTTTTCTCAGATTCTGGGACATGGCATCAAGACGGTGAATAGTCGTTTCAGAAATCGGTTCTTGGCTAAAGGGATTGATGAGTTTTTTGCCATATTGTAAGAGTTGTATGAGAAACCGCATGTCAAATGTCCAGGCGTGGAGTTTTTCATCAATAAAACTAAAGTGATAGGCCATAGGAATTGTGGAGATTGTGTCAAAGGTGTAGATGTCACGGTCATTGTGACTTAGAGAAGGAAGGAATAGTGTGGGGCCGTGGCGGCGACGAAGAGCAAGACGACCGTACACTTTCCAGAATTTGTTGATTATTTCTGCAGAGGCTTTTTGGCGTTTTGTAAAAGGGATTGGTTTTGGCTTTGCTTTTGCTTTTGCGTTTGCATTTGCTTTGGCATTTGCATTCGTGTTGGTTTCTCCAGCTTTGCTCGTAGAAGACCAGACAACTCTGCTGTTACAATGTTTTGCACAAAATTCACCTCGTGATGCGACGTTAGGGCACCGGAGATTCGCATTTTTTTTCGATTTTATACTGCAACATTGAGATTCTGAAGCAGGTGTTTCCATCCTCTGCTGTGACAGGGGAGGAGAACCTAGAAGAAAAACGAACTAAGAATTGTATATGTTTTAAAGGGATTTGATTTTACGACTTGAGTAGCTCAGACTTCAAAATAAAAACGAACGCACTTGGTTTAACGGAGGCACCCGGAGGCAGTTTTCATAAAAAATGATTGCAGTGGGTCGTGTAACAGCTAGTCCTGCGTAAAATGTCCTCTACTTCTACCTCCGCCTCTGGTATAATGAGCTCTGCTGCCGCCTCCACGAAGACCGCCGTAAAGCGTGTAGTGACGAAGAAGGCTGAGGAGGCCGTAGTTGCCCCTGTAGCCGCCCCTGCCCCCGTGGCTGAGGCCCCCAAGGCCGCGAAGGCCTCTAAGAAGGCTGCGGCCCCTGTGGCGGCTGCCGCTGCGCCTGTAGCCGCTGCCCCTGTGGTGGCTGCCCCTGCCTCTGGT
>Ga0114968_10002848_pt1 | contig 13087 bp, 7 predicted proteins | sample M_130807_EF_Meta_FD_87020 | JGI IMG/M metagenome (GOLD analysis project Ga0114968, IMG submission 87020) | Freshwater microbial communities from Lake Montjoie, Canada to study carbon cycling - M_130807_EF_MetaG | ecosystem: Environmental > Aquatic > Freshwater > Lake | place: Lake Montjoie... | reverse complement strand
TGTATACAGCGTTTCATCGGCGAACAGTATATCGCGTCGAAGGGTTTTGCGGGCTTCTGTGCGGTTGCTGTTTGATGATGACCGATTTCTGTGAGCAGCGCATCCATGTGAACAGGATTAGTGTACTCTTTGTTCACATTGTGCGTCCCTTCTGCATGTCTGACAAATACTAGTGTCAAGGGCATGAAAAAATGTTTTATTTTAATTTTTGCTGGTTTTTGTGCTTTCATTTTTTATCATGGCTCTACAAAGAACCAGCCAATACCCTGGAGTACAATCTTGTCAATGGTCGTAGGGTCCGCAATTTCTCTGAACTGCTCCTCCGCCCCACACATTCCACTGATGCGCTTGAACTCCTGCCAATCACGCTCTGCTGGCTTGGGTTTGAAGACTGCTGGCTCCGTGTTGTCATAGGTCTCCCCTTCAGGAATCTTTGTGCAGCACTTGCGCGGACAGCACTTGGCACCCGTCTTCCACCAACGCGGATTGTTATAGGCACGCCCCTCCGTACCATCCTTGTAGGTTGAAATGTGTCCTGGATTGAAACGAATCCAGCCTGAAAGATAATTGAACGGACCGCCCTTCTTTTCGTACTCCTTGAGCGCGGTAAACAGGGCGTCCGCTCCACGAAACTCCCTGAACGGACGATTATCCCATGCTGCTGCCGTAGGCAGATTTGGCACAAAGCGGAACTTAAGGTTTTGGGTTGTCATCTTGTCTTTTTAACTAATAGTGAAAAAGATAGGATATATTTCAATTTTTAAGGACCTGCGTATGGTATTCCAGACGGTGGAGATGATAAATAGGGATGGGATGGAGGTAAGCTGGCTTGTAAGCCCCATTTCCAGGCTAAATATCCTTCTATACGCTGCCTTTGTGTTGTATTTAGATATACGCTATAGGCTACTACTTCACACAAATAGCCTGTAAATGATGTTGTTGAGCGCGCCGAACCAACGCTAAAATTTGGACTGCCGTCATATGGAGTGAAATTGGCTGGAGCAGAACCGCTTGTGACGTTTTGTAATGTGCCATTACTAAACTGTTCGTAGAAAGATGTTCCTGCTGATGCCTGACTTATTCTACAATTCATTATACTCAAATTTGCGTTGTATTGCGTTGGATAGGCGCCATAAGCGGTGTTATTTCCAACGGCAACGTTAGTATTAAAATTTGATATTGTTCCCGCGCCACTACTTGGTGGAGCTGCACTACGGTCAAAAATATAACTGTATGTTGGCGCTGCGCCGGTAAATTTATATACCACAAATACATCTAATGCTGTAATAAATGTTTGTGCTGGTATAAGTGTAGTTCCGTACTGTGACCCTGTAAAATTAATAGCGGCGTTGCCATTTGCTATATTTGTGGCAAATGTGGGTGAGCCAGTCATATTTAAATTACGTGTGGAACCGCCTTTATCATACCATGTTGAGACCGTTGCGCCGTTTGATGGCAGTCTTCCATTACCTAGTGGGTCGGCGCCATCTATCCATAGCTGGATTCCGCTAATAAATCCAGGATTGAATGTTGGGGGATTCGCAAATGCGCTTGATGTTGGTGCTGCTGACTTGAACGGGTGATTAGGTCCAAGATTGCTTGTAAAGTTCCACTTCCATGCTAAATAACCCTCAATGACCTGCTTTGGATAAGGCGCTAATGCGCCCGCGAAACTCAGAACTTCGTAGTACTTACCGTTGAATATTTGGCTGCCATTATATAACGTGCCAATAAATTGTGATGTAGTTGGTAAATTGTAGACTGGCGCGCCTGTCTGCGTATTTGTAGAATAGGTGTTTATTGTCACCTGACGTTGTGCTAAAGTACTGTAATACTCTATTGATACTAGCGTCGGTTGATTAGCTACAGGAACCATGGTCGTCAAATCGGGTTGGAAAAAATCCATATCTGTGCCTCTAAATTGCACAGCCAGTTGTGTTGACTGGGAATTTGAATTACCCACGTTAATGATAATAGTGTTATTAGTGTTTGCTGGACTGAACGCCATAAAATGCGTAAATGGACTATTGCCATTTGGTAAGGCGCCCGTCGGTAGCGCCAGATAACTGGCGCCAGACCAACTTGTACCAATCGTAGAGCCTCCATACGTGATACCAGTTGCGCCGCCCGCCGTGATTGTTGGCGTTACAGCATTAGGGGATTTATCCTTCCATGTAGTCAAGACTGAACTAATGGCTGGCGCCGTTCCAGTTCCATATGGGTCGGTGCCATCCAACCAAAACATCAAAGTGGAAAAGATAGAAGGGCTGAAATTTAATGATGGTCCTACATATAGCTGTGTGGACGCATTAGGAAATGCGTAGCCCGCGTCATTAATCGCTTGGACAATAAAAGTGTAATTTGCGCTGGAAATATTCTGGATACCGCGCGCCCGTTCTGTTCCACGAACACTTTTAACTATTGTACTAATGCTACCACCGCTCAACGTTGACGGCACTCCAGTTATTAAAAACCATTTTGTTGCGGCTTCACCGGTATTTGTTGAGAAATTCCAAACCACGTTTACAGTGGAGGCATTTATTGTCGAAACACCCACGCCAGTAACACCGCCAGGAATAGAACCGGGCTGTACTGTTCTAAACGGCGCATATGGTCCATAGCCATTTTGATTACTGGCACGAAGCTGGAAAGTGTAGTCCTGTCCATTTGTAAGGCTGCTTACTTTGGTGTAGTAGGTGCTAGGGTCTGTTACAGTGCTAATCGATGCGCTAGAGCACCAGAGCATGTATGTTGAAATGGGAAAGCCGCCGTTATTAGCGGGAATGTCCCAGTAGAACTCTAATGAGTTTGGGCTTGTGACCGGTCGGACTGTTAAATTCGGCGCTGAGGGTACAGACATCTAACGCTTTTTTAGAAAAAAAGCGGGCCAAAAAACTGTATTACCTTTTAATAATCTTAGGAGGACGGCGTTAGTGGCAAAATAGTCGTTATAATAACTTTAAAAGTTATTATAATGATACTTATATCTATTAAGTTTTTTGTCCCACTTTTTTTCTAAAAAAGTGTTAGGCTAAACTGGTTGTTCCTGTTGGCGCTGCACTCTTAAATGGGTGCGCTCCAGGCAAGTTTCCTTGCAAGCCCCACTTCCATGCCAAATAGCCTTCAATCACTTGGACTTGGTTAGTATTCAAATAGGAGCCAAAGGCTAACACTTCAGCGATTTGGCACTGACTTGCTTGATAAGTATTAATACTACAGGTAAAGTTGGGGTATAGTTGTGCTACAACATTTGTCGTGGTTCTAATAAATGTACCATTCCAGTTTTGGTTCTGTGTTACTAGGGTTCCTGTATTGCTATATTGAACCATCTGTATATCCCATGCAGCGCTTTGGGCAATAGAATTATTTGTAGGGTTTCCGCCACCGTTACTTCTGAAATCGTAAATAGCCTTGGTAGTAAAATAATAGCCATATCTGTTATTACCACCATCTCCAAAAATTCCACCAGTGGCATCACTATTCTTATAAGCGACAGTAAATAATGTTACATTATTGAATCCGTAAATTATTCCAAATGATGCGCTCTGGGCAGTCGTAAAGCTGATTGTAGCTAGACCGTTTAGGGCGCTTGATGTTACTGTAGGACTGGACCCACAGTTATATGTGTGTCCGCAGCCTGATTTATCGAACCATTTTGTCAATCCCGTTCCGTTACCAGGCGTTGAACCGTTATTTAGTGGGTCGTTACCATCCAACCAGAGTTGAAGAGTTGGTAATAAACCAGGAGTGAAATTTGCAGGGGTTGTAAGAGCACTAGAGGTGGGCGCACCACTCTTGAAGGGATGACTTGCAGATAAATAGGAGGTAAAGTTCCACTTCCAGGCTAAGTAACCCTCAATCACTTGGCGTTCATAGACCTCTAAATTACGATTAAATATAATCACTTCGTTGTATTTGCCATTAAATGAAGCGCTAGCTCCAGAATTTGACCCAATATAATTAAAGGTTTGGGGTAAATTATAAACAGGCGCATTTACCTGTAAATTGGTTGAATATGTATTTAGCGTGACCTGTCTTTGCAAGAATGTACTATTATAAACTAATTGTACCATAGCTTGTTGTCCGATAGTAGGCACTTGTGTAGTTAAGTCGGGTTGGAAAAAGTCCATATCTGACCCACGTAACTGAAGACCTAATTGCGTGGATTGAGAGTTAGAATTACCCACGCTCACCAAAAAATTATTACCGTTTGCTGAAGGATTAAATGTTACAAAATAGGTGAAAGGGCTGTTTCCATAAGGCATTGAACCTCCAGGAAATTGCAAATATGCATTACCTGGGTAATTTACTCCTACTGTAGAACCTGCGAATGTTAAGCTGCCGTTCGCAATTGTAGGTGATAACGCGTTTGCGGACTTGTCTTTCCATGTTGTCAGCGTTAGGTTAGTAGATAGCAAGATACCTGTACCGTAGGGGTCCGCGCCATCTAGCCAAATGTTTAGGTTGGGAATTACTGTGGGGCTGAACGCTTGGGAAGGACCAATGTATTGCAACGTTGACGCATTAGGGAACGCGTAGTTGGAGGCGTTCACCGCCTGAACTAAAAATGTGTAGTTCATTGTTGACAGATTTGTGACTATTTGAGAGCGCTGGTTAGCATAAATAGGAATTTGGAAGGTGCTTAACTGTGCAGTTTGTGTTGACGGAATTACTGTCATTACAAAACAGTTATTTCCTGATTCTTGCGCAGTTTGAGTGAAATTCCATGTCACGTTTGCTGTTGATACATTGGTTTGTGTGACTGCTAAACCTGTGGGTACAGCAGGACGAATGCCGGGTTGGGCAGTAGTAAAGGCAATATAGGGTCCCCTGCCGTTGGTATTTGACGCAGCCAGCTGAAAAGTGTAATCTTGGGCATTTACCAGGGGCGTTACCTTGGCGTAAAAGCTGCTGGGTCCAATGATTGTGCTAAATGGGATTGACGAACATAGGAGCGTGTAATCCTGGATTAAGGCACCACCATTGTTTAGGGGTGCTTGCCACCAGAACTCAAGCGTCGATAAGGAGGCTTGCGGAGGAAACCTGATTTGGGGGACTGTCGGTACGTTAGCCATCTAACACTTTTTTAGAAAAAAAGTGGGTCAAAAAAAATAAAGGGCTTTTAGAAAAGTGGGTCAAAAAAATAAAGGGCTTTTAGAAAAGTGGGTCAAAAAAATAAAGGGCTTTTAGAAAAGTGGGTCAAAAATAAAGGGTTTTTAGGAAACATTTGATAAAAACACCATATCGCTTTATAAAAAGTGAAAAAGGAAATACTTTAAACAGGAGCTGCGGATAAATAGGGGTGACCAGCAGGTAAGCTTCCCTGTAATCCCCACTTCCACGCCAAATAGCCTTCTACTAATTGGCGGTCTTGCGTTGACAGATTTGTATTATACACTAAAACTTCGTAATAGTAGGCGTTATTGTAACTACCATTATCGGCGCGCCCGCCTATAACAAGTAAGTTTCCTAAATCAGATGCTGTCCATGTTGGCAAGGCACCTCCAAATCTATTAGCAATGCCAGTTATTGCTGTACCGTTATTAAATAACGATAGGGTAACTGCTGTTTGATTTATATTTATATTAAATATGGACGTGGATGTATTATAGCAATTATAATTACTGACGAATTGTGCTGCATTGTTATTGCCTATTAAATATAAATTAGTCTGAATATCTAGAGGATTACCTAAATTAGGACTAGTTGTAGAACTTGAACGTGTAATAATTGCATTGGCTGTATTATTTGCACCTGTAGATTTATAGACTACAAACGCGCTAAGCGCATTTATAAATGTGCCCGCTGGAATAGTACTTTTACTATAATTTCCAGGTGTAATGCTTACACCTGGAAGGGCGTTCTGTGAATTTGTTGCTAAGGTTGGTGTGCCAACAGCGACGGCGGAATATAAATTAACGGATTTATCAACCCAGCTTGATATTGTAGTTCCATTCGATGGTACTGAACTATTTCCTAGTGGGTCATTTGCATCTAACCATAATTGTATGCCTGAAACGCGCGCCGGCGGGGGTGGTTGAGTTATTAACTTTAATGTTGATACATTTGGAAATGCGTATCCAGCATCATTTATTGGCTGTACTACAAAATTGTAGTACATTGTGGAAAGGTTGGATATTAACTGCGACCGCTGGTTTGGGTATGCTGCCATCATAAAGGAGCTGACTGAAGCGGTAGACGTTGAAGGATACACGCTAATGGCAAAAAACTTATTTGTTGCTTCATTAGCGTTATTTGCAAAGGTCCATACAACATTCGCGCTGTTCCCATTAATAGAGCTTACAGCCAGGTTGGCTATACCAGCCGGCTGATTACCGGGCTGGGCTATTGGATAGACGTTAAATGGTCCAGTTCCAACTAAATTTGACGCTGCCAGTTGAAAGGTGTAATTTTGTGTATTAGTTAAAGTGCTGACCTTAGCATAAAACGTACTTGAGGCAATTACCGTGCTATATGGGATACTGGAACACCATAGTGTATAATTGTTAATTTGTCTACCACCGTCATCAATTGGTGCTTGCCACCAGAATTCTAACGTGTTTGCAGAGGCTAGAACTCTATAATTTAAAACTGGAAGACCAGGTAAGCTCATCTAACACTTTTTTAGAAAAAAAAAGTGGACCAAAAAATAGTAGAGTCTTTTAGAACAAGTGGTACAAAAATAGTGGTGTCTTTTCTAGTGATTATGTTGGTGGTGTGCATTACTGACACTCAAGGATTCATTGTCAAGGGCGGGCTAAATGAGTATATGTAAGGAAAAGCCCACGACACATCTGTGACAGCTTGCACTAAAAACGTGTAGGTTTCTGCCGGATTCAAGGGTTGCATTTGAAAGCTGCTTTGGTTCTGATAGGCTATGTAAACATAGGTGCTTTGACCTAATGTTGACGGTATTGCGGAAATAGCAAAATAGCGGGCTTTACACTCATTTACGTTTGTGGAATAAGACCAATTTATTAGGGCAATTGTCGAATTGACTGTTGATACGACCACGTTTGTGGCACCTTGAGATGGGGCACCGGGCTCAGCTATCATAAATTTTGCGTATGCGCTGGTACCATTTATATTTGATGCCGATAGCTGAAAGGTGTATTCTTGATTATTTATTAGGTCTGTTACTTTAGTCAAAAAGGTGCTAGGGTTGTAAGACTGGCTAAAACTTATCGAAGAACATATAAGATTATAGGATGACACTGCACCAATGAGCGGTGGTGCCCAGGCGAATTGTAGCGTGCTTGATTGAGCCCAAGGATGTATTTCTAACCGTGGAGCGGTGGGCGCCGACATTCTATTTTAACGTATTTCTTAAATCTGCAAAATTATTTTCTATGACGTCTTGTATTAACCAGATTTTCTTGGCTTTATTAGCCGGTTGATAATAATACATGCATCGCGTTTCCATATCTTGCGGGCTACCTAGGATTCTGTTTCCATCTTCTATGCCGCCGTCGACGCCTACTGATTGGCAGCTGCACCATTTCATATCGTGTATTGATTTACTTTCCACAGTTTCTTTACACTTTTTACAGTAGATTGCGTGCCGGCATTGTTGATACGCGACGCCTCCGTAAATTATTGATGGCATTATGCTATTAATAATTTACTTTTTAATTCTTCATATTTTATGCGTATGTTCCTGATGTTGTAGTATACTCTTGCGTGACTTCAGATTGTATCAAGGCGCGGTTGTATATCTTCAAAGCTCCTACAACGCCTGTTACATACTCATTGCTATCCCAGCGTCTGCCGATTCTATAGTTACTAGCGCTTGCTGAAGATGTTCCACCTGGTGTTGTAGTTCCAAGTAAGGACCCATTTACATATGTGCGCATATTTGTTCCATCCCAGGTTATTTGAATATTTGTCCATGTATTTAGTGTTAAAGTAACTGCATTTCCTGATTTAAATCCCCCATCAAAAAAGAATCCTACTGGGTTGGCGCCTGATGTATAACCTAATCCTAAATTAATTACACTGCCTGTATATATTTGAGTTAAAATGCACGCCTGACCAAAATAGCCACCTGTATTCATATACCAAATACCAATTGTCCATGCATTACCGGCATTAATGTTTGGAAATGTCCAGCTTGTTGACCCATTTAATACTATACCATTACCTTGCACATTTTTAGCAATAGTACCATCTTCAAGGGTGGCATTTTTTCCATTAGTAGATGAATCAAACCAGGTTCCTGAGCCACTGTACGTAGAGGCATTTAGATGAACTAAGAGACCTGGTAGGACTGGTGGTACGCCTACTAGAACAGAACTACTAGTTGTCAACGGTGTAATAAAGCTATAGTCGTTGTTATTGACCGCTTGAACGGCAAAAGTATAATAATTATTACTGGACAAACCTGTTATAGCACGCTGCCGCTCAGTTGAGTAAACCGATTTCAATAACGTTGACAGTGTATTTGTTGATGGAATAGCAGTAATTATAAACGACTTTACGTTGGCTTCACCTGTGTTTGTTGAAAAACTCCATGAGACATTTACAGTGGATGCGTTCACTGTTGAAACTACTATGTTACGGGGACCAGCCGGTATATTACCCCTTTGCGTGATTTGATATAGTGTTGTAAGACTAGAGCCATTGAGATTGAAGGCGCTCAAACCAAAGGTGTAATCTGTAGCTAGTTGGATGGAGTTTGATGAAAGCAGGGCGTAGTTTGTACTAGCCGCGTATGTTGATTGGAAGTTGAGGGCTGTGCAGCCCAAGGTGTAGCCTTGGAGCGGGGCTGTGCCGGAGCGCGGGTCATTTGTCCAGTAGGGGTGGTTTGTAGGCAACTGGCTGTTTAAGCCCCACTTCCATGCAAGGTAACCTTCCATTTCCTGCCTTTGGTCAGTTGATAAGGTGGAATTGAAAATAAGAAACTCACCAAGGGTCATATTAGCACAGCTGCCTGTGTCCGTGCCTAAGCGAAGTATAGACCCTGTTTGTGTCACCGTTATAGGATTGTTACCAGGTGTTGGTTCATTACCAAAGAGCCCTACCGATGTATTTGATTCTTGCCAAGCAAAGTAAATTAAATATGTTGTTCCTGGTACTAATGTATTTGTCGGGCTACCTGGTATATCATTAAAACTTACGCACGGTGCTATTACATTGCTTAGTCCGTTAAGATATGTGAATGATGGGCTGTTAGCTGTGTTAGAGCCGAAGATACCACGCCATATTGGCGTGAACTGCTCTTGTGCTGTAAAAACCATAAAGGCGCAACCGGATAGGGGAACATTAAGGTTACCCTGGAGAAAAACGTTATTGGCATACTGGTTATTGAACCACAGGGCTTGCAAGCCATTGATTTGATTTGTTTGCAACTGTAAAAAGTGTCCATTTACGTCTTGAATAGGTGTATAGGTTACGTTGTTTGCCTTGTCTGTGACCTGACGTACATCGTTTCCGTCTATTACATTAAGGGTTGTGTTATCATTCGCGTCTATCCACAGCTGGAGACCTGGAATATTTGGGGGTGTGAAGCCATTAGTGCCTGTGTTTACTGGCTTTTGCCAGTAGAACTCTAATTGATTTTGCGACGCCTTGGGCTTAATGTTTATAATCGGGACACTAGGTACAGTGCTCATCTAACACTTTTTTAGAAAAAAAGTGTAGCAAAAAAAATTGGCGGGTCTGTTTATAAATTTCAAATCATGAATTCAAAATTTATAAATTTGTAATTTGGCTGTTTTAAGGAGCCGAATTCTTGTATGGGTGATTGGACGGAAGCAGTGATTGTAACGACCACTTCCATGCTAAATAGCCTTCCACCTTTTGTCTATCACTAGTTCCTAAAGAGAAGTTATAAATTACTACCTCTGATATAATGCCATTGAGTCCATTAACTAGATTACCATTATAAATTGTAGCACCTATGCATGTATATGTATTACTGTTGTATGATATACTAGAAGCGTTATTTACGTCAGTGACACCATTTAAGTAAGCATTTGTATTACTTGGATTATATGTTAAATCGTAAATGAATGTGGAACCTACTGGGAAGTTGATTGTTCCTGCCGGTCCTCCAGTTCCTATTGCATTTATATTTATTGTTTGAGAATATCCATTCAATTGGAATTGACGATTTCCATGAACTGTGCCATTAACCAAATCAGCTGCATTATATTGTCCTACTGCCGCCGTTCTAACAATAATAAAGATGGTTTCTGTTGTAGGTGCACTAGTATATGGACATGTATAGCATGTGCCACCATTAAATATTATTCCATCGTTGCTCATAGTTGCTGTGCCAGAACCAAAGATAGAGCCGTTATTGGAATTTCCTGATTTATCTGACCATGTAGTAATTATTGCACTATTTGAAGGTGCTGACCCTGTGGCTGCTGGGTCTTTTCCATCTAGCCAGAGCTGGCAGCCTGTGATGTCTGTTGGCGTAAAGGGAAAGGTTCCTAAGGATTGATTATAGTCGCGCGTTACTTGGGCTTGGGTTAGCGCATAGCCGTAAATACGGACTTCACCAATTTCACCAATCATGTAATCCGCGTTGTCCCAGCGGCGCCCGATACGATAAGACGTATTGTTATCAAATGATTGAGAACCAGGCGTGTATGTTCCTAAAATTGTACTATCTACATACGTTTTCATATTTGTTCCATCCCATGTTACTTGTATATTGGTCCATTTATTAGTAACTAATGAAATTGTATTGGGAGACCTATACCAATTATAATACCCTACATTAAACGCTGGCGTCATAACGCCATCCCAATTACCAATCATTATATTTATAGAACCTCCATTTTGTATTTGTGTAAGATATGATGAATAAGATGGTTGTGAATTGCTTGTATTTTTAACCCACACGTTTGCGGTCCACCTGTTGCCTACAGCTACATTAGGAAAGGTCCAAGACGTTGAACCGTTAAGAACTATGCCATTACCAGCTGCATTCTTGGCAATCACGCCATTTTCCAAAGTGGCATTTTTACCTTGCCCTGATGCGTCAAGCCATGCACCTGAGCCACTGTAAGATGAGGCTTTAAGAAGGACTAAAGGCGACTCATAAAAAGTTTCAACTGATTCATTGTAGTCGCGCGTCACTTGGGCTTGTGTTAGAGCATAACCGTACATACGAATTTCTCCTATTATACCTGTGACATACTTGTCACCATTAATAGAACCACCAATACGATAGCCTAAGCCGCTGTTATTATCTACTGCACTTGATGTAGCTGTTCCAATTAATACACCATTAATATATGTCTTAATGCTAGCGCCATCCCATGTAGCTTGAATATTTGTCCAAACGTTATTAGTTAATGTAATTTGTGACCCTAAAGCCCATGCAGCACTAGACGTTACAAATCCACAATTCAAAAATCCATAGGTATTACCTATATATATATTCATGCCATCTCCTTCAAATATTTGTGATATTATACAGGCTGCATCAATGCTGCTAAAATCTGCTGTCCGTTTAAACCAAACATTGACCGTCCATGCATTGCCTATATTAAGGGCTGGAAAGGTCCAGCTTGTTGAACCGTCTAGAATTATACCATTTCCTTCAGCGTTTTTAGCTATTGTGCCCGCTTCCAAGGTAGCATTTTTACCTTGCCCTGATGCGTCAAGCCATGTTCCTGACCCACTGTACGTTAAGGCTTTAAGAAGAACTAATGGTGGTTTAGGAAAATTTGCTACAGATTCATTGTGGTCAGCTGTTACCTTGCTTTGATTTATCGCATAATTGTAAATACGGATTTCTCCAACTTCACCCACCATAAAACAGTTACCATCCCAGCGGCGTCCGATTAGGTAAGCACCGCCATTATTAATGGACGTTGTAGCTAATGCGACGGAACCTAGTAGTGCACCATCTACGTATGTGACCATATTTGTTCCATCATATGTGACCTGAATGTTTGTCCAAGCGTTTTGCTGTAATGTAATATTATTACCTCTGAACCAAGAGGACAAGTAAAGAATACCACCGCTAAACGTTGCAGCTAAATCTGTTTCACCTATTGTTAAATTCGCTGAGGTTGTACCATTATAAATTTGAGTAATTAAGTGAGCAAACGGATAGTTACCAACGTTATAAACCGACGGTCCAGTTTGCTTAAACCACACATTTACGGTCCATGCATTGCCTATATTAAGAGGTGGAAAGGTCCAGCTTGTTGCACCGTTTAGCACGACGCCATTATTATCTGCGTTAATTGAAATTAGTCCTTGTTCTAACGTTGCATTAGCATTATTACCTGATTCATCTAACCAAGCGCCAGTACCATTGTATGTACTGGCTTTTAGCATAAGTTTTAATGGCGGTAATTGCTGATTATAGACAGGCGGTCCATTTAGGAAAGGATGTAATGCCGGTAATTGACTCTGCAATTGCCACTTCCATGCCAAATAACCTTCCACCATTTGTCTTTCATTTGGTGAAAGAACTCTGTTATAAATAAGAACTTCGTAGTATATTCCATGCATAGAGCTAGCGTTGTCAACTCTTCCACCGATTACTACTGTATCACCATCATCGGATTTAGTCCATGTACCTGGAGGACCGCGTGATAAATACTGTCCTGCAGCCTGTAATCCGTTGCTAAAGGTAGAGAAGCTTTCAGTTTCCTGCGTGACTTGATTTATATTCAAATTAAATACCGATTTATTTGTATTATAGCAATTATAGTCATTTTTAATATATACTTCGTTAGTTTGTCCAATAAAAAATTCGCTGGCTTGCATATCTAGGGGATTAGCTAAATTAGGATTTGACGTTGAATTACCGCGCGTTATTACTGCATCATTAGTTGCACCTGCTGCACCTAATGACTTATATACAATAAAGGCTTGGAATGCGTTGATAAATGTTTGCGCGGGCATTGGCGCCTTGATGAAATTACCAGGCGTTATAGTAATTGAGTTATTACTGTATGTTGGCGTCGAAACACTTATTGCATTATGTGAGTTACCTGATTTATCTGACCAACCAGTAACATTAACACCGCTTAGGGTCAGTGATGATTGGTCCGCGCCATCCAACCACAGTTGACAGCCTGTTATTTGCGTCGGATTCATGAAAAATGTATTATACGAT
>Ga0114968_10002847_pt1 | contig 13091 bp, 16 predicted proteins | sample M_130807_EF_Meta_FD_87020 | JGI IMG/M metagenome (GOLD analysis project Ga0114968, IMG submission 87020) | Freshwater microbial communities from Lake Montjoie, Canada to study carbon cycling - M_130807_EF_MetaG | ecosystem: Environmental > Aquatic > Freshwater > Lake | place: Lake Montjoie... | reverse complement strand
TTAAAATATTTTTAATTTGTTCGTAATCTTTTTCTAAATAACCAGCCTTCTTATAATTATTAATGGAAGCATCTTTCTTTTTTGATAAATATTTATAATCTAAATATTCAATTGGAAAAATTCCATTAACAATATCATCTTTATAATTTTCTAAATTATATTTAATTAAATTTTTAACTTCTTCTTCTGTATTTTTAATATAAAATTTATTTATTGTATTTAAATTAATCCTTTTACTAAAACTTTTATAATGATTATTCTTACCAATTAATATATTTTTTTTATCTAATTTAACTTTTTCACCTAATAATTCTAAATATTTATTTTCCCAATAATTAGTCATTTTTTTATCTACTTCTTTAAATTTATCATTCTTACTATCTTTTAACTTTTGATAGGATTTGAACATAGAATTCATAGTATCATCTTTAATAATTATTTCATTAATTTCATCTAAATCAATTGGATTAAAGACTTTAGAATTCATAGATTCTATTAATTCTTTTTTAGAATATGGGTTTAGTCCAATTATATGACACGTTAGGCAATTATAATCATTCATTTAAAATGACTTTGGAAAAAAATTATATTAAAAATAAAAAAAAATTTAATATTCTTAATTAAGTATCCCCATAAATGTCTGAAATTAAATCTATTCCTATAAAGTATTCCAAATCTTGGCATTCTTTCTCTGATCCTTATAATCAAATTCAAAACTACTTGTTTGAATTAAATATTATAATGAATGATAACGAAACTAAAAAATTTATAAAATTAGAAAGTGAAAAACGTTGTAATCTCATTATTGTTAAAGATCAGATTGAATTTAAAAATATTAAAACCTTTAAGATTATTGTAAAAAAAATACCAAGTGACTATTCATTCATATATCAAATGAGTGACAATATTATTCACGAACAATCCTATTATGTTCAAAAGGATGATAATCTATTTATTGAATTTTCACAAAATTCAAATGGTTATGCTATGTGTAATTGTACTTTCATTGGATACGACTTTTGGAGAATTAGTGCCTCACCCCCTAATTAAAATTTCATAAAAAAAAATGTATAGTAATAATAATGTACGAAATAAATTATTCGGTTCAGAAAAAAAAGCAAGAAAATTCAAAGTACTCTTTAATGAATAACGAACAAGATTCACAACTCTTCATTTTTGAAATAATCTTAAAAACATTAGATGATAAAAGTATTATAATAAGAAAAATTAAAAAAGGCACGCAAGGTATGTTAATTTCATCAGAAGATAACATTAAATATTCTGATATAGATCGAATTAAGGTATCAATTTTAGATAGTAATAATTTAAAAAATGAAATAACAACAAAAATTACAATAGATCATAAAACTAATTATACTTCGTATTTAGATTCAATTATTTATTTAGAATTTAATAGTAATTCTTCTGGATTATTAATTTCAAATTATAATTTTAATTAAAAAATATCTAATTATTATTAATGCAAATTTCAATTGCTGAATCTAAAGATTCTATTTTTGTAACTACTGCCGTTAGTATCATACAGTTTATCGCTCTAATCATTTTATGGAATAATACTTCTAAAATGGCAAAAAATCCAGCAGCTAGTAAATATTATTCTTTAAATGTAGCGGCTTCTGTATTAGTTGTATCTCATTTAATTATTGGATTAATTTTAGGTATTTATAACTATTTTTCACCAGAAATGGATTTAAATTATTATTTAATTGGAATATCTATATCTGCTTTTTTAATAATGATTGGTTATGTTCTTTTATGGACTAATACTGCAAAAATGCAAGATGATAAAAGTGTAAGTGAATTTTATAATTCAAATGTAGCTTCATCCGTATTAATTGGTGTTGCATTATTAATAGGTATTATATCAAAACATTTTAAATTTGACTAAATTAAAAGTAAAATATAATAATGGAAGAAAAGTTGTTAGTAAATGAAAATAGTTTTATTAAAACATCAGTAATAGATGTAGAAAATTATAATTCTATAGATTGGACAAATAATATAGATAGTCTTTTAGCTGAATGGTGTGATAATGCAAAATGTTATGAATGGATGCATTCACGTGCTTACGATTTTTATAATAAAAAAGCAAAAGTATTTATGATAGTTATTAATATTTTAACTACACTTAGTGGCCTCAGTAATATAATAGCTGGTGGATATTCTATAGGAACTTTTCAAATATCTTGGATATTTGGTAGTATATCTATTATTGCATCAACTTTAAATATTATTCAAGATAAATTAGCATATAGTCAAAATGCTGAATCACATCGAACTTTATCAAATTCTTGGTTAATAATTAGAAATAAAATAGAAGAAATATTAATTATACCTCCTGCTAAAAGAAAAGATTGTAAAACATTTATGAAATATATTAAACAAGATATAAATAATGCAATAACTGAAAAGAATGCTAGTATTCCTTTAGTAATTAGAGATTTATGTTATGAAAAATTTAAAGATATAAAAGATTTTGAAATTCCTGATATATGTGGACAAGTAGAACATACTAAAACTTATGAAGAGTTAAAGTAAAAAATATAACATTATAGATAAAATAAAAATTGTGAAAATTTTATTTTTTCTAACACTATTTAGATTAATGGCTTTAAAATGTGAATTTTGTAAAAATACAAAGATATCTAGTCTTCTTGCATATACTTGTAATAAATGTAATAAAAAAAATTTATGTGGTAATTGTAGGCTTCCTGAATATCATAAGTGTGATTTTGACTTTATTAAAGAAGGTGAGAAATCATTAAGAGAACAAAATCCAAATGTAACAACAATTAAAATATCCAAAATTTAAGATTTTATATTTAAATTTTTTTCTAATTTAGAATATATATGTCTAAAAAAAATATTATAAAATTAAATAAACAATACTTTTCTTGTAATCCAATTAATGAAAATTTTGAAGACTTACCTGTAATTAATGCAGAAACAGAACCAATTATGATTGATGATAATATTTCTTCAGAAAATAAATATGAAAAAGTATCTATTGATACTGAACCAAAAACTAATGACGAACCACTTGTAATGTCTAATGAGAAAGGAAGTCCTAAGAGACGTTCTAAGAAACGTTCTAAGAGACGTTCTAAGAAACGTTCTAAGAGAAGTTCTATTGTTTCTGGTAAAAGACGTTCTAGAAGACGTTCTAAGAGACGTTCTAAGAGAAGTTCTAAGAAAGGTTCTAGGAAAGGTTCTAGGAAAGGTTCTAAGAAACGTTCTAAGAAACGTTCTAAGAAACGTTCTAAAAAAAGTAGAGAAGGTTTTTGTGCCGGTAACACTTGTATCACTGAATCAGATTTAAAAAATATTATTAATTTATTAAAAAATTTAGAACTCAAAAAATAAAGTATCAGAATAATCTTCTTTTATTTTAGGAATAACCAATTGTAACGCTCCTAATAAGACAGAATTAATCATATATATTAAATCTTCATTTTCAACATTTAATAATATATTCATTTCTTTCAATAAATATTTCATAACTTCATCTTTTGATAAAGGGTCTAAATCAGTACTTGTCTTTTCCAATAATGGGAAATTACAAATATCCTTTTTTTGTTTACTAGAAAAGTTTTTCAAATAAAAGTCTTTTAATTCATAATTAAATTTGAGTAATTCATTCTTCTCTAGATTCATAAATAATTCATGATCTATAAATAATGATATTTTAGAAAATTTTTGAAAAACATCAAAAGCTGTATCATTTATTGTTTTATCATTAACGATCTTTTTAGCTTCAATATTATTGAATACTTCAATAGGAATCTCTTGTCCTGTAATTGGATGTTTATTTATATTATAAGCTTTCATATATTCCAATGATTCTTTTTCAAAACATCTAATTAATCCGTTACTATCTTTATAAAAAACTAATTGCTCCAAGTCAGTATAAATTATTTTTTTAACATTATTTTCTATTTCCCAAAATGTTTTTAAACTGATAGGGTCTTTATCATCAACCGTATCATCTATAGAATATTTAACTTTTATTTTTTTTCTATATTCCTTTTCTAAATATTTATAAACATTTCCAGTATTCGAAATCTCTCGAGATGTTCTTGGATTAATAGCAGGATTATTCCTCCATTGAATTAATTCATTAAGAGTAACTTCATTAATTTTATAAGATTTCATTATATATAATGATTTAATATATTTTATAATTTTGTCAATTTTTTAGCCTTGCTAAATAATTAATAAAATATTTTTAAAAAAAAATAATTTTGTTCAATTTTTATTTTTCTTTAAATCCTAAACAAATCATCTGCCTTATTTAATTTTCTTGGTATCCATCTAATCTCTAACCATTCTAAATTTTTAACCATATCATAAATATGATAATAATAATCAGAATACATTAAAGAAGGAGCTTTCTTATTTATAATAGTATTTATAATAGTTAAATTATCATTTTCTAGTTGAATAGCTCTATTATCTTTTTTTATACTATATTCAATTCCATCCACAATAGACTGCCATTCTGATTCGTGAGAATTTTTATGATGAAAATATGTTGTACTTAAAGTATGTTTGAATCCAGTTGGTTTAATTAAAACTACAGCAGTTCTAGATAAATTATTATTTTCACGACTAAAAGAACCATCAGTTTGAATATGAGCTAATTTAAAAGGTTTCAATAACATATTTGAAGTGAGTGGAGTAAAAGGTTTCATCAAATATCTCATTCTTTATTACTAAATAATAAATATCTTTTTAAAGATATATTTAGATACTAATTTATATATGGCTTCTATCGCTACTGATACCACTACTATACCCACTACTAATAACAAAAGAAAGCTTCCTTTTGGACATTTTAAAGTAGACGGAACTGTAATTAAACCAATTAGTCAAACTGAAATTGCAAAAGGTTGGCAATTAAAAATGCCAAATTTTACTAAAAGTTATCCAATTCATCATTGGAGTGTAACTTTAGCTCAACTCCCTCCTCATTTATGGAATTCTGTTTCACTTGATTATAAAAATAATAGACCATTCGTACCTATCATCCGAGATGGAAATTATTTTTATTCAGTTAGTATTACTAAATACGATGAAACATTCAGAAACATTTACGATGAATTAATGAAAGGCTATAGAGCTGACAATAATAGATTGAAAGAATTATTAAGTTTATTGGACCAAGAAACAACTGGATGGTTAATTATTCGCGCAAATGAATTTGTAAAAAGAAATTATGAAGCTATAAATTAAATAAATATAACTAAAATTAAATAAGTAATTTAATTTTAATTATTGGCATAAGTTTTTAGATACAGCTACTCTGTAGATGATGTAGATGTGAGGAAAGAATAAAGCAGCTAAGAAATCTAATAATACAAAAGAACCGTTGCACTTAAATGATAAGTAGATTGCAAAAATACTAATAATCATGTGAAATACACCATACATGCATTGTACAGGTTTTACAGGTCCAGTATGCATTCTAGATGATTGTACGTTAATACCAGTGGTACGTCCTAAATTTGCATTTGGGTTGCTTCTAGGATTTACACCATAATCTTCTTTAGAAGGATCGGCAATATAGTTTCCATAAGGATCATAATCCATTTTATATAATTAAGTTAGAAAAAAATTGATTTAAATATTTTTATAATATTATTTTATATTATTAATGAAAATCAATTTCCCACAATTTAAAACAAAGTATCCAAATATATTAAATATTGGCTTTACTGATAATAAAACCAGAAAGAGAAAACTAACAAATGAATCTGTTTTAGTAATTTTAGATGTAACTGGTTCTATGAGTGAATATTTAAATTCAAAAAAGAAAATATCAAAGGCTGTAGCTATTAAACAAGTTTTGACTGAATTAAATAAAAATTTTATATTAGATATACTTCCATTCAATGCAGTTCCTCACGATCTTTGTAAAGTAACAAATATTCCAGAACCATATGAATGTACTAATTTCACACCAATTGTTCCTGAACTGAAGAAACAACTTGCAAAAGATATTTATGGTGCTGTTCTGTTTGTTTCAGATGGATTACCTTCTGAGGATAAGAGTGATGCAGATTCAGCTATTAAAAATCTAGGTAATATGACTCGTGAAGCTGGTGCAAATCCAGTATCAATTGCAGTAGGTGATGGTGCAGATGGTATTGCTTGTGCATTGTTTTCAGGAAATCGTGGCTATGAATGCTTTCTAAAGTATGAAGACCAATTTGGTAATCTAGTTGATGATATTAGTAATGGTATTAACTGTAATTATGTTCTAATAGATTCTGGAGAGTATATTCCAGTTGAATTAAGTGGTAATTATTATTATTTAACTTCAGAAGAAAATGTAGAAGTGACCCCTAATTTAACTATTGAAAATATTATGAAATATTTGAACATTATATTGTTACAAGAATTTTCTAAGGAGAATTCTAATTACATTGAATTGAAAGAATTTGTTGAATTTATTGTAAAAGGTATTCCAGATGTAGTAAATAAAAATATGATTTTAACTCATTTTAATAATATGATTAATGATGTGATTTCTAAAACCAGGGAGCAACATAATACACCATCAATGATGAGTGCTAAGAAGAATGCTTTTAGAGCGCTATCACAACAAGTATAATAGACAAAATAAAAAATTGCACTATTTTTCATTTACTTTATTTATTTTAAATACAATGACTAAACTATTTAATCTAATTCTATTTATTCCTATCATTTCTGCTCAATTAATTTCAATGGCTATTTGTGATTATAGCGAATGTAAAAGAGGTTGTACAAAATGGACTACAAATGCAGGAGTATGTTATCCTTGTGGTAGTATCTATTGTATCACCACTCTATCAAGTATTACTTTTTATTATGATTCATCCTGTTTAAGCACTGCAATTTTAGACAATAAGCCTTTACAAAACGTACCTATAACAGTTGATAATACTTGTAATCCACTCATTTTTAGTGGTACTGTTATTGGTTATTCTCAAGCATTAAATCTATCTATGTTAATTGGTCTAACTGTTGGATTTTCATTACTTGCAATAGGTGCAACAATTGCATCTATATGTTATTGTAAAAAAAATAATAAATGTTGTTATAAAAAGTATGGAATTAAATCAACACCTCAACCAGATATTCCTGAAAAAACTTTAGACCATCCCCCGGCTTATACAAATACGGTGATGACTTATAATAATCCAGTTATCAATTATTAATTTATCAAAATATATAATGTCTTTCAAAGAAAAATATTTAAAATATAAAAATAAATATATTAATTTAAAAAATCAAATTGGTGGGTCAAATAGTTTAACCTTTAATGAAAGTAGAATGATTCAAAATAATAATTTATGTTTTAATAATGTTGTTATTTATTTATTTTATTCAATTCCTGAATTTAAAAATGCAATATTAGAAAATACTTCTGATTCTTTTTTAAAAAAATTATTTAGATTAATGGATAAAAAAATTACAGTTTCATCAGATATAGTTAATGATAACTATATATTATTCAATAAAGATGATGAATTTTATAATCAATATGTAAAATTTATAAAAGACTTTTATATTTTAGCAAATAATTATGATGAAATAGGGATTAATGGTGAAATGGGATTTCTTAATGTAAGTTTAATAAATTTTATGGTAGTATTTTCTGTTATTATTAAAAATTTATTTTGTTATTTTATTGATAATGGTGAAAAAATATATTTTATAGAAGACACAATACCATTAGAAATTATTACATTTAATAAATATTTAATTAGACCACCATTTGATTCGGATTATATTAATATTAAAAATTATAATATAAGACTAGGTGAACATACTTATGAATTAGTTGCTATTTTGAGTGGAGTATATATAAGTAAAGAAGAAGCAGGTGATGGATATGACGAAGGCGCTGGTGGTCATTATTGGTTAGATATATATAATAAATCAACTAAATTATATACAATGATTAATGATTTGGAAGATTCAGTAAAAAAAGATTTTAATAGAAGTGAAAATCCATCTGCAAAAGCAGCTATTGCTTGGTTAATATATGAAAAAATTTAAATTTATTTTTTAGTGCCATTCTTCTCCGCAATAATCTCCAACACATCCTCCAACTTTAATTCCTCAAAATCATAATCTTTGGGAATAGGTATATTAGATTTTGTTTTACCTGAAACAATTTGTAAAAATGGACCATATTGTCCATTTTTAACATTGATTACTTTATTTTTAACTGTAAAAGTTTTTAATGCAAATTTATCTGCAGCACCTTTTGCACTTGCTTCTAATAACGGTTTAATTGATTCCAAAGTTATTTCATCAGTGGTTTCATTAAATGGTATATTCTTATCTCCATATTTGATATAAAGACCAAATGGACCCTTACTCAAATAAACTATTTTTTTATTAAATGTTCCCAAGTCCATTGGATATTTCAATAGGAGTAAAGCGTCTTCTAATTCTATGTCTTCTGGATTGTCTGTCTTAACTGAAGCATATTTCCATTTTTGTAAATCTTTAGATTCTAGTCTTTTAACATAAGGACCATATTGACCAGAACCATAATAAATTTCTAATCCAGTTGCATCATCAATTCCTAGTAATTTATCTCCATTGCCAATAGTTGGATTTTCTTTCACTTCTTTATTTAATTTAATACAAATAGGATTAAATAATTCATAAAACTGTTGTAGTACATTATACCATTTAGCTTTTCCTTCCGCAATTTTGTCTAAATAGTCTTCGAAATCTGCAGTAAACTTTATTTCCATAACTGGTAAAAAGTTCTTAACTAAGAATTCAACAATCTTATTTCCAATAGCAGTAGGAACTAACTTTTTATTTTCTTTTCCAACTTTAACCTTCTTAGTTGATTCTTTAATAGTCATACTTTTATTATTTGTTAATTCTAGATTATTTGAATCTTTCTCTACACCATCTATATTTTTAATCTCTACATATTTCTTTTCTATAATCTTACTAATAATAGATGCATAAGTTGAAGGTCTCCCAATTCCATTTTTCTCTAGAAACTTAATAAGCCCAGCTTCATTATATCTTAAAGGTAGTTTAGTATATTCTTCAGCTACTTTAATCTTATTCATATCAATCGTATCCTTTTCTTTAATCTCTATTTTACCTTTAACAGTTTCATCTTCTTCACTACTGTTATCATATAATTTTAAAAATCCATCAAATTCTATATTTTCTAAAGTAGATATAAAATTATATTGCTTTTTCTTAAATTCTAGTAAAGATACTTTATTCTTTTGAGCATCAATAGAAATAGTTTGAACATTCACTTTTGCATTAGCCATTTGACTAGCAACTGTTCTTTTCCAAATTAATTGATATACCTTGTGCAAATCACCTTCTATTCCTTCAGGGTCAGATTTATCAATTATAGTTGGACGAATTGCTTCGTGAGCTTCTTGAGCACCCTTACTCTTGGATGAATAAGTTTTAGTATCAGAATACTCTTTACCATATTCTTTTTCAATATACTTTTTACAAGCCTTCAAAGCATCTTCAGATAAATTAGTTGAATCAGTTCTCATATAAGTAATTAATCCAGCTTCATATAACTTTTGAGCAGCATCCATAGTTCTTTTAACTGCAAACCCCAATTTAGTTGAAGCATCTTGTTGTAGTGTAGAGGTAATAAAAGGAGGAGATGGTTTTCTTGTTGATTGTTTATTTTCAACAGTTATAACTTTGAAAATAGTTTCTTTATCAATAGTTTTCAAAAAGCTTTTAGCATCTTCAATAGTCTTAAATTGATAATTTAGAACACCATTAAACTTTGTATCTTTTATAGAAAAATCAGCAGTAGTTTTTAGAAATGGTTCAGAAATAGCATCAGCAATTTCTTTTTCTTTATCAACTAAAATTCTAATAACTACAGATTGAACTCTTCCTGCACTATCACCGACTTTATAATTCCATAAAATAGGACTAATTTTGTAACCCATTAATCTATCCAACAAACGTCTGGCTTGTTGTGCTTCAACTAAATCTTCATTGATTTGTCGGGGTGTAAGTAGAGCATCAGTTATTGCTTTTTTAGTAATTTCGTGAAAAACAATTCTTTTGGGGTCTTTTAGTTTTAAAACTGTTCTAAGACTTCCTGCTATAGCTTCTCCTTCTCTATCTTCGTCAGAAGCTAAGATAACTTCTTTACATTTAGCAGCTAAATCTTTCAAGTCTTTAACTACATTCTTTTTATCTGGAGAAATTATATAATTAGGTTTAAAGTTATTTTCAATATCAATTGACATTGTTTTTTTATCTAAATCTTGAACATGACCGATTGATGCTTTGACAATATATTCACTTCCTAAGTATTCATTAATTTTTTTAATCTTACCAGGAGATTCTACAATTACTAGAGTTTTTGACATTAATTTATATATTTATTATATTAAGTTATTTTAAATCAATTTTTAGACTTCGTTAGAAAAATTGATTATTATACATTTTTAACATAATCTAATTACTTAATGCAATTTACACTAAAAAACAATACAATTAAGATTGATAATGGAGACCACTATTATACAGGTGATATCTCTTCTGAAATGTTTCCTGAAGAAATTAGAGATAATTATGAAGAAATCGTTAATCAATCATTTGAAAACTATTCTGATGATAAATATTCAGTTTCTATTGTTAATAATTTTGACCTTAAAGATCCAAGTTTCACCATTACTTTTCAATACAATGTAAAACCATTTACATTTAAACGTAATATTCTTATTCCAGTGGTTTATCATTTGAAGGATTTTCAAGATTATACCAATGAAAGGATTGAAAAGCTAGATAATGAAGTTGCAACCCTTCGGAGTCTGGTTGAATCTCTATTAAATAAGAATACTATTGACGACGATGAAGAGGAAGAAGATGATGATGATAGTACTTTGAGTGAAGATGAAATTGTTGAAGTTCCAGTAAAGGGAGGTAAGAGAGTTCCTGTAGTAGTTCAAATGAAAAGTAGACAAGTTGCTGCTAAAAAGTAATTTAAAATTAATTTATAATTATTATTAATGCCATATTCAGATATTTTTAGAAAAACTTGGGTCAAAACTATTAATTTACAAAACAAAGAACTTTTTGATTTATATGTTAAAGCTGGATATAAATATATAAGAAAATTAAATGATCGACAAACCATAAAACCTTTGGTTTTTTGGTTAGCTATTTTTTAGCTATGCTAAAAAATTGACCTTTTGAAAGTTATATGCGAACACCAACAATTGGATGCACTGTTGAATTATTTTTTGTTCAAGAAACAGAATGTGTACTTTTAGATTCTGTTAAAGGAAGAAAATTAATAAATAAGCTATGTTACTTTTAGAAACATATTGGATAATGAGTTTAATTAAATAAATTTATATATATTAAATTAATATGAATTTAATATATGCGTGTTTATTTTTAAATAAAGATCAATTAGATTTGTTAAAATTATTTTTGTTTAGTATTAAACTTTATTCTAATATAGAAGAAATTGTTATTTTAACCAGTTCAAATTTTGTAGAAGATTTGGATAAAATATCAATAGAATTTAATATTTCAATTAAAATTATGTTAACTAGCTGTAATTCTATTGAAGATTCAATGGTAAATAGATATAAAATATTTAATTATCCAGAAATTAACAAGTATTCAAAAATACTTTATTTAGATTTAGATATCATAATTCAAAAAAATCTAGATATCTTATTTAATCTTGAATTAGAAGATAAAATTTATGCAGTACCTCAACCTAATACTAAAATTGAATCACCTCATTTTGGAGCTCAATTATTTGATTTTACAAAAATAAATAAAAATACTATAGGAATCAATGGAGGTGTTCTTTTATTTAAAAATACTAATACGATGCGTTCTTTATTTACAGAAATTTTGAATCATCGAGATGAATTAATTAGTAAAAATATTAAAATATTAATTATGGATCAATGTCTTTTAAATTATCATGGATATACAAAAAATTTATTAGGTCCTAATATTCTTTCTCAATATATTAATTTAGCAAATCCTTTAGAAATTCCGATATCTCCAGTAAACAATAATGATATTATTATGAATCATTTTTATGATAAAGGAAATTTACCAAAGATTCAAAGATTAAAATATCATCTAATGCATCTTTTAAAATTATTAACAAATAATCCACCAATTTATAATTTAGAAAAACATATTGTTTTAAAACAATTTAAATGGAATGGGTGTAATTTAATTTTCGATCACGAAGGTATTTTAAGAACAACTTGGGGAATAGGTAGATATAAATTTATTAGTGATTATATTGCTATAGCTAATTGGTCTGGAATAAATCATACAATAATATTTAATAAACTTTATAATAAGTTTTTATCAATTAATAATAACAATTGTGAATTTAATACTCATAATCAAAATACTATTTTAAAAGATTGTATACCTGAATCTCCTCAATTAAATAAATCACTTGTATATTTCTGTGTTTTTCATCAACAAGGATATGCAGATTTACTTGAATATTTATTAAAATCATTAAAACTTTTTTCAAATTATGATTCTATTGATTTATTAGTATTTACATCTGAAAATTTAGTTAATTATATTCAAAAAATAGTAGATAATCTATATTTAAAAATAAATATAAAGACATTTAATTTTACAACAATGCACGAAGCAGGATGTGCTCGTTTACATATTTTTGAATATGAAAATATAGATGAATATAGTAATATATTATATTTAGATACTGATATTATTATAGAAAGTGATTTAATGAAATTATTTAATTGTTTGAAAGAAGATAAATTATATGCTAAAAATGAATATGATATTCATGGTTCTGGTCACGGTGGTTTATTTTTTAATTTTAATGATTGGAATCCAAAACAAGCATCTTTAAATTCAGGAGTATTATTATTTAAAAATTCAATTAATATGCGTAAATTATTTAATACTATTAATAATCATATTGCAACTTTAAAAACAAAAAATACAATTATACCAGAATGTATGGATCAATCTTTTATTGCTTATCATTTTATTAAAAATAATATGTGTAATTTAGATGATATATCTGATTT
>Ga0114968_10002842_pt1 | contig 13102 bp, 1 predicted proteins | sample M_130807_EF_Meta_FD_87020 | JGI IMG/M metagenome (GOLD analysis project Ga0114968, IMG submission 87020) | Freshwater microbial communities from Lake Montjoie, Canada to study carbon cycling - M_130807_EF_MetaG | ecosystem: Environmental > Aquatic > Freshwater > Lake | place: Lake Montjoie... | reverse complement strand
GTAACCTTTCTGACCACGATGGAGCTTGACAGAGTCTGGAACAGCGGTTCCACGATGAGGTTGAATTGAATTTTGAACTTTGCTGAGAGCATCAGAAAGTGCGTAAATGTGACCTCTGTCAATCCCCTTCTGGAACTGGTTATGAGCGAGAGTAGCTAACATATGAAGACTGGAGACAGGAACTTCAGTCTCATCTAGGTTAGCGAACATGTACTCCTCATCGTCGTCATGCCCAGACTCAGGTGCTTGTGGTGAAGCAGTCAGTGCGTGGATTGAGTTCGATTCTCGCTTGCCACTGTTGCTGCGACTCTTATCCTTGTGAGAAGGAGGAGCAAGAGTGAGTGCTGAAATAGGAACATGACCATCTTTATGCATCAGATCATCTTCGAGAGCATCATGAGCTTGACGTATAGCGTTTTTGGCAAGGATGCGAACACCATCTAAGTACTGACGTAGAGCGTCAGTGACAAATAGTCGTCTGTCGAGACACTTGAGGAAGAAATCTTTATACTTATTATGACGGACGGCATTACGAACATAATTGTGTCGAGTATCGGAATTATGTCCTGGGATTTTGTTAAGAAATATCTCGACCATACTGTTTGCACGAGGTTTAGCATTCATGGCAGGGATATGGTTAATAATATCTTGTGTTGTCATCCCATCAGTAAGATATCGATAGAAGTCTTCAAAGTCATTGATGTAACTATGGAGATCTCTTAGAAAGATGACTCGATTAAGTAGAAGCGTTGGATCATAAGAGGACTGACGTTTAAAGCGAATGATCTCATTGCTTTGGAAAACTTGTAACATACAATTTTGACCTTTGGGTATTACTAGTCTACGTAAGTGACTAAGGATATCAACTGTAGAAAGGTGAGATAAATCAAATCTTGAAATGGTTCGACCATCTGTGAAATCTTCGTTAGCTGCTTGCAATATGATATCTTCATGAATAGCTTTGAAAACAGGGTACTGTTGTTCAGCATGGCGAACCTTATGATCAAACTTTACAACCTCTTTGCTGAACTTATAAACAGCTGGCAATGTCAGTTCAGGCAATCTGAAAGAGACCGGAGGTTCAGTAACAGATACGACGTGTTGAGCTGTAGCGGTTTGTTCGGCAGCCGTAGGTCTGAGAAGTGGCTCTGTAGGGTTCGGCATTCCATATACACCTGTAGGATTAACACGTGGAGGCATTGAAGGTGCACCAGGAACACGACCAGTTGGGTATTGATAAGCATTTTGATGAATATTTGGATGTCCTGTTGGTTGTGTTGAGTGTGCTGGTGGATGCGTTGGATATGTAGAAGGAAATGCACCAGGAGAAGGTATTGGGTAAGGAGTTGAGGGTGAGAAGAAAGGAGCATGTGCAGCACCTGGCACAGGGTTGGTATAGTAGAATGGAGCTGATGATGAGTTAGAAGTTCCAAACACAGATCCAAAAAACTCTCTCGCGTTAGGAACTTCCATTACTCTAGCACCATGTGGTAAAGGAACATGATGCTGGGAAGGATGTTGAAAAGATTGCTGATAGTAAGTTGGAGGTGCTTCGGCTTGTTGATACATGGGATTCTGATGATATATGAACTGTTGGCTTTGGTTCTGACCTTGCAGCATCTGTCTGAGACGTTCTGTATCAGGGTTTCGATGACCTTGGTTGTGACTCGAAGACTGATAACGAATGCCTTGTGAACCTGCAAAATATGGATCTTGTTGGAGAGGTGCTGAAGGAGCAGCAGCGGCTACATTTTCAGCTCTTCTCGCAGTGTCTTCATATTGAAATGAAGGCATGAGTTCAATTCTGGAGGGTTCAATATTAACGTTGGTGCTTCTATTAGGGCTGGCACCATGAGTTGGAGGGTTCACATCATAAAGAACGTCGTCAAATACATAGTAGAAGCAGGCGCGCCCTGCTGTGTATAATCTAACGTGCTTAATGTTTTCAGCTAATGGCCCATTGAGCATTTGGCGAGACCATATGCCTGTCCTTCCATTGGGGCCTTCTTTTAAGATATTTCCTTTTGAGAGATCCCAATGAGTATTACCTGCAACTCTGTTGGTTACTGGGAGCATTATATCGAGAGGCTCTAATGGTATGTTTACAGGACCTATTACAATGGGTTTATAATAAACACCATCTCGTGTAACTCCTGCATACGTAATTTCTGTGTTTTCTAATTCAGCCTCTTCTTGAATAGAACCACTTGTTCCAATACTAAATGTATCAGCGAATGCATGCTGATCATTATGTATGGAACCTTCACTGCCTTCATTGGCAGCATAATCTAATGGTACGGTAGATCTATAACCAATACTCTCGTCTGTATCCATTGGATTGTTAGCGAACGAATCATTTGATGATGACATTTCTTGGACTCTAAGCGACTTGTTAATTATTAATGTATGTAAATGATACTGATAACTTCGTAGCTTTCCGAGATTCTTTAGATTGTTTCTTTATTTCTTTACTTCTTTTAATGTTGGCACTATAATATAACAATTAAATCAACTTTGAATAGCAAATTCAATGATTCTATTAACTTTAATTTATCTTTAATTTCTTTCCTTTGAAATAAGGATCTTATATATCAATTTGTTGAGCTTTGATGGCGGAACAACTTGATGCTTTGGGTTGAGTGTTTAATGTATAGCAATAGCTTATAAACAACAACAAATTCTAGAATTGAAGTCGCACGTAGCTTCCAGTAAAATATAACGACTGGCTGAATCAGAGAACCGCTTGATCAGAGCACTATACCTGGTTTAAAGCTAGATCTAGTTGGTCGTTCGAGGACTGACACAAACGTGTTTAAGAACTATTACGTGACAATAGGTAAACAGTATCACAATGACAAGTACGTAAGATATCAAACAATGTTGGATATCTGAAGTAGGATGCAAAAGATACTAACAATGATCTCAATGAATATATGCGATATAATCAATAAGATGCAATAGATAGCAATTCTATATAAGTACAATGACGATTGTAATCTTAATAGAATAAGATGATTGATATAGAGAGCGTCTCTATGATGAATGTATATGACGATATACGATGCTATTAGTATGCGATACTAATGATAACAATGTTAATGAACAGAGTTATTTATATTACAATACAAAGTAATATATATGAAACAATACAATAAATGTGTATGTTGTGAAATGTGGTAATAATTAGTTTGTTAATACTTTTGCAATGCTTTTTCTACTTCCTTCTTGATGATCGTCTTTTGTGACATCCGACCTGTTTGAACTTGCATTAACGGATAGAATAGTACAACTGACTTGTATTCCTGGATGATGTTTGACATGTCCAAATCATCTAGGAGTACATGAGTGTATAGATGTTAAAGAATCAATGTAATGATCTAGAACCATTTAACGTTGAAGTATTAGCGTCTTCTCAACGATTATATTAACGTATCTACATGGTGTTTCCATATCACTGCCCCTCTCCAAGGAAAAATTTTATTGATGTGAGTATCGTATCTAATGTTTTCAATAAAACTACCCCTCTTCGACAGGTGAAAGTGTATGAATAGTTGATAAGTGTGGCAAGATGGTCTTTGAAAGGATGTTAGTCATGTGAGAGGACAGGTAGATTCAGTGGAGTACTGACAATTTGAGTATCCTGTCCATAGTATTGGTATATTGTTCATAGTTGGTCTAACAATATATATGTATGAAGACGAATCGTTTCAAGATAGAGTAGGATTGCTTTGAATTGTATTAGAGTAGTTGGTTGTTGGTGTTGTTCCATATGCATTAGCGATGCATTTGCAATAATAAATTAAATAAATAAATGAGATGAAATGAATGTAGTAGTGTTGTGTGGTATATACAAATGTGTTTTAAAGTAGTTGGTGGAGTGATGATGATGATGCATAGATGAGAATCGATTTTGTAAAGAATCAACTTCAGTCTATGATGTGTATGGTAACTGTACCTTAGTTAATGTTTGCACTGTCAGATGGATATGACAAGGTAGGTCGATTTGGCCAATAGCTGATAGAAGGAATGTCGTCCATGGCATGTAGATTCAACTCTATTGGATCTGGATTTTCTTCTGTTGGAAAATACTTGAAACATGTGCAGCTGTGGAATCTCGTTACTGGCAGATATCCTCTTGCTAAAGGTGAATTCTCATCCATTGGGAATGGTGACTCATCGTGTCCAATGTCTAAGTGATCGTGATGTGGCAGCACATAGGCCCTGAAAGTAACTGAAGGCTTGAAGTAGTACTCATAGTCATCTACATATACTACTTCGCGTGCCAATGTCTCTATATGACCATAGTATCTTGAGAAGAGATTTGCAGGATTGTAACTAATAGCTGCAAGCAATGTAGCTTCTTTAGACTCAAAGTCTTCAATGCATTTGATTGCAGTACGTGTTGGAGGTGGTGTTGGGATGTAACTGATTTCAGTAGGAATGACTACAATGGGTTCTCCATCAACAGTAAATGAACAGCATCCTAGGTTCCTTGAGCTGTGTGAAATAATAGCAAATGGTTCTAGATTGGCTTTCATTGCGATCACTAAAGAATGTGAAACTTCGATACAATCGCCAGGTGTGATGCTTCGCTCGTAAGGATATGGTGACATTGTTAGCAAGGCTGGCATAACGGCATTGATTGTTGATCCAATGACATGGATGAGTGCCCATCTACTGTTTTCAATAGGAGGAATCATGGTACGATATAGAGCCCGATTGCTAGCATTACAAAGTCGTTCTTGCAACATTGCTATAATAGTTGGATTGCCTCGAAATTCTTCGTTGTAGTCGTTGTTAGGAAGCTGGGAAAGATTAACATACTGACCTGAACATGAGTATGTAGACAGTGGAATATGACCTCTCTCGTAGTCTGCTCTGTCTGCTTCTATATCTTTATCACCTGCCATTACATAGAGGTCCATACAGAGCACGCGTGCATAAACAGGCTGTTTGTTCGCTGGTAGGTTGGGATCGCTCGTAATTGCAATGACTGTTGTTGGCGACTGTTTGAAAAGCCGATAACGTAGTGTGATCATGAAGTAGGCTATAGCATTTTGGAGCACTGAATCTGAAGGTGTCATGGAGGATAAAAGAACCGTGTTGGTTGAGAAGGAGAAAGCTTGATCTTGAGGGAGAGCTTCAAGTTTAACTATGTCCTCGGGAGAGAAATCAGGATTCAGCAACTGTTGTTGTGTTACTGTCTGTCTAGATGGTGTGATACTGTCTTCAATTACGAACGCTTCAAACGTATTTATATTCACTTCGTAGATCTCAACAATTTCATTTTCTGCGGTACCTGAAGACAGTGCTATCAGATAGTTGAAAGGTAGGAAGCAGTCCAGTGTGTCACTGATTCTGGCAGTATGGTAATCTACGCCAACAATGATGAGCCGTATATGTTTATTACTATTAAGTAATGATGAACGTGATGGACATAGCTGATAGTATACATCTGATGGACTATTAGAATCTTGTGATGTTGATGGTGATGTGCTACCATCCTCATGTGCTTCAAATATATGAGTTTCATAAAGTTCTTCCATGTGCTGTAGTTGTTCAAATGTCACCTCTGGAAGATCCGACAAGGCAGTGGTGGACGTATCCTGAAGGTGAGTGTTCTCGAGCGAATTTAGCGTAGGAATCTTGCTAACATCTTCTTCATCTTCTTCATCATCTATGTTGGTTAGAACAGGAGTGTTACCAATATTAGTATCTATATGTAAGGCATATGGGACTCCCATCATCGAATCGCGAAATTTTTGGAGTTGGGGGAGACGAGTGAGTTGTCTGGTACTGAGTATTAAAGGACTACAATGTGTTGGGTTTATTTCCATAACAGAGGATATTTCACCCTGTAAGTGATGCGTAGAATAACACATAGGATCAACGGTACAGTGTGTGGATCTGAACTCATTTTGTTCATACTTACGACTGCGAAATTCTTTGAAGAGAGGAAAGAATCTGCGTATAGTGGGTCCCATATTATGAGCATCGAAAACGGTGTGTATAGTTATCTTTCCTAAGACGATACAAACTGCAAGAATAGCGTAATTCTGATCATCACCAAGAAAATAGATGGGTTCGAGTACACGCTTGGAGGAGTCAAACTCAGGTATTTTGAATGCATCAATCATATCCAAAATCACAAGTTTAGCTGTGGCGAATTCGTACTGAGTAATTGTTTCAACTAACTGTTGGAGGCTTCGATACCTATCAATGGATATATACGTTTCCAGATTCGTCAAAATAACTAATTGCAGAATTGCACGGAAACGATCGACGTTGTGCAGTTCACAAACTTGTTGGGACGTAGTGACACGTAGCTGATGTTGAGGTTGAAGGAATAAATTTGGCTCCCAAACAGGATCAGTACAGTAGCTTAGTGAGGCGGGCCCCTTGATAAGAAATAATGCTAGCGCTGAGACAAACATGAGAGAACCAGTGTGTCCGTTTTGATGGAGTTGGAACCTTTCTAAGATCGGCATGATTTTCCCAAAGTAGTAGTTAAGATTGTCTGAGTCGGTGGGATCGAATTGTTTATCCATAATCATTGCAAGAGCGTTTATTTCTCTGTCTTTTAAGTCTAGTGCTCCTACTACGGCATGCCATAGTCGATTAGAGGACTTGACATTCTTTGCTTGTACAGCTTCTAAGTATGCAGCGATGTAAACGAGAGCAAGAATCAGTTTCTGTAGGTTGCGACGAGTCGTGACATCCTGAATAAATCGGAAAGAATCAGAGCTGATTATGATAGTTTCAATGCAGTCTGTCATATGAACCACCTTGGTGCATTTGGCGAAATACAGTGCATAGGATTCTGCGACATCATCAGGGTCTTCGATATCCAACTCTAAGTCTAGTAGATCTGAGCGAATGTGCTCCATGTGAACAACAGTCCAATAGAAGGAGTTCATGGCAGCGACAATGTAATATGCAAGCGGTGTCATTTCACGTTTGAGAGAGGCATCTGTAATTACTCTGGCCAAGCCTTGAATGACACTAAGTACACCACTTAAGCTAGAGAGATGAACGAAACTTGCTGGGATTAACTCAGTGGGAATGCCAAGAGTGGACTGATCATCGCTTGGGACGTGTAGCAATTGCTGTAAGGTTGCACCGAGGGTAACCATTTTGGGGACGACACTTGTACTAGCGATAGGCCATGAGACAACAGGAGTGAATGATTCCATAATTTGCTTTAGGGCAATCTCCAGATCAGAAACTAGCTTAACAGAGAGCCATGGACCATCTAAAGGAAGACCTTTAAGGATGTCAAGTGGTAGCTGACGAAATGTACCCGCGGCAATTTTGAGAAGTTGAGACCGATCGAGAACACTTGGTAAACCTTGAGCTTCGTATGGATGAAAGTTGCCACGAGCAAGAGTGTTGTAACCTGCCAAGGGATCTGTGAAAGAGATAGATGCCTTGTTTCTGGCGGTGAACATAGCCTTGTTTGTGTTGTTACAGAGGACCATACCACTGACTTTGTTGTAGCTTGGAGACTTGAAAAATTCGATGAGATCTTTGAGGTTGGAAGCATCCACAGATATCTCAGCATGAGTAGCACTAGCATGAGTAGCATTAGGTTCAGCAGCATTGCGAGCATGAGAAGCATTAGGTTCAACACCATTACAAGCATGAAAAATATCACGATTAGTACCATCATGAGCATGAGAAACATGAGAAACATCACGATTGATACCATCCGTAGGAATGCCTTGAGATACAATAGGTTCAGCAGATTGGGTATTAGTATCATTGATGATGTTGTCATTAGCATGAGCACCATTACCACCATCATCATCACTGACAGGAGTGCCATTGAAGAGGAGACTAAACAAGTCATCATCAAGATCATTATGAATGAAAGGATTATTACCATCGATGAAGAGAACATCAAGATCGGCATCATTGAGAATTGGAACAGACATGGTTGCAGCGAAGTTTGTAAGCTTTGAAGACTTTAGTAATAACAATCAATAAATATACTTCGTATACTATGATTATTATTAAGGAAATCAACATTTCTTATACTCGTGCAATTACATTGTGAGTCAGACTGATCCTTACGTGGCACTTAGCCTACTAGTGATGGCTTATGTATTGTGTAATGATGTAATGATGTTACTACATGTTGTTATTTAGATGGTGCTAGTATTGTGTTCATATTTAATATTGATCGAATATCCAGATTTCGCGCATATGAATCATGATACTGTGTTCCTGGATGATGTGTAACTGCCGATGCTGTCCTAATGATATAACTATGCTACTGTGTAGAAGTAATGTGTTACTGAAATGAACTCGAATGCTTAATTCTATAACTTTTGTTTACCATAGAAGTGTTGAATAGGATGTTATGTTATGTTATGAACTACTTGTGTATGTATGTATTGGATGAGTTGTATGTGTTGTTGACTCTGTTCTCATGTTGAGTTGTGATATATGTACAATGAGTTGTGAAGGGGGATAAATGAAAAAGGACTATAAACAATATATACATAGAGAACGGAGAACGATTCTAGCGCAACCTAATTCCATTGTTAACAATATAGTCATTGTTAACAAGAATCATTGTGCTTGAATCGAGGCTTGTTCTCTGTAAGAACTGGTGAAAGAAAGCTGAGTCATAGACGATGGACTTGCTGAGCACTGAGATGTATACGGTTGCTTTTGTTCTTATCATGTTCTTGAATTCCTTTGGAATGACTTCGATGTAGTAGTCTTTGCCCTTTTCAAAAGGAAGCTTTAGCTTGACAAATCGAGCATAATCATATATTTGAAGGCGAAGATAACGTGGTGAATTCAAGGAAATATCGAGGGGTATTAGATTAAGATCTCGTTTCTGCTTATCGAATTCTTTCTGAGTGACGAGCAAGTGTATGTATTCAAAACCGAGAGATTCAATATACTTCTCATATTGAACTGTTTGGAACAGATCGTTGGAGAATTTGATGTATTCAGTACGATTATTACTGAACAAAATCTCAAATGTAAGGTCGGTGCGTTTGAGGATATTGCCATGATGGGATATAAACTTCTTGACAAGGATCTGATCTGATTCCATTTCACCTGCTTCAAGAGCTTGTTGATCAGCAGGGCGATCATCTGTGGACGATGGATACCATAATTTTACTTCGGTACAATGAACAGTTCTTGTATTCCCAGTGGCAATGTGCTGAATATGAATATCATTCGTAACTTGATCTTCTAACACTTCGTATACGCCACTGAAGGATGGTTGGATTTTGAAGTCTTTGAAGGGCTTACGATTGAGAACTAGCAGTCTATCTCCCTTTTGAACTTTGTTATACTGTTCATCTGGAAGATTTTGGGCTGTTCTCTCTTCAATGAGCTGGCGTTGATAATCGGTAGTGATAGCACGTATGATTTTGAGATGCTTATGTAGATCGGAGATGAAGTTCGTTGGCTTTTGTCCGATGTCGAAGTTAAACTTGAAGTACTCAGAGTCTTCATGAGCGAATGTAGCTTGGAACGGAGTCATACCAATCTCTTCATTATAATGATTGTTAAGGCTGTAAAGGACCAGGTCAAGATATTCTGGGTTAGCCCAAAAGGTTCTGGATCTTTCATCTGATACTAGACATGAGAGATGTCTGAGAATACGATGATTACTAGCTTCAACGCCAGATGATTCAGGTCGATGTACTAAGGCTATTAGCGATTCAACGTTTCCAATATACTTATTGAGTTGGGTGACAGCGTCTGCAATAATATCTGAACCACTATCAGAACGAAGAATGTTGAATTTACCATATTTGCCAAAGAAGTTGAGTAGGGCTCTTGCGATTGACTCAGCAGTGTATTCGCTAGCTGGAACTGCATATACGAGTTTTGTAAACATGACGACAATGACGATGAGCGTGGTATAACCTTCTTTACTGGCTGGTGTTACGGTTAGTCTATCAATACCAGTACTACCTCTAAGTTCAGGTGGCTTTAGGTGTTTGACTTGTTCCCTGAGACCTTCGAAGGCTGTATTTCGGAATTGTTGACAAGTAGCACAAGAATCAACTGCTGCAAATATAACAGACTGTGGGATTTTATGTCCAGGATAGTACTTATTGAATAGCTCGTATGTCTTCTTTTGACCCCAGTGAAGGTTCGATCTATATCCATGAATTCTTCTGAATGCATGATTGAAGAGTTCTTGATTGTTCTTTAGTGTACCTTTGATGAGGGAGTCATTGTAGTCTTGTTCTGTAAGGCTAATTTGGTCTTTAGGAACAATATCTTTATCTTGAAGCAGAGCATAGTGCTGTCGATTGAATGTGTAAAGGAGCTCTATTAGTTTGCCTCGAACGTTGTTGATGTCTTGTCGAGTTACATTCAACTGTTGCATGGCATCTTTTAAAGCATATCTGGGATCCATACTACCTGCAGCACTGATAACTTCGATTTCATCAATAGTGTACTTTACGGCTTTGTCTTTAGATGCTGGATCCTTGAGAAGTGCTTCGTCATGCATGACGGCAATCTTATGTCTTGATGGATATTCCATATCGTTGACATATTGTAAGTATTCAGCGCTGACAGGAAGTTCAAAGCTGTATGTTGTTCTTGTTGTGATGATTTCTGCTATACGAATGATATTGCTGCCTTCAAGAGCACTTTCTAGACCGTCACATGACTTTGAGGAATCTAAACTGCCTAAGGTGATTGAGGCTCTATCTCTTAATAACTCTTTAATACGAGGAATACTACTAACTTCGTAGTAGTCGTAAGTACTGTCCTTAGCATGTTCCTTAGAGTTCCGATACTTAAGCTCGAAGGTATGAATGCCGTCCTTTATTCTGCGTCGTAACCACAAGTCGTTGACTGTGAGAGTGTGAAATGCAGGTACGTCGAAGTATATGTCAGTGAACGTCTTGGTTTTGATATTCATTCCGGCTATCTTCTTGACATTACTGAGAAAGGCTGGGTTTGATCTAAGCTTGCACTCTACTTCAAGGTGATCTTCAGGATGAGAACTTGCTGTTGGTGTAGGAGGCTGTGACTGAGGGCTTGTATCAGCTGCAGGAGCAATTGGTTTCTTGTATAGAGTGAGTTTTGGAAGCTGTTTGACTTCGCCACTAGGTACCTCTAATAAATCTTCATCTTCATGAACATTAAGAGAATCAGTATCTGCACTACTAAGATCAGTAGTATGTAGGGCCTCTTCTGCCTCTTGGCATTGAAGGACTTCAAGAGCGAACATGTCTTCCATCATACTCAGTGTAGCATCATCGCTTGGAATGGATGTTGATTTGCTTGCTGATTCATGCACGCGAGAAAGCATGTCAGCGACAACATTCATGCTGCCCTTAATATGTTGGACTATGAAGTTATATTGGCTAAGAGCAAACTTCCATCTTGTAATGATAGCTGATTCATTTGTGAGCATAAAAGAAAGATTTCGGTGATCGCATAATACGCGGAACTTGATACCAAGGAGGTAGTAGGAGAAATGTTTGATTGAAGCATACATGGCATAGGCTTCTTGCTTGAGAGTCTCCCACTTGCATGCTTGTGGAGAGAATTTTTTACTGAAGAATGCAATTGGACGATAGATTTCTTCTTTCGTGACTGGGTCGGTATAGATATTAGTAAGAGCTGCACCAATACCTGTTTCAGAAGCATCAGTAAAGAGAGCGAATGGAAGGCTATAGTCGGGAAGGTGGAGTGTGCATGCATTCAAGAGGCTTGATCTGAGCTTGAGAAAATCTTGTTCATAGTCTCGTTTCCATGTTTCTTTCGCTTTCCAAGAGAATTCTTTACGTAACATTTCATTGAGAGGTGCAGTGAGCTTGCTGAAGTCTGGGATGAATCGAGAGAAGAATAAGGCAGCACCAAGGAATCGTTGTAGACCTCTGACATCAGAAGGGAATACGACTTCTTGTAAATCATTGGCACGAGCTGGGTCTAATCTAACTGTTCCATTTTCGACAACTAGACCAAAGAAGAAGGCTTTTCTATCGCCAATTTTGGTCTTTTGCATCTTGAGTGTAAGGTTATGTTCTGCGGCACGGGCAATCATGATTTTGCCTCGTTCAAATAGCTCTTCAGGTGTGTGAGCAATGACGAGAAAGTTATCAAAAATAACAATGACAAAGTCGAGACCTTCGAATACTTTCTTAACAGTCATTTGTAATATAGAGCTGGCTGAAATGATTCCCTCTGGCAAAAACTGTGGAGCGAAGAGACCCCATGGTGTTTGAATGGAGAGATTGTTTTGAGTCTCTTCATCCAAAGGTATTTGATGGAACGAATTCGCCATATCTGTATCCCAGAAGTAAATCGAATCTTGAACTCGTGTGATTTCATATTCAACGTGTGGTATAGGATAAGGAATGTTGTCAAGATAAGCATTGATGCCTGGATAGTTGCCACAGAAACGAATGTAAGGATGTGTAGCCTTTGGTGCAATGACTAAGGCGACTGCAATAGGGCTGGTTGATGGACGATAAAGGTATGTGCATAAGCGATCGAATTCCTTTCTTGCTGCTTCGTAAATCTTGGGATTAACTGGGCGACTTTTCTCTTTCATATAACGAGGCATATCTTCTCGGAATTTGAGATGAAGTGGCTCCATCTTGAGACCTGTCCATTCTTTAGGAACGTAAACAGACATAGTAATCGGATCTTTCAAGAAGTCCATGATCTGAGGACACAGCTGTTTGAACTCTGAATTGACTTGCTTCTCGATGAGTTCCAAATAGATTTGAATAGCTTCTTCATGCGTAGTAGACAGATACTGTAGGAGTTCTGTATACGAACAAGGATCAGGTGTTTCAGTCTCTTCTGGACTCATGAGATTAGGATCATTAAAGAATGGATTCACTGTTTCAGGTAGATCATGTAACTGTTGGAAGCTATATGCATCTGCATTGGTGAGATCAATAAGACTGGTTGGATCATCCAAGTTGAGAGGGTTTTCAAACATGTGTATGTTATATGAAGTAGGATCTGAAAGTGATAGATGGAATAGATGATCATAACTGTTTTTGATCTTCATCGAATCATATCGAATCATATCAATGACGAGATCAGGGAAGTATTGTCTAATATGAGGTGCGCCTATAATGACAGGAGTTCCTTG
>Ga0114968_10002840_pt1 | contig 13103 bp, 10 predicted proteins | sample M_130807_EF_Meta_FD_87020 | JGI IMG/M metagenome (GOLD analysis project Ga0114968, IMG submission 87020) | Freshwater microbial communities from Lake Montjoie, Canada to study carbon cycling - M_130807_EF_MetaG | ecosystem: Environmental > Aquatic > Freshwater > Lake | place: Lake Montjoie... | reverse complement strand
GGCTTCAACGTGCTGCACCCCATGGGCTGGGATGCCTTCGGCCTGCCGGCCGAGCAGTATGCCATCAAGACTGGTCAGCATCCGCGTGCCACGACGGAGAAGAACATCGAAGGCTTTCGCGGCCAATTGAAGCGCCTCGGCTTCGCCTACGACTGGGACCGTGAGGTGAACACCACCGACCCCGGCTACTTCAAATGGACGCAGTGGATCTTCCTCAAGCTGTACAACTCGTACGTGAATGAGGCAGGCAAGGCACGTCCCATCGCCGAACTCGAAGGGCAGGGGCTTTCCCGCGAAGAGATCGACTCACGCCGTCTCGCCTTCGTCTCCTCCGCACCCGTGAACTGGTGCCCGGAACTCGGCACCGTGCTGGCCAATGAAGAAGTGGTGGACGGCAAAAGTGAAGTCGGCGGATTCCCCGTGGAGCGCCGCCCCATGCGCCAGTGGATGCTGCGCATCACCTCCTTTGCCCAGCGCCTCATCGATGAACTCGACGGCCTCGACTGGCCGGAAAGCATCAAGCTGCTACAGCGCAACTGGATCGGCCGCAGCGAGGGCGCGCATGTGAAATTCAAGATCGTAGGCCATGAGTCCGATGTGACGGTCTTCACCACACGCCCGGACACCCTCTTCGGAGCCACCTACATGGTCTTCGCGCCCGAGCATGCGCTGGTGGATCAAATCACCACGCCTGAGCATGCGGCGGCGGTCGAGGCTTATCGCAAAGTCGTCGGTTCCAAGTCCGATCTGGAGCGCACCGAACTCGCCAAGGAAAAATCCGGCGTCTTCACCGGCGCGTTCGCCATCAATCCCGTCAACAACGAGCAGATCCCCATCTGGATCGCCGACTACGTCCTCATGGGTTACGGCACCGGCGCCATCATGGCCGTGCCTGCGCATGATGAGCGTGACTTTGAGTTTGCGCAGAAGTTTGAACTGCCGGTCAAGCAGGTGGTGCAGCCACCCGAAGGCAAAGAGTGGCAGGGTTTCATCGACAGCGGCACCGCTGTGAACTCCGGTTTTCTCGACGGACTGACTACGCCTGAAGCGAAAGCCAAGATCGCCGCCTGGCTCGAAGAAAAAGGTCTCGGCAAAGGCACCACCAATTTCAAGCTGCGCGACTGGCTCTTCAGCCGCCAGCGCTACTGGGGGGAGCCCTTCCCGATCGTGTGGGAAGACGGCAGCCACCGCAGCATTCCCGAAAGCGAACTGCCGCTGCTGCCGCCGGACCTGGAGGATTTCCGCCCCACCGGCACTCCCGAGCCGCCGCTGTCCAAAGCCCCCGACTGGGTGCGCTACTCAGCCACAGCCACACGTGAGCTCAACACCATGCCGCAGTGGGCCGGCTCCTGCTGGTACTACCTGCGCTACTGCGATGCGCAGAACAGCGAACGCTTTGTCAGCGAAGAAGCCGAGAAGTACTGGATGGGTGGTGGCAAACCCGGCGGCGTGGATCTCTACGTCGGCGGCACCGAGCACGCCGTGCTGCACCTGCTTTACGCGCGCTTCTGGCACAAAGTCCTGTTTGATCTCGGCTACGTCAGCACGCCGGAGCCGTTTCAGCGTCTGGTGAATCAAGGCCTGATCATGGGCGAAGACGGCCAGAAGATGTCCAAGTCACGCGGCAATGTGGTGAACCCCGATGACGTCGTGAAAGAGTACGGCGCGGATTCGCTGCGCCTGTATGAGATGTTCATGGGCCCGCTGGAGCAAGTGAAGCCCTGGAGCATGAAGGGCGTCGAGGGCGTGTACCGCTTCCTCGCCCGCGTGTGGCGTCTCGTCATGGAAGTCAGTGAAGAAGGCGTGTGGAGCCTGTCTCCCGCGCTGCAAGACGTGCCTGCCAACAAGCAGGTCACCAAAGCCCTGCACGAGACCATCAAGAAATGCGGCGAGGACATTGAGAAGCTCAGCTTCAACACCGCCATCAGCCAGATGATGATCTGCACCAAAACCTTCACCGCCGAGGAGGTGATGCCCGTCTCCGCCATCGTCACCTTCCTCAAGGTGCTCAGCCCCTTCGCGCCGCATCTCGCCGAAGACCTGAACGCACACATCGCCACCAAGTTCCCAGCGCTGGCTGTGCAGGGCCTGCTCAGCGACACCACTTGGCCGACTTACGATCCCGCCGCCCTCATCGAGGACGAAGTGGAGATCGTCTTTCAGGTCAATGGCAAGCTGCGCGACAAAACCCGCGTGCCGCTTCAGGCCACCAAGGAGGAGATCGAAAAGATCGCCCTCGCCAGCGCCCGCGTGCAGGAGTTCATGGAAGGCAAGCCGCCGAAGAAGATCATCGTCGTGCCCGGCAAGCTGGTGAACATCGTGGTGTGAGCCATTCAGTTCACCGGCGGACCAGTTCGATCACTTCTTCAGCTTCGGCTCGCCGATGCCAAGTGTGATGAGTTCCTTGCGCACGGCAGCCATGTCTTCCGGCGAGACGCACAGCATCGCAAAGGAACCATTGTCCCGGACGATAAAAGCTGGCTGGCGTCCGAGCTTGAGTTCGCTGTTGAGTCTTTCCTCAAATTCACCTTCCTCGACGGAAGCCCACCAACTATACCCGTTGTTCAACTTAAGTGTGCTGGAATAGATGGCACGCCATTCGGTGCGTCCGAGGTCGTATTCGAAGAAAAGAATCTGCTGCCCCTTTTGCCACATCTGCTGCTGATTGGCGCGCAGAGCCTGAATGGTCATCCACGGGGTGAAGAGCTTCTCGCGCTCTTTGCGTTTCGCTGCCTCGATCTTGGAAGGGACGGACAACCGCACTTCATCTTTGGCCTGTATGTGGGCCAGGGTGGTCAGAACGAGAGAAACCACCAACCATGCAAAATGAGTTTTCGTTTTCATTACAGAAACGGATAAGTTAAAAGCAGGGTTGAAGTCAAGCATGCTGAGTACTCTTTTTTCCATAGGCATCCCCATGCTACACTGCTACTCCCAGGTCGGCTGTCATCGACGGCGTGCGGCAAAGCTGGCGTGCAGGAGTTCCTGGAAGGCAAGCCCGCCGAGAAGATCGGGCTAAGGCATTTCTTAGCGGATTACGGACACTCCTTGCCATGTTCTAACATCTATGGAAGGGAGCGATTGCGTTCTTTAGCCAGTCATGCTCATCGCTATCCTGCATTATTCCAAACCGCCCATCATCGGAGGCGTGGAGCGTGTGATCGGCGAGCAGGCGGCAGCGCTGCGCATGCTGGGGCATGAGGTGGAAATCCTCACACGCTTCGAGTGGCACATGGCGGCATGGGACGCCGTCATCGTCCACAATGTCTTCACCATGCCCTTCGACTTGGTCTGGACGAAGAAGCTCATCGAACTCACCCACTCCCGTCCCGACATCCGCTGGATCAACTACGTGCATGACGTGCGTTGGTCGGCCCAGGTGCCGCAGGCCATCCACGTGGCCGTCTCTGAGTTCCGGCGGCTGGACTATGCGAAGGTGACGCCGGAGCCGATCCACGTCATTCCCAATGGCTGTGATGCGGCCGCTGTGCTGGGCCTCACCGAGCGCGTGCGCGAGCTGAAGCTCGAACACGCGGGCCTGGTGCTGCTGCAGCCCACGCGCTTTGTACGGCGCAAGAACATCGAGTTTGGCCTGCGGCTGCTCGCGGAACTCCCCGGGGCGCTCTACATCGTCACGGCAGCACCGGACCCGCATCAAAAGGATGGCGCGAAGTATTTCCGTGAATTGAAACAGCTCGCCAAAGAACTAGGAGTGACCCAACGCGTGCGTTTTCTCGGTGAAAAGGCCGCTTTGACGGACCATGACGTGCGCAGCCTCTACCACATGGCGGACCTGCTGTTTTTCCCCAGCACGCAGGAAGGCTATGGCCTGCCTCTCATCGAGGCAGCGCTGCACGGTGTCCCGGTGTTCTGTTCCCACATCCCGGCCCATCGCGAGGTGGCGGTGGGGGCTACTTTTTTCAAGCTTACGGCCTCGCCCAAAGGCCTCGCACGCAAGATCAAGGCCCACCCCGTCGTCCAGGCGCGGCAGCAGCAGCGGCAGATGATGGTGCGGCTGGCTTGGCCGCGAATCGTGCGGGAGCTGCTAGAGCCATTGCTTTCCGGTGGAACCTCTTCATGAGTGGCTCCAATGAGCCAATATTCCCACAAAGCCGAGATCGAAGCCGTGCTGGCGGCACGACACCAAAATGTGTTCGCCTTCCTGGGAGCACATGAGGCTGGGGCAGGGTAGCAGGTGGTGCGCACCGTCCAGCCCTACGCCAAGGAAGTGGCCGTCATTGTCGGCACAGAGCGCTTCGTGGCCGAAAGGCTGCACAAGGACGGCTACTTTGAAGCCGTCACCCCCAAAGGCCTCTACGAGCTCGAAGTGACGCCCTTTGAAGGCGAAACCTCCCGCCACAGCGATCCCTACTCCTTTGGCCTGCTGCTCGGAGATCAGGACATGTACTACTTCCGCGAAGGCACCCACCAGCGCCTGTGGGAGGTGCTCGGCGCACGCTTGAAAACCATGCATGGCATCACCGGCTGCCAGTTTGCCGTGTGGGCGCCCAATGCCCAGCGCGTCTCCGTCGTGGGCGACTGGAACCGCTGGGATGGCCGCATCAATGTGATGCGCAACCGAATCGAGGCCGGTATCTGGGAGATCTTCATCCCCGGCATCACCGAGCTGACGCACTACAAATTTGAGATCGTGGACAAACACGGCCACCTCTGCCTGAAGAGCGATCCCTACGCCGTCTTTGCCCAGCACGGCACGCAGACCTCCAGCCTCGTCTTTGACATGGACCGCTACCGCTGGTCTGACAACGAATGGATTCAGACCCGTGCCAAACACGATCTCTACCACTCGCCGATGAGCGCCTACGAGGTGCATTTTGGCTCCTGGAAACGCAAGGCAGAGCAAGGAAACCGCTGGATGTCCTACAAGGAGCTCGCGGACGACCTGATCCCCTATGTCAAAGGCCTCGGTTTCACGCACATCGAGATCATGGGCATCGCCGAGCATCCGTTCGACGGCTCCTGGGGCTATCAGGTCACCGGCTACTTCGCGCCGACCAGTCGCTTTGGAAATCCCGATGAGTTCCGCGAATTCGTGGACCGCTGCCATCAGGCCGGCATCGGCGTCATCCTCGACTGGGTGCCCGGCCACTTCCCGAAAGACTCCCACGGTCTTGCCAAGTTTGACGGCACCGCGCTCTATGAGCACGCCGACCCCCGCCTTGGCGAGCACCAGGACTGGGGCACCCTTATCTTCAATTATGGTCGCCATGAGGTGAAAAACTTCCTCATCTCCAACGCCCTCTACTGGCTGGAGCAGTTCCACATCGACGGCCTGCGCGTGGATGCCGTGGCATCCATGCTTTACCTCGACTATTCACGCGAACCCGGCCAGTGGATTCCGAACCACCTGGGCGGGCGCGAGAATCTGGAGGCCATCTCCTTCATGCGCGAGCTCAACACCGTGTGCTATGCCAAGCATCCCGGCACCACCATCATCGCCGAGGAAAGCACCGCCTGGGCGGGCGTCTCCAAGCCCGTCAGCACCGGTGGCCTGGGCTTTGGCTTCAAATGGAACATGGGCTGGATGAATGACAGCCTGCACTACATGTCCGAAGATCCCGTTCATCGGAAGTACCACCACGGCGAGGCCACCTTCGCCATGATCTACGCCTTTGATGAGACCTTCATCCTCGTGCTCAGCCATGATGAAGTCGTGCATGGCAAGGGTTCCCTCATCAACAAGATGCCCGGTGACCGCTGGCAGAAGTTCGCCAATCTCCGCATGTTCTTCGCCTGGATGTGGACGCACCCCGGCAAAAAGCTCCTCTTCATGGGCGGCGAATTCGGTCAGTGGAACGAGTGGCGGCATGACAGCAGCCTCGACTGGCATCTCTTCCTCGGGGAGGAGCACAGCGGCCTGCAAAAGCTCGTCAAAGACCTCAACCACCTCTACACCACCCGTCCCGCGCTCTACGCCAAGGACCACGAACCCGGCGGCTTCCAATGGCTGGACGCCAATGATGCCGACAACAGCATCTTCGCCTTCACCCGTTCCTCGTCCGATGGCGACAAAGTGACCGTCCTCGTCAATGCCACCCCCGTGACCCGCAGAGGCTACCGCGTCGGCGTCTCTGAGGCAGGCGGCTACCGCGAACTCCTCAACAGCGACTCCCCGAACTACGCCGGTTCCGGCGTCAGCGCCGGTGCAGGCTTTCAGGCCCAGCACGTTTCTTGGCAGGGCCAGCCCTGGAGCATCGTCGTCGATCTCCCACCGCTCGGCGTGCTCGTGCTGGGCAGGTGAGGGGCCGGACGCACGACTGTTTGATTACGGATCGCCTCCCGCTTCTCGTGGTTCCAAAGTAACAGCTTTTTCCACACTTCAGTCGAGACGACGAGCACGAACCTTGGTCCTGACCACGTCGCCAGAAAAACCATATCGCCGCAACAGTCGTGCATCCTGCAGCGTTGGTTCCGTCCCATGAAACTTCTCACCCTCGCCTCCACCCTCCTCCTCGCCGTTGCTCTTAACGCGGCGGACGCTCCCAAATCGGTTTATGATGTGCCGCTCAAAGACATCGACGGCAAAGACACCTCTTTGAAGGCCTATCAGGGCAAGGTGATGCTGATCGTGAATGTCGCCTCGAAGTGCGGCAAGACGCCGCAGTATGCGCAGCTTGAGCAGCTCAATCAGGAGTTTAAAAAAGACGGTCTGGCGGTGCTGGGCTTTCCCTGCAATGACTTCGGTGGTCAGGAACCGGGAACGAATGATCAAATCAAAGAGTTCTGCTCCACCAAATACAAGGTGACCTTCCCGATGTTTGATAAGCTCGTAGTGAAGGGTGCAGAGAAAAGCCCGCTGTATCAGGTGCTGACCGGTCCGTCGTCCCCGTTTCCCGGCGACGTGAAATGGAACTTCGGCAAGTTCCTCGTTGGCCGGGACGGCAAGATCCTGAAGCGCTTCGAGCCCGGTGTGAAGCCCGACGCCCCGGAAGTGACGACCGCGATCAAGGAAGCACTGGCGGCGAAGTAACTCCGCCATACCGTCACCTGGTCCGAGCTAGGTTGAATTAACGAAAGCGGCGATAGCTCAATGAGTTATCGCCGCTTTTTACATTCTCAAAGAGATGAGGTAATCTGCCTCCTCTACGCTGCCGTCGTCCCTCCCTTTGTCCAGCGGCGCGCCCGTTGGGGCCTCGGCTACTGTCTGAAGGAGACGGGCAGCAAGAGCTGCTGCCTGCTGGGGATCTCAGCAGTCGTCTGCGCGCTGTAAAGGGGGTCCACCCATGTTCCCAGCTCGCGGGAGATGACGAGGGCGTGCTTCTCAACCTGGCGGCTGCGGCCGTGGTGGATGCCGCTGCCAGTCGAGTCATCCCACTCACGAATGGTGGAGGCGGGCAGCACGGTGGATGCGCTGGCCAGAGCGTGTGCTGCACCCGTCCCGCTCTGCTGCGGCAGTTGGCTCATCACGGCGATGGCTGCTGCGGCACCCATGGCGGCCCAGCCTGCGGACACGATCCAGCGCGGCGCGTGCTGGGGTTTGCGGCGGCTGGTGCTGAGCCAGCTCATATCTAGCTTCAGTTCCTCATCCACCCGCTGCCTCAGGGCAGGGGAGGCCGCTGCCGGGGCAAGCCCACGCAGCAGGTTTTCGAGTTCGTGTTCGTTCAGGTCGTTGTTCATGATAGAGCCTCGGTGTGGGGTGGTGAGAAGGGCAGGATGTTGACGGGGGAAGAGGTGGGTTCGCCGAGGAGATCAGCACGCAGGTGCCCGAGCTTCTTTTGCAGCGCCTGCAGCGCGTAGCGGTAGCGACCGGCAATGGTGTTGATCGAGGTGCCGGTCATCGCCGCGATTTCGTTGAAGGTGAGATCTCCCCAGAGCTTCAGCGTAACGACTTCGCGCTGATCCTCGGGCAGGGCTTGCAGCGCCTTCTCCACGATGGCGGCGGTCTCTTTCTGTTCGGGTTGCGGATCAAAGGCGGGCGCGTCTTCCCCTGTCACTGCGATGTCGGATTTCGCCTCCCGGTTCACCCGGCGGTGGTCGGAGCGGCGCTGATCCAGCGCGATGGTCCGCACCGCCGCGTAGAGCAGGGGGATGTGGCTGGAGTCTCCCTCTGGAAAGCGCCGCCACCAGCGCACGAAGGCCTGCTGGACGACGTCCTCGGCATCGGCCTTCGAGTCCACGAGCTGACGGGCATACAGCACCAGTTGCGGTGCGAGCTGCTCAAAAGTTCGTTTCCAGTCAAAGGCGGCTTCCATTCGTGAGGGGGGTACACCTGTACTCTACCAGCCTAACGCCGCCGGGTTTGGCTTTTGTGTAGGAAAGGTGAAAAATCAGCCCCTGGCCGCCGCATCAGTGCTTCTCCGGTACCGGATCCGCCACCGCCGCCAGCCCAGGCGGGCTCTTGCCCCACAGGATGCCATAGCCGATGAACAGAGCGCCGACGATGAACATGAAAGTGGAGAAAAACTGCCCCTTCGTGAGGCCCATGATCGGTGCCGAGCCGCTGTCCGGCTGCCGCACGCATTCCAGGGCGATGCGGGCGATGGCGTAGAGGAAGAAGAACAGGCCGGTGATGATGCCCTGGCGCAGCCGGGGAAAGCGCAGGCGGATGAAGATCAGGATGGCGCTGAGCAGCAGGCCCTCGCCGAGCGCCTCATAAAGCTGGGAGGGATGGCGTGGGTGCAGGATCTGCTCCAGCTCGGCACGCCCGCCGCGATATTTCTCAAAGTAGGCGATGATGTCCGGACTGTTCTGCAGGCTGCCGTAGGGAATCAAATCCCGCTGGCCGCCCTGGCGCTCGAAGTCCTCGTGCAGCAGCTCGGTCGGGAATTTCACCGCCCACGGCACCGTGGTCACGCGGCCAAACAGCTCGCCATTGATGAAGTTGGCGATGCGGCCCAGAAACACCCCCAGCGGTGCCCCACAGACGATGGAGTCGCCAATGCCCGCCCAGGAGATCTTGTGCTTCCACGCATACCAGCCGCAAAACAACGTGACCCCGGCGATGCCGCCGTGGCTCGCCATGCCGCCCTGGTTCAGCAGGAAGAACGTCCACGGTGCATGGATGAACTCGTCAAAATTGTACAGCAGCATGAACCCGAGCCGCCCCCCCAGCACGAGCCCGAAGAGCGACACCAGCGTGATGAAATCCGCCACCGCCTCCGCCTTGATCTCCGACAGCCCACGCTGCGCGAGAAAGTACATCACCCGATAGGTGAGGTAGAACCCCAACACATAGGCGAGGCCATACCAATGAATGGCGAACCCATCCGTGAACTTGATCACAAACGGGCTAAGGTTGTGTAGATAGTAGGCGAAAAACATGAATGGCAGGCTTGGTCGGAAGGGCTGTCAGCACAAGGAACAAAACTGCCTCGTCCTAATGCAGGAAATGACGCACGCCGGTGAAGACCATGGCCACTTTGCGTTCATCCGCAGCGGCAATGACCTCGGCGTCCTTCACGGAACCGCCGGGCTGAATGGCCGCCGTGGCTCCGGCTTCGGCAGCGGCGATCAGGCCGTCAGGGAAGGGGAACATGGCGTCGGAGGCGACAATGCTGCCTTTGAGGGAAAGTCCGGCTTCCTTGGCTTTCCAGATCGCGATGCGGCAGGAATCCACGCGGCTCATCTGGCCGGCGCCGATGGCGAGGGTGCGGTCGCTGGTGGAGAAGACGATGGCGTTGGACTTCACGTGCTTCACCACGCGCCAGCCGAAGCGCATGGCTTCGAGTTCGTCGCGGGTCGGTGGGCGGATGGTTTTGACCTTGGACTCCAGATCGTCCAGGCCCAGGGCGCGGGAGTCGCTGTCCATGACCATCACGCCGCCAGGAGCGGAGCGAATGGTGGGTTCGGTGAGGGCTTCGGCCACGCCAGGGAGCATCTGGATCAGGCGCAGGTTCTTTTTCTTCTGCAGCAGAGCACGGGCATCCGCATCGAAATCAGGGGCGATGATCACGTCGGTGAAGATCTCCGAGATGATGCGGGCCAAGCCGATGGTCATGCTGCGGTTCACCACAATGACGCCGCCAAAGGGGGCCTGCTTGTCCGTCTCAAAGGCTTTCTGCCAGGCCTCGCGCAGGTCTTCATCTGCACAGCCCACGCCGCAGGGATTGGTGTGCTTGAGGATGGCCACGGTGGGGCGGCGGAACTCCAGGGCGATCTCGGCCGCGGCGTGGATGTCCAGCACGTTGGTGTAGCTGAGGTCCTTGCCGTGCAGCTTGACGAAGTAGTCGCCAAAGTTGCCATAAAGGGAGGTCTTCTGGTGCGGGTTGTCCCCGTAGCGCAGTTCTGCATAGAGCGGCAGGCTGAGGTTGAAAGTCTTCTGCGTGGTCTGCTCCTTGTTCAGGTAGCTGGCGATGGCCGAGTCGTAGGCACCGGTGCGCTGGAAGACCTTGCAGGCCAGGCGTTCACGCGTGCCCAGGGTGGTGTCGCCAGCGTTTTCCTTCATCTCTTCCAGCACCACGCTGTAATCCGCCGGATCGGTGATCACGGTCACCCAGCGGTGGTTTTTCGCCGCGCTGCGCAGCATGGACGGGCCGCCGATGTCGATGTTCTCGATGGCTTCTTCCAGCGTCACGTCCTTCTTGGCGATGGTCTGCTCAAACGGATAGAGATTCACCACCACGAGGTCGATGCACGGGATGTCGTGCTTCTGCGCGTTGCGCTTGTCCTCCTCGCTGTCGCGGCGCTGCAGCAGGCCGCCGTGGACCTTGGGGTGCAGCGTCTTCACGCGACCGTCAAACATCTCCGGAAAACCGGTGTGGTCCGACACATCCGTGACCGTCAGGCCGCCTTCCTTCAGGTGCTTCGAGGTGCCCCCCGTGGAAAGCAGCTCCACCCCGAGCGCCGCCAACCCTTTGGCGAAGTCGAGCAGGCCGGATTTATCGGAAACAGAAAGCAGGGCGCGGGCGATAGGCATGTGTGTCTTGGGAGGAAGTTCGGGGGCGCGGACTAAAGGGAGAATAATGGGGGTGCCAAGCGCATTTCACGAGCCAAATTTGCGGATTGGCCGGGATGCCGACAGGTCCTGGCCAGAAGTTTTTTAACCGCTGACATGACGCTAATGAGACGCTGATCAAAGGCATTCAGAAATTCCGGATCTCTGGTGTCAGCGTCAAGTCAGCGTCTAATCAGCGGTTAAAAACCAGGCATTTTCACCCACGGCGGCCAGTGCGCCTATGCTGTTAAACGGAGATTCCTAACCGCTAATGTGACGCTAATGAGACGCTGATCAAAGGCATTCCAGAATTCCGGACCTCTGATATCAGCGTCATGTCAGCGTCCAATCAGCGGTTAAAAAACCAGGCATTTTCACCCACGGCGGCCAGTGCGCCCCTGCTGTTAAACGGAGATTCCTAACCGCCAATGTGACGCTAATGAGACGCTGATCAAAGGCATTCAGAAATTCCGGATCTCTGATATCAGCGTCACTTCAGCGTCTAATCAGCGGTTAAAACCCTCATCATTTTCACCCACGGCGGCCAGTGCGCCCCTGCTGTTAAACGGAGATTCCTAACCGCTAATATGACGCTAATAAGACGCTGATACAAGGCATTCCAGAATTCCAGACCTCTGATATTAGCGTCATGTCAGCGTCCAATCAGCGGTTAAAATCCGGGCATTTTCACCCACAGCGTTCGGCCCGTTCGCCGTCTTTTCAGTGGTTCAATCCGGTTTGACAATCCAAGGATTCCCTCTGTTTTGCCACCATGCTTAGCGCCGACGACTTTGAACCCGAGGAGGAACTCAATCCGCTCGCGGAAGAAGGCTTTGAATTGATGGGTGCGGCTTTTGAAGTGCATCGGGTGATTCGCGGCGGCTTGCTCGAGGACATCTATCAGGAAAGCTTTGAGGAAGAGCTGCGCCTGCGGGGCATACCCTTCACGGCCAAACAGGAGCTCGCGGTGTTCTACAAGGGCAAGGAACTGCGCCCGCGCTACGTCCCGGACCTCTATGTTCACAGCGAGATCGTGGTCGAACTCAAATCTGTTCGAGCGCTTGCAACGGAGCATGTGGCGCAGTTGTTGAACTACATGCGCCTGGCACGCAAACCCGTCGGCTACCTCATCAACTTCGGCCCCCTCGGCAAGGTCGAGTGGCGCCGGTTCGTCCTCAAAGAATTCGTCCAGCCCTGGATGCTCCTCAAGAGAGAAGACCGGCCCTGAGCAGGGGTTCTCAACCGCTGATCGAAGGCATTTCTGGTATTCTGAATTAGCGTCAGGTCAGCGTCTAATCAGCGGTTAAAAACCAGGCATTTTCACCCACGGCGGTCAGTGCGCCTCTGCTATTAAACAGAGATTCCTAACCGCTAATATGACGCTAATAAGACGCTGATCAAAGGCATTCCAGAATTCTGGATCTCTGATATCAGCGTCACGTCAGCGTCACGTCAGCGTCTAATCAGCGGTTAAAAAACCATCATTTTCACCCACGGCGGTCAGTGCGCCCCTGCTGTTAAACGGAGATTCCTAACCGCTAATGTGACGCTAATAAGACGCTGATCAAAGGCATTCCAGAATTCTGGATCTCTGATATCAGCGTCACGTCAGCGTCTAATCAGCGGTTAAAATCTGCCCATTTTCACGCACCGCATTCAATCCACCACGGCTTCACGGCCCCGTCTTCGGCACAAACGGCGGGTAAAACTTCCGTGCTCCAAACTCCACATACCGGTTCTCGCCGCTCTTCAGATAGACGGGCAGGGGACCCTTCTCCTCAGCGCCCTCCGGCTGGTAAATGAAATGCTGGCCCGTCACATCCAGCGCCACTTTCATCATCGTCGCGTCATCAAACGCCACCGCCTCCTCGGCACGCCGAAACAGCCCCTCGTCCTGCCCGGCATAGCGCAGGTTCGGCTCGTAGCGGTCGTCCTGGCCCAGCGCCGTGTAGTACTTCGCATCGCCCAGCGCCGTGGGGTATTCCGTCCACTCATAGTCCGCCGGGCGGAGATGGATGCGCCACGAAAGCAGCACGAGAGACGTCAGCAGCACCGCCCAGCCCAGCAGCAGCCGGCCGGGTGTGTCGCGGATTTCGTTGGCAGCCATGGGGCAGATGAAAGCGGGGAAAGTGAAAAGGGAAAAGGGGTAAGTGAAAAGGGTCGAGCCTGAGGTGCAACGTAATATTGGACCAGAGACGCTTAATTAGTT